>FWWL01010493.1_pt1 | contig 10654 bp, 7 predicted proteins | sample 2228331 | NCBI WGS metagenome assembly FWWL01 (sample SAMEA103939775, study PRJEB20133) | metagenome
GGCCAGGAAAAGCTTGTGGAACGCGGAAAGCACGTTCCGGTGATGGCCCGGGATCAGAACGTGATGGTTGCCCAGCGGTTCGTCCAAGAGCTTTTCGATGGCCCCTTTGGGCATCTTGAACACGACCTGTGTGCGGCAGAGGTCCTCCCGACCAGGCGCCTCCGGAAGGACCGTGCCCTCCACGATAAACGCCCGCTCCAACCTCTTCCCCCCGAACCGGAAAAGGGTGTAGGGCCCAGGTCTAAGCCTCCCCGCCACGGCTAAACCAATCCCGGACTCAAAATGCGTGCAAAGCCCAAAGCTTTCCACAAGCGAGAACGGCACAGTACAGTGGGCCAAAAGGAGGCGCTCCCTTTTTAAGTCCGCTTCTGCAGGATTGGCAAGAAAGCCAGGAAGGCCGGTGAGAATCCGCCCTAGCCACAGCGCCAAAAGGGCGGGAAGGTCGCCCTCACAACCCCCTGGGATTCCTTCGTCGCTTAGGCGCGCCAACGCCCAGCAGGCCGTGCATCCCTCGGCAAGGAGGCCAAAACAGGCAAGAGAAACGGCAGAAAGCTGGAGTTCGGAAACGAGCGATTTGAGGGCCGCGTAAATCCGGCCGGCCATCCTGCGCTCTTCATCACCAACACCGCTTCCCTCCCCTTCCGGCAAAACTAAAGGCTCCAAAGGAACCCCCTTTTTCAGAGCCTCAAGGGGCACCGCCACCACTTCCACGCCCAGTTTTTCCCGAAGGACGGAGGGATCCGGGGAACTCGCCACCAGCCAGGGGGAGGCACCTCCAACAAGGCCAACGCGTTTTCCTCGCATTTCCCGGGCCAGGGCCGCGGCCCACGCGAACAACGGAAGCGCCGCCGCGGAATTTTCCGTGACCAGCCAGGCCTTACGACCATCCTCCCGAAGGCGGGCCAAGGTCTCCAGCGCGGCGGGAAGGGAGTTGTGGCTCCCATGGGCTAAAAGCAAAAGCGGGGCTTTTACGCTCTCGGCGAACCGCAACGCCAAATGCTCCGTCCCCCCAGTGAGGTGCAACAGCACCAAAAGGGGTTCTTTTTGCATTTCCTCTGCAGTTTTTACCTGGAGCTCTACGCCCGAGCCCTCCCAGAACCTCCGGAGCACCAGCTCAAGGGGCAAACGCCCATGCTCCCGCAGGGAGGAACTCAGGGGCAGAACAGGCAAAGCTGGGGCGGTCAAGGCGCGTTGGCCCAGCGATCAGGGGAGGTATCGAGGGCGAAGGTGAGGCGGGGCACGCGCCGCACCGAAAGGCGCTTGGCCAAAGCCGTGCGCAAAAACCCCGTGTCCTTGGCAAACGCCGCCATCACCCGAGCCCTCTCCTCTTCAGTTCCGGAGATGTACACGAGAACCTTGGCCTCCTGCCCGTCCTGGGAAAGCTCCACCCCGAGCACCGTGGGAAGGGATTCCCGCAGGATGGGGTCCTTCACCTCGAACTCCAAGATATCGGCGATCTCCCGGGCGATGGCCTCCGCAAGTCTGGCGCGAGCGCGCGGCCGCATCACAGAACCTCCACGTCGTGGGCTTCCACATAGAACTCGCGGCTTCTCTCCAGGCGCTCGAGGATCCTTTGGAGAACGCCGTCGGAATAGGCGCCGTTGTTGGAAAGGTGGGCGAAGCCGAGGACCGCCCGCTCCGGGTTATCCAGCTCCGCAAGCTCCGCAACGGAGACGTTGAACTCCCGCCTGAGCCGCACCAAGAGGCCCTCCAGGATGGACCTCTTTTCCTTGAGGGTGTGAACCCCGTACAAACGCAAATGCACCCGCAATATTCCTACAGGCATGGCCTATTGGACGGGGACCTCTTCCAGTACGTAAACCTCGATGATGTCCCCTTCCCGGACATCATCGAAATCCCTGATGCGCATCCCGCATTCGTAGCCCTCGCGCACCTCTTTCACATCCTCGGCAAAGCGTTTGAGGGAGGCGATCTCGCCCACAAAAACCTCTTGCCCGCGGCGGAGGACCCGCACTTTGGCGCCGCGCACGACCCGGCCGGAGCGCACCGCACAACCAGCCACTTTCCCCACCCCGGCAATGTCGAACGTCTTGAGGACCTCGGCCTCCCCTACTTTCACCTCCCGGACCTCCGGGCCAAGGAGGCGCTTCATGGCCCGCTCCACATCGAGGGTGAGATCGTAGATGATGTCGTAGGTGCGCACAGGAATGCCCCGTTGCTCCGCAAGCTTTTCGGCCTTGGGGTCGATTTTTACGCCGAAACCGAGGATCAATGGTTGGCCCTGCGTTTCGGCAGCAGCAAGAAGCACGTCCGACTCGGTGATCTGGCCAACCCCAGCATGAAGAACCTCCAATTCCACCCCTTCGGCCTGGAGCGTGCTCAGCTCCAGCTTTACGGCCTCCAGAGCCCCAACGGTCTGGGCCTTGATCACCAAGACCAGTTTCTTCGTTTGGGTTGCGGAAAGGAGCTCCTCCAAGGTCGGCCGCGGCCGGGAGGAAAGCTTTTTCGCCCGCTCCTCCTCCCGCCTTTTCTCCACCAATTCCTCGGCCTCCTTTGGGCTCCCCAACCGCTCGAGCCTTTCTCCCGCGGGCGGGACCTCGGAGAGCCCAAGGATCTGTACGGGCGTGCCCGGCCCGGCGGCGGGGATGCGCTTTCCTTGATGATCAAGAAGGGCGCGGATCCGGCCCCACGCCGTGCCGGCCACAACCACATCCCGCTCCCTGAGCGTCCCGTTCTTCACGATGGCCGTGGCCACCGGCCCCTTGGCCGGATCAAGATGGCTTTCGATGATGATGGCCTCAAGCTCGCCGTCGGGGTCGCCGGAAATGCCCTCGAGCTCGGCCACCAGGAGGATCATCTCCAAAAGATCGTCCACGCCCTGGCCGGTGAGGGCGGAGATGGGCACCATGATGGTGTTTCCGCCCCAGTCCTCCGGGATGTACCCGAGGTTGGCCAGCTGCTGCTTGACCACCTCGGGCTTCGCCTCGGGTTTATCGATCTTGTTTATGGCCACGATCATGGGGACGCCGGCGGCTTTGATGTGATCCAGGGCCTCCAGGGTTTGGGCCATGACCCCGTCATCGGCCGCCACGACGAGGACGGCGATGTCCGTGGCTTTCGCTCCCCGGGCACGCATGGCCGTGAACGCCCGATGCCCAGGGGTATCGATGAAGGTTATAAGTTTCCCGTCCACTTGGGCTTGATAGGCGCCGATGGATTGGGTGATCCCCCCAGGTTCCTCGGAGGCCACGTGGGTCCGGCGGATCCGATCCAAAAGGGTCGTCTTTCCGTGGTCGATGTGGCCGAGCACCGCCACCACCGGCGGACGAGGCTTCCCTTTAGGCGGAGCCTTCTCCGGCGGAGGCGGCACCTCTTTCGGCGGCGCTTGGGCCTCCGCCCGCTCCAATATAAGGCCGCGAATGACCTCGGCCTCCTCCTCGGAGACCATGTGGAACGCGCTCATCCCGGGCATGCCCAGCTTCTCCAGGGCCAAAATCAGGTCCCTGGTGGACATACCCAACTCGCGCGCTAGCTCGTAGATGCGTTTACGGGGCAAATTGCTCCTCTCCTACACCGGGGTTAGGCGCTTGCGGCCCTTTTTCCGGCGGCGCGCGATCACCGCGCGGCCACCGGGTGTGCTCATCCGCGCCAAAAAACCATGCACACGATGCCTTCTTCGCCGATGCGGCTGATATGTCCGTTTCGGCATACCTTCCCCCTGGGATTGGTTAATTCTCCCAAACTAGACCTCTCCTTGCAACTTCAAAAGGCTGAAGCCTTGCACGGACCGCCAGCGTTTTCGACAAATGGGCGGAAGCTCCTGATGCTCCCAAAACCAACGCTGAATAAACCTTTGCACCTTCTCCTCACCCGGATAGCCCCAACCCACATCGCCGAACCTCCGGCGAAGAGCGTGCATATATCCATCACGCACGACCTTGGCCAGAACCGAGGCCGCAGCGACCACCGCGCTTTTCTTGTCCGCCTGGGGGAAGGCCCAAAGTGCCCCTTGTGGAAAACCGGATTTTTGGGATAAGGCCCGAAGAAAGCGGGGGATGGCCCGCGGTCCTACAGGAGGATCCAAAACCACCTTTTCCGGCCGGCCCCAGCGGATGAGCGCGGCCATGGCCCGAAGCTCTAGCATTGTGAGGTTCTCCTGATCGATCTCCGCCGGGGGGATGACCACTACCCGTCCACGCAGCCCCGCTTGCCACAGGGCGCGCAGGATTTTTTTGCGCTTTTGGCGAGCAAGGCTTTTGGAATCCCGGGCGCCAAGGTCCCAAAGAAGCTTCTCTTTGCCTTCCTCAATGGCCACACCGGCCACGACTAACGGACCTAGGACCGCTCCCCGGCCGGCCTCGTCCAACCCGAAGACAACTCCCAAGGCTCACCAGTAGCGGCGATAGTGGCGGCGCTCCCACCAGCGCACCACACCCGGAACCACTTCCCGCCGGCGGAAAAGGAAAACCAAGAGGGCCCCGGTCAAGAAGCCCCCGATGTGCGCCCACCACGCCGTGCCCCCAAGGCTTTGTAGATCCACAATGCCCGAGAAGAACTGCAAAAGGAACCAGAGGCCCAAAAATATCACGGCCGGCACCTCCACGAGCTGGAGGAAAAACCAGATGGGCACAACGGTGAGGATGCGCGACCAGGGGAAGAGGACGAAGTACGCTCCCATCACCCCGGAGATAGCTCCGGAGGCCCCCACCATAGGCACTGTGCTTTTTCCGCTCACAGCCATCTGGAGGCCGGCCGCGCCCACGCCACACAAAAGATAAAAAATGGCGTAGCGCAAAGAACCCATGGAGGCCTCCACGTTGTCCCCAAAAATCCAGAGATACCACATGTTCCCGATGATGTGGAGCCAGCCGGCGTGAAGGAACATGGCGGTGAAAAGGGTGAGCCAAATGGGGAAAGGCACGGTGGGCGCAAGGTCTTTCCCGCTCAGGAACTCCGCGGGAACGAGGCCATATTGGATGTAAAAGGCATCCCGCGGGGTCACGGGATAAAGGCAGCCTCGGCCATAACGCCGGTATAAGACAGAGCTAAACCCGGGCGGAGGTCGACCAAACTCGTCCCGCCAAGCGCAGCCGTCAAGCAGAACATATCCGGAGTCGGAAATGCTCAGGGTGTAGAAAAAAACAAGGGCATTAAGGGCGATGAGGACATAAGTGGCCCACGGGCGCCTTCCGCTGACCCTGTAGTCCCGAATGGGAAACATCAAACCTATTCTAGCCGTGGCCGGGGATCTTGTGAAGTTGTGAGAAGCAAGGCCCTTGGGTAGGCTCAAAACCGGAAAGGGGGAATGGTGGAGCTTCTTAAGCGGCTGTCGGAGGCGCCAGGGGTACCTGGTAGGGAGGAAGCGATCCGCGCGCTTGTGCGCGAGGCCCTGACAAACCACGTGGACGAGATCGAGGTCGATCTTCTTGGCAACCTGATCGCCCACAAAAAGGGGCCGGGCCCAAAGGTCGTGGTGGCTGCCCACATGGACGAGATCGGCTTTTTCGTGTCCCACATCGATGAGGAAAGCGGATACCTGCGCCTGGAGCCGGTGGGCGGATTTGATGCCCGCACCCTCATCGCCTGCCGGGTGGTGGTGCATACGGAAAGCGGGCCCCTCCTCGGCCTCATCGGGATAAAGCCGGTGCACATCCTCACCGAAGAGGAAAAGAAAAAAGAGATCCGCATCCAAGACCTGTTCGTGGATGTGGGGCTTCCCGGAAAAGAGGTCAAGGAGCGGGTGAGGGTGGGCGATCCGGTGACCCTTTACCAAAGCTTTGCCGAGGTGGGCGAGCTTGTGTCCGGAAAGGCCTTGGACGACCGCGTCGGCCTTTATGTGGGGATCGAAGCGCTGCGGCGCCTCAAAAGCCACAAGGCCGACATCTACTTTGTCGCCACCGTCCAAGAAGAGGTGGGCCTGAGGGGCGCCCGCACCAGCGCCTTCCAGATCGCCCCGGAAATCGGGGTGGCTTTGGACGTAACCCTGGCCTGCGACATGCCCGGGGTACAACCCCACGAGCAGGTTACGAAGCTTGGGAAGGGTGTAGCCATCAAGCTCAAAGACTCTGCCTCCATCTCCCATCCCGGACTTGTGCGGTTCCTCGTAAAGCTTGCGGAGGAGAAGGGCATCCCCTACCAGATGGAAATCCTCCCCCGCGGCGGCACCGACGCCGGCGCGATTCAACTGGCCCGGGAGGGCGCGGCCGTGGTAACCATTTCCGTCCCCACCCGCTACGTCCACACCGTGGTGGAGGCCGCTCACAAAAAGGACATCGACGCAGCCGTCCAGCTTTTGGTCGCTTTCCTTGAACGCTGCCACGAGGCCGACCTTCGCCTTTGAAAGGTTGACCGGGACCTAGCGGCGAAAGGGGGAACGATGCGGCGCATCCTTTTTAGGGATGTGGAGGTGATCGCCACCTTTGACCAAGAAGGCCGGGAGCTCAAAAGCGCCTGGCTTTTAGTTGAAGGAAACCGCATCGCTGCCATGGGCGAAGGGGACCCTCCCCAGGGCCAGTTCGACGAGGTCATCTCCGGCAAGGACCGGGTGATGATCCCCGGCCTGGTCAATACCCATCACCACCTCTACCAAACCCTGTTTAGGGCCGTGCCCGGAGCCCAAGACAAAAAGCTCTTCGACTGGCTCATCTTCCTCTACGAGCGCTGGCGCGGCATCGACGAGGAAGCCGTTTATGTTTCCACCGTCGTCGGCTGCCTGGAACTCCTCCTTTCCGGTTGCACCACCACCACTGACCACCTCTACCTTTTTCCGAGGGGCAAGAGGAACCTGATCGACGTAGAGATCGAGGCGGCAAAGGAAGTGGGAATTCGCTTCCATCCCACCCGCGGCTCCATGTCCCTTTCCCGTAAAGATGGGGGCCTTCCTCCGGAAGATGTGGTTCAAACCGAGGAGGAGATCCTGGAGGATAGCGAAAGGCTCATCTTGCGCTATCACGACAAAAGCTTTGGGGCCATGCTCAGGATCGCCTTGGCTCCCTGTTCCCCCTTCTCCGTAACCCCAACCCTCATGAAGGAGACGGCAAAACTTGCAAGAAAACACGGGGTTCTTCTACACACTCATCTTGCGGAGACCCTCGACGAAGAGGAGTACTGCCTCAAAAAGTTCGGGAAAAGGCCGGTGGAATATTTAGAGGAGCTTGATTGGCTCGGCCCCGATGTTTGGCTCGCCCATGCCGTGCACCTCAATAGGGCAGATATCGAAAAGCTCGCCAGGGCCGGGGTGGGGGTGGCCCATTGTCCCACCTCCAACATGCTTTTGGGTTCAGGGATCGCGCCAGTTCCGGAGATGCTTAAAGCCGGGATGAAGGTGGGGCTCGCTGTGGATGGCTCGGCCTCAAATGATTCTTCAAACATGATCAGGGAGGCAAGGCAAGCCATGCTCCTTGCCCGGGTGAAATATGGGGCGGAGGCCATGCCGGCAAGGACGGCCCTTAAGCTCGCCACTTTGGGCGGAGCCCAGGTTATGGGCTGGGAAAAGGAGATCGGCTCCCTCGAGGTCGGGAAGTGTGCCGACCTTGTGATGTTCGATATCTCTAAGCTGGAATTCGCTGGAGCCGCTGATCCAGTGGCGGCCCTCCTCCACTGTGCTACCCAGTACGCGGATTTGGTGATGGTCAACGGAAAGATCCTCGTTCGCGGTGGCGAGCTTGTGGACACTGGCCTTTACCGGTATATCCCCCGTCAGCGGGAAATTGCCGCCCAATTGGTGGGAGGGAAATGAGCGATGAAGGTGGAGGTGCACCTCCTTTTTCCGTTTCGGGAGGAGCTTGGGGAATATCCTTTGAAGCTAGAGCTTCCCGCTTCGGCTACCGTAGCCCAAGCCATAGCGGTTTTGGTTTCCCTTTATCCCCAGCTTCGGGAGAGGTTTTATGACCGCCAAGGTCGGATCGGCCGGCACATCTCCGCCCTTATAAACGGCGTCTCCGTTCTTTCCAAGCAAGGTTTTGCCACGCCCCTTCAAGATGGGGATGTCTTAACCCTCCTTCCCGCCATCGGCGGCGGCTAGGTTCGCAAATTCCCTGTTAAGAAAGCTCCGGGCCTCTGTAGCACTTGCCAACCCTTTAACCTGGCTTATAAACTTTAGAAAGCACCATGGAGCTTGCGGACCGGGAAAGGCTTATTAAGGATTGGAGCCAAAAGATCCAAGGACGATTGAATGAGCTCCTTCCCCAAAAGCCCACCGAGGCAGGTTTTCGGCGCGAAATAGATCCCCTTCTTGCTGAATTCTGCAAGGATATTGGGGTCCACCCTATTGCGCATGCCGAGTACACCTTAGCCACTGGCCGTGCTGATGCGGTCTTTAATCGCCTCGTAATCGAATATGAAAGGCCCGGTTTGATCAAATCCTCTCCCGATTCTGCCACGAAACATGCCATTCAGCAGGTAAGAGACTATATGGTCGGCCTTGCCCAAAGAGAGCGGCACAAAATAGATCGTCTCGCCGGGGTCGTCTTCGATGGACACTTTTTTATCTTTATCCGCTTCATTGGTGGCCACTGGGTTGTGGAGCCTCCAATAGCGGTTAATGTGCATTCCTTGGAGCGTTTCCTGACCTGGCTGGCAGGGCTCTCCTCGGGAATTGCCCTTACTTCAGAAAACCTTAATCAAGATTTTTCCATTGAACAGCTGCGTACCCAAAACGTGCTCCGTAGACTGTTTCGGGCACTTAAAGATGCTCTGCAGAGCCCCGAAAGCCTTGTAGCGAAATTGTTCCAGCAGTGGCGCCTCTTCTTCAGCGAGGCGATTGACTACTCCGAGGCTTTCGGCGGCCGAAAACTGGAGCCCCTGAAGAAGTGGGTACGCAAGGCAGGCCTGGAGGTCCATACCCCGGAGGAGGCGGAGCAGTTCTTCTTCGTCCTGCACACCTACTTCGCCCTCCTGGTCAAACTTCTGGCTTGGCTGGCCCTCTCCCGCCACCTGGGCGTCCGGCTGGGCGCTCCCTCTTTCGCCGGGCTGGCGGCCGCCGAAAGCGAAACCCTGCGGCGCCGCCTCCAAGAGATGGAATCGGGTGGCATCTTCCGCGCCTACGGCATCCTCAACTTACTCGAAGGCGACTTTTTCGCCTGGTACCTCTATGCTTGGAACGACAAGATCGAAGATGTCCTGCGCGAGATTCTTAAAAGGCTTGAAGAATACGACCCCACCACACTGACCATCATCCCCGAAGAAACGCGCGACCTCTTCAAGAAACTCTACCACTACCTCCTGCCGCGCGAGATCCGCCACAATCTGGGCGAGTATTACACCCCAGACTGGTTAGCCCAACGTTTGCTGAATCAGGTGGACAGCGAGTTCTTCATGGGCGATCCGCGACGGAGCGAAAGAAAATTCCGCCAGAGGCTTTTAAACACCAGGTTTTTGGATCCCGCTTGTGGATCGGGAACTTTCCTCGTGCTCATCCTCGCCCGGATGCGGGAGATCGGACAGGCCCTCCTCGTGCCGGAGGCGGAACTCCTGGAGGCGATGTTGCGCAACGTGGTAGGGTTTGACCTGAATCCACTAGCGGTGCTCACGGCGCGCGTCAACTATCTCTTGGCCATTGCCGATCTTTTGGAATATCGACGGAGCGATATTACCATTCCTGTCTACCTTGCGGACTCAGTTCGCATGCCGGCCTTAAGCGAGGAGCTTTTGACTCAACAGGCTTATAAATTCCCTACAGCCATTGGGTTATTCCTTATTCCAAGCGCTGTATGTACAGCCGAAAGATTTGATCGCTTTTGCGACATTCTGGAAGAGTGTTTGCGCTCTGAGCTGGATGCTGAGGCGTTCCTTCAGCGTTTGGAACGGGAACTTCACCTCTCTCCTCCGGAATGGGACAACAACGCTGTATCCCTCACGCGTGAGCTTTATGTCAAAATGTTGGACCTGCACCAGCGGGGGCTCAATAGCATCTGGGCCCGCCTGCTCAAAAACAACTTCGCCCCGCTGACGTGCGGGCAGTTTGACTACATCGTGGGCAATCCGCCGTGGGTGAACTGGGAGCACCTGCCGGATGAGTACCGGCGAAGCATCGCGCCTCTCTGGCAGAACTACCGCATCTTCCCCCATAAGGGCTTTGATGCAATCCTGGGAAAGTCTAAAGACGACATCTCCATCTTAATGACCTATGTAGTAATGGACCGATTGCTCAAAGAAGGTGGGCGATTGGGATTTGTTATCACACAAAGTGTTTTCAAGACTGTTGGCGGAGGAAAGGGATTCCGGCGGTTTTCAATTCCTCGCGGAAGTAAAGAGCAAATCCCGCTACGGGTGGTGCACGTGGACGATATGGTGGACCTGAACCCCTTCGAGGGGGCCTCCAACCGCACCGCCGTGATGGTGCTGGAGAAGGGGCGCCCCACGGTCTACCCCGTTCCCTACACGGTGTGGCGCAAAACGCCCCGCCGGCGGGGGGAGCGCCGGAGCGCTTTCACCTACGAGAGCACACTAGAAGAGGTGACCCGGGCCACCCGGCGGTTGAACTTCTGGGCCGAGCCGGTGGACCCGGAGGACCCCACCTCTCCCTGGCTCACGGCCCGTCCGAAGGCCCTCAAAGCCATCCGCAAAGTGCTGGGGAAGTCCGACTACGAGGCCCATGAAGGCGTCAACACGGGCGGCGCCAACGGGGTGTACTGGGTAGAAATCACCTACCGGCGGCCCGACGGCCTGGTGGTGGTGCGCAACCTGACCGAAG
>FWWL01010496.1_pt1 | contig 10650 bp, 10 predicted proteins | sample 2228331 | NCBI WGS metagenome assembly FWWL01 (sample SAMEA103939775, study PRJEB20133) | metagenome
ATTTCGACGATCACGAATTTTACGCCTGGGAACCCCGCACACCGCGCAAAGCCAAGGGGGGGATCAAAGCCATCAGCGCGCGGGGCGATTTCGGCAAAAACTGGTGGTCACGCCGCTGGATCCAGGCCCTTGAGCAAATTACCGACCTGCGCCGGCTACAGCGCGGACGTGCTTACGCCCGTGCCGGTCAGGTTCTGCGTATTGAAGAGCGCGAGGGCGAGATCGAGGCATTGGTGCAGGGCACCTACAAGGTGACCATCCGTCTCACCCCCCTCACCCCCCGTCAGTGGGAAAAAGTGCTGGACGTGCTGGCCGACCAGGCCGTCTTTGCCGCCCAGCTGCTGGCAGGCGAAATGCCCCCGAACATCGAAGAGGCCTTTGCCACCGCAGGGGTTAATCTCTTCCCCACGGCCCGGGGTGACCTTTACACTACCTGCTCCTGCCCCGATAAAGCCAACCCCTGCAAGCACATTGCGGCCACCCACTACATCTTGGGTGAGCGCTTTGACGAAGACCCCTTTTTGCTCTTCCGCATGCGCGGGCGCACCCAGGAACAAATTCTCGAAGGACTGCGCAAGCGCCGCGGCGTGACCGATAGGGCAACGATGCGCCGCGGGGCGCAACCCGCCCCTGCCAAGCGCGAACGCCCCCGACCCCTGGAGTCAGATTGGGGAGCCTTCTGGACGTTGCGCAACCCCTTGAGCGGCCTGCCCCTTTACGTCCAGCCCCCCCTCATCTCTCAGCCCCTGCTCAAGCGCTTGGGAGACCCGGAAATAGCCGCCGGTCTGAGCCTGAGCGCCCAGTTAGAGGCCATGTACCAGGCTGTGACGCAGATGGCGCTTTTCCTGGCTTATGGAGATGTGGGAACATTGGGCGGTGAAGAGGGGAACTCACCAGCGGAAAATGGGGTGGGTTAAGCGTTTGAAGTGGTAAATGATGAGCGGAGCATTCAGTGCAATTGCGTAGAGCGCAACCACCCCCACCACCATCAACACGAAAATGACCAGCGCTCCCGTCCGCTCTTCCGGCGGGGCAAACAAAAAGCGCAAAAAGACCACCGCAAAGATGATGCCGATCACCAAAACGATGCTCCAGAAGACGAGCGGGTGAATATAAAACGGGAGAGGTGGAACCGGAGGAAGGTTAAAAGGTAAAGGGGGCATAGGTGCGGCTCCTTTACAGCGAGCAGTCCTTGTGAATACGCATGGCTTACACCCTTATGATAGTAAAATTTTAGCGATGAGTCAAAAGACAAAGCCTCTTAATTTGCGCCATGCCTGGGCGCTGGGTGCCGCTCTGGCATTATTGGGGCTTTCGACCCTTCTGCTTGGCCTCAGCGTGCTGGCACGTAATGCAGGTCACCTGACCTACGTGGTGGACGATGCCTACATTCACCTGGCCATGGCGCGCAGTCTGGCTCAGTATGGGGTTTGGGGGGTCACGCCGTATGCCTTTTCCTCCTCATCTTCCTCCCCGCTGTGGACGGGAGGATTGGCACTGCTGATGCGCCTCATCGGTAACCACCCCACTCTGCCTCTCTGGATCAACCTGGGGTTAGCCGTGGTCATGATTATCCTGGGGTATGAGTATTGGGCCCGGCACGGATTAAATCAACTTCAAATCAGCCTGGCGCTGGTCTTGCTGATCCTGGCCATGCCGCTCTTGCCGATAATCTTTAGCGGCATGGAGCACGTTCTACATACCGTGCTCACCCTGGCTTTCTTGCGGGTTCTGGAACACGTTCTGACCCCTTCCGCTCCAAGGGGTGTTCATTCCCGCCTGCTGATTCTGGGCATGCTTCTGCCCCTGGTGCGCTACGAGGGTTTATTCCTCATTGGCGTCATAACCCTTCTGCTAATGTGGCAGCGCCGATGGCGGCTGGGGCTGGCGCTGGCAGGGTTGGCTCTGCTTCCCGTTACCCTGGTTGGGCTGTTTTTCATGCAGCAGGGCTGGTGGTTTTTGCCCGCCACTCTGCTGATCAAAGGCTCACCCGGCGCGGGTCGGAGTTTGCTGGAACTGCTCAACGCCCTGGGAGCCCGCCTGGCCGATAACCTGAACCACGCCCCACAAATGGGGCTACTGCTACTGGGATTGGGAGTTGGATTCTGGAACGAGTGGCGCCGAGAGCGGCGCATGGAGGGTGAAAAAGCCTTGCTTGTAGTCGTAGCGGCATCTATGTTGATCCATTTGACCCTGGCGTCGGTGCAGGGTTATGCACGCTATCAGGCCTACCTGATCGCCGCCGCCGTGCTGGTGCTGGTGCCTCCTCTGATGCGCCTCGACCTGCACCGCTGGTTCTCCACCCCCAGGTTAGCCGGGTTTGCCCAGGCGCTGGTGGCCGCAACCATCCTGGCCGTGCCGGTATTGGCTGGGACCTATTTCACCCTCTCCATCCCCCGCGCCAGCGCCAACATCTACCAGCAGCAGGTGCAGATGGCGCGCTTTGTGAGCCGCTTCTACCCCCAGGGAACGGTGGCCCTTAACGACATCGGGGCCGTGGCTTACTTCACCAATGCTCACGTTGTGGACCTGGTGGGATTGGCTAACCGCGAAATTGCCCAGGCACGTCTCCGCGGGACGTTGGACGCTACAACCATTGATCGGGTGACTCGCCAGGCCAACGCCGACCTGGCCATCGTATATGACTCGTGGTTTCCCGGCCAACTACCGAGCCACTGGCACAAGGTGGGGGAATGGGAAATCCCCGCCAACCTCGTTTGCGGGGATGCTACCGTATCGTTCTACGCGCTGCGCGAGGCAGACATCTCAAGCCTGCAGGCCCATCTGCGCGCCTTCGCCCCCCTCCTCCCCCCTCAGGTGGAGCAGCGCGGTGACTACCTGACCCCCTGAGCACCCGGCCACCTCGCGGTACAATTGGTAACACATGGCTGAACCACGCGATTCTCGTCCTCACTGGCTGCTGGCACTGGCGGTTTTACTGGGGCTTGTGGGCGCCGGTCTGCTCTTCGCGGGATTGGAGCGCATCGTCCCGGTTCAGGTAGATGGGGAGTGGGTGGGAATACGCACACGTGCCCTGACGTTGGGCAGCCTCCTGCGTACTGCCGACCTTGTCCCCCACTCCGAGGACCGCCTCCTTCCGTCGCGGCCCGCCCTTACTCCCTGGTGGGACGCTCCGCTACGCCTTGAGCGCGCCCGTGTGGTGCGCCTGACACTCTGGCCGGAACACCGGGGCCTCGCCTTTAAGAGCGCCGAGCGCATTCCGGCTAACCTGCTCCTGCAAGCAGGAGTGCGTCTTTTTCCCCGTGACCGTGTGTACTGGCAGGGTCAGCCCATTGACCCTTATCAGCCGCTCCCCCCTGCCACCACCTACCATCTGGAAGTGCGTCGCGCTGTCCCGCTCACCTGGCAGGATGAGGGACAGACCGGCACCTGCTACTCCGCCGCACCCACTCTGGGGGAAGCCCTTGCTGAATGCGCCCTGCACTTGGAAAGCGGCGATGAGGTAAGCCCCGCATCAGAGACTCCGCTCACCCCTGAAATCCAGGTAACGGTAAGGCGAGCCCGCCTCCTCCAGGTCCAGGTAAACGGCAACACTCTCACCCTGCGCAGCAGCGCTGCCACGGTGGGCGAAGCCCTCGCCGAAGCCGGGATCGCCCTCCAAGGTTTGGATTACAGCCAGCCGCCAGAAGACCAGCCCCTCCCCGCCGATGGGGTCATCCGAGTGGTGCGTGTGCGCGAGGAGGTCGTGCTGGAGCAAGAGACCCTGCCCTTCAAAAATGAGTATGAGCCCGACCCCGAAACCGAACTGGATCAGCGCCGCATCATTGAGCCCGGCGAATACGGGGTTGAGGTTAGCCGCCTGCGCGTGCGCTACGAGGACGGGCAAGAGGTGGGGCGCACCGTAGAGGCCCAGTGGGTGGCCAAGGAACCCAAACCGCAGCGCGTGGGCTATGGCACGAAAGTGGTCATTCACACCCTGGAGACCCCTCAGGGGACCCTCGAGTACTGGCGAGCCGTGACCGTGTACGCCACTTCGTACTCCCCCTGCCGCTTGGGGGTGGATCGCTGTTCCACCACGACAGCCAGCGGCTTGCCTCTGCGACACGGCATCATCGCCGTCACCCGGGCCTGGTACTCGTGGATGTTGGGCCAACGTCTCTATGTGCCCGGCTACGGCATTGGCGTAATCGCCGATGTGGGTGGAGGTGTGCCCGGGCGCTATTGGATTGATCTGGGTTACAGCGACGAAGATTACCAACCCTGGCACCAGTACGTCACAGTGTATTTTCTCACTCCCGTTCCGAGCGCCATCCCATGGATTCTGCCCTAGACCTGCCCCCGCTCAACGTGCCGCAGTTGCTGCGCCAGCACGGTCTGCAGCCCAAAAAGTCATTGGGCCAAAATTTCCTCTTCGATCCCAACATCCTTCAGCGCATTGTGGCCGCCGCCGAGATTCCCTCCCATGCCACAGTGCTGGAAGTTGGGGCTGGCCTGGGCACCCTAACGCGTTACCTGGCGCGCGCCGCCAAGCAGGTAGTGGCCGTAGAACTGGATGAGCGCCTAATCCCCCTTTTACGGGAGGTGCTGTCCAACGCGACCAACGTGACCCTGCTCCAGGGTGACATCCTGAGCCTTGACCTGACCCCATATCTTGGCAATGCCGACCCGTTGCTGGTCGTAGCAAACATCCCCTACTACATCACCTCCGCCCTCATCCGACGCTTGTTGGAGGGCCCGGTGCGCCCTCTCCGCCTGGTACTGACGGTACAGCGCGAGGTTGCCGAGCGCATCTGCGCCGCGCCGGGCGAGATGAGCCTGCTGGCGCTGAGCGTGCAGGTTTACGGCCACCCTCAGCCCATTGGGCGCATTCCGGCCGGCGCTTTTTTCCCCCCGCCAAAGGTGAATTCGGCCATTTTACGCGTGGACTTATATCCCCAGCCACGCATCCCCGCGGAGGACTTGGGACTTTTCTTCCGCCTGGCGCAGGCTGGTTTCGCTCAGCGCCGCAAAACTTTGCGTAACGCCCTCACCGCCGGGCTGGGTTGGCCCTCTAACCGGGTGGAAACTCTGCTGGAACAAGCTGGGATTGATCCTCAGCGTCGCGCCGAGACGCTTGGGCTGGACGAGTGGGCGCGCCTGGTCCAAATTTACCGCCAAATGCAGGTTCAGCGAGAAGACGACCTAACCTGATGGGCTGCGCGCTGATGGCGCAAATCGGCGTACTGGCGCAACAGCAACCACACCCGGTAGGCCGCCTCAATCTGAATGCGCAGGTTCATCTTCGATTGCCCCCAGCGCCGATCGGCAAAGTGAATGGGGATTTCGCGAATGCGTAACCCATGCAGGTGCGCCAGGTAAGCCATCTCTACCTGGAAGACGTAGCCGTTTGAGCGCACTCGTTCCAGCGGCAGACGCTCTAAGGCTTCTCGCCGCCACAGGCGAAAGCCCCCCGTAGCATCCCGTACCGGCAGTCCCAGAATCATTCGCGCATACGCATTACCAAATCCTGAGAGCCAGCGCCGCCAGAACGGCCAGCGCTCATCCAGCGACCCGCCCGGCACATAACGTGAGCCGATGGCCAGGTCACAAGTCTCCAGGGCGGTCGCCAATTCCACCACCTTGGCCGGCGGGTGTGAAAAGTCCGCATCCATCTGCCCCACGGTATCGGCATCTTCCATGGCCAGCCGAAACCCCTGGATGTAGGCCGTGCCCAGCCCCAGTTTACCCGGCCGGTGCAAGACGCGCACTCGCCCCGGCCAACGCTCGTTGAGACTTTCGGCAATCCGGCCGGTACCATCCGGGCTGGCATCATCCACGACCAGCAGGCGCAGATCGGGCAAAGGTAAAGCAAACAGCGTCTCGGCCAGGAGGGGAAGGTTCTCGGCTTCGTTGTACGTTGGGATGACCAGCGTGAGTCTCATGCCCCCGGCGCCCCCACCAACGCCAGCAGCGCCGTGCGCAACGTCGCAACAGAATCGGGCAGGGTGGAAGATTCAAAGGGGCGGATCATCACGCTCAGGCGCTTCCCCTCAAAGCGCCCCTCTTGCAAGTCTTCGTTGCGGTAGAACAACTGCAGCGCCTGGTCCAGTTGACGGGTCAGGCGCTCCCCCACACCACTTCGTGGCTCGGTGGCTCCAATCAACACAAAGGAAGTGTGATTCAGATGCCCCAAAAAGACTGCATCGTCTGCCGAATCGGGCAGTTGGCGCCCTAACAACAAAGCCACCGCTCGTAACGCATCATCCGCCGCCACAAAGCCGTAAGCCTCTCGAAAGGCTTCTAGGTGGCGCAACCCAATGACCCACAAAGGGGGCTGCGGGGGCGTTGCCAACCAGCGCGCCAGTGCTTCATCTACCAGGATGCCCTGAGGCAATCCGGTAACCGGGTGGGTCAGCGACTCGCGCCGGGCACGGCTCAACGCATTCCGCACGCGCAGCCCCAGTTCGCGGATATCAAAGGGCTTGGTGATGTAATCATCGGCTTCCAGTTGCAACCCCTGGAGTTTATCTCGCCGTTCGCGCTTCTCGGTCAGGAAAATGATCGGGATGTAGCGAGTGCGGCGTTGGGCACGCAGCCGTCGCGCCACTTCAAATCCATCAATATCCGGCAGGCGAATATCCAGGATGACCAGATGCGGTATTTGCTCGGTAGCCGTTTGAACCCCATCTTCTCCCCAGTTCGCAGTAAGCACTCGATAGCCCTGCTCCCTGAAAAACGTGGCCAGCATTTCGGCCACGTCCAGATCATCCTCGATAATTAACAGGGTAGATGGGGTGACGGTCTCACTCATGATCAGCCAATTGGCTCTTTGAAGATCACAAACTCACACACTGCATCCCCCATGGCCACACACTTCGACTCATTGACCCGGAACTCCTGCCCACCGGAGACCCATTTGAGTCCCTCTTGAAGCAGTCCCACTGCCATGTAACAGTCGGGACGATCACTTTTGCGCCCCCAGCACACCGGGCAGCGATGGATGGTATAAACGAAATGAGTGTCCTTTTCCTCGACGGTGGAGTACTGATCGCTGGTGGTGCTGAAAATCTTCGCCATGGCGGGCAGGCCGATGCGCAGTTTAGCCTGCAGAGGCAGTACCTTGAAGGCCAAATCTCCTACGCCAGCCAGGGCACCGAAGTGACGCAACCCATCCTGGAAAGTTGCCCGGCCAGCGCGCAGGGCCAATCCACGACCGCCACGCGGGCCGTACATCTCCTCCAACGCGCCATTAATGGCCGAGAAGTCGGCAAAATCAAACTGGCGCTCCAGATTGTCGGGAGGATAGTTATCAATCAGGTGCTGCAGGTTGGCCAGGTTAAGGATGGCGTTAACGCCGTTCTTCCCCATCACATCTTCCAGTGCCAGCAGGGCAATGCGGGCGATTTTATTCGGGTAATAATAGCCGCTCTTAGGAATCGCTTCCATGGTTGCGTCTCAGATCAGTTTGGCCAGGTCTTCAGCGGCTCGGCGCATGTCCAAAAAGATCAGACCGAGCTTGGCCTGTTCGCGCGCCAGCGCGGTAAGCACTGCTTCTTCGCCTACCGACATCAGCACCACATAGCCCTTCTGACCCTTGATGTACACCTGATCCAGCGCACCGCGCCCCAATTCATTCGCAATGCGCTCGCCCAGCGAAAGCATGGCCGCCGACATAGCCGAAACGCGATCCTCTTCCACGCCCTGGGGCAGCGCCGAAGCAATTGTCAGCCCATCCAGGCTGACCACTGCCGAGGCTTCAATATCTGGTGAGGAGGCCTGCAATTCGCGTAACCGCTCTACCATCAGTTGAGTGCGAGACTTGGTCAAGGCGGCAACTCCTTTTTATGCGAATTTCATCTAACCATGGGGAAGATACCTAGCGTTTACTAATTTAGCACAGCCCCCGGTTGATGTCAAGCAAGCCTGTCCCGGCTTTGCAGAAGTGTAAGGGTCAACCAGGGATTGCATAAAAATCCGAGAGGGCAGAGTGCGTGCTCTGCCCTCTTTCAGCGTCAGCCGGGTGACGCGGGATCAGGGTTGGGTGGGGGGCGTCGTGGGTGTGGACCTGCTCAGGCCCCAACCTCCCCGTGTTCCATGGCAGCCAAAACCACCCAGGCCCCAACCCTTGGGTGCGTTCTGCTTGAGCCACTCCGCCTGCTGGCTGGTTAATTTGCCGTCCTGCACGGCGCGGTCCAGGGTAGCACCGCGAGCCTCATCTATTTTGGCCTGGAGTTCCTCCGTGGTCAGCCCCAGTTTTTCGGCCAGGGTGGCAAAGAACGTGTCCTTGAGGTAGGTGCCCAGCGCCCAGCTACCCTGCTTCATCTGTTCCGCTTGCTCGGCCGTGAGTTTGCCGTTCTTCACTGCCAGGTCAAGGGCATCGTTGCGTGCCTCCTGCATCAATGTGCGGAACTCATCTTGGGTCAGGCCCTTTTCCTGAGCAATCTGGGCTGGGGTGGTGCCGGCCTGAAGTTTTGCCTTCAAATCATCCACACTGAGGCCCAATCGGTTGGCCAGGGCGGTCAGCATTTCGTCTTGCAGGTAGCCACCCCACCATCCCATCATCCCGCGGCCATGATGCCCCCAGCCGCCCCATCCCCAGAATGGGGTCGTGGGCGTTGTTGAGGAAGTTTCGGTCGGCGTGGGTGCCTGAGCATACACCCATGAGACTGCCCCCAATGCCACTCCCAACACCAGTAAGGCACTTACGCCCATCCAAATCAATCCTTTCATCTTTCGCTAAAACCTCCTTTTTGTAAAGGGTTCTTGGCTTGCGCTTGCAGTCATGATCATAGCAAACACGTGTGAAGAATTTGTGAAGCCCTGACGAAAAGGGTTTGAAGATAACCCATTCGGACGGGAATCGGTCTTGTGAACCTTGTAACAAAGTTGACGAAAACAGACAATGACCAGTAAAATAGTAGAAGCCAAAGGAGTGCTATGAGCACGGTCAATCTTACCCGCGAACAATTAGAAGAGCGCCTGCTGGCGCTTCATCATGCCAGCCTGGAATTGGTGCGCGATGTTTCACTGGAGTCCCTGTTGGAAAAGATCGCGCGCCTGGCCTGTGAACAGGTCAACGCCCAATATGCGGCCGTCGGGGTGGTTGGCCCCAACGGGGAATTAGAAGCCTTCATCCCGGTGGGGATGAGCGAAGAGGAAATCCGTCGCATGGCTCACCCCCCACGTGGGCTGGGGCTCATCGGCACGCTGATGCGCAGCGAGAAGCCCATTCGCCTGCGCGATGTTACCAGCGACCCCCGCAGTGTGGGCTTTCCTCCTCACCATCCTTTTATGACCTCCTTCCTGGGCGTGCCGATCCGCCAGGGCAACCGCCAGTTGGGGCAGATTTACCTGACCAATAAACGAGATGCTCCGGAATTCACCGAAGAAGATGAGCAACTGATCGAGATGCTGGCGGCATATGCCGCCGTTGCCATCACCAACGCACGCATCTACCGTCAATTAGTCGAGCGCGACCGCATCCTCACCCGTCGCAACGAAAACCTGGCTTTGCTCAACGAACTGGCATCCACCCTGGCCACCTCCTCGGACATTGATCAGATTTTGGATAAGGCCCTCACCCAGGTACTGGATTATCTGCAATTGGAAGTGGGGGAAGTTTATCTGCGCCAGGAAAACGGGCGCACTCTGCAACGCATGTTGCACCGCGGCTCGGTGGTTGAGGCGCTGTGGCAGCGCGAAGAATTTGCCCTGGGCGAGAGCATCATCGGCCAGGTGGCCAAGCGCGACCAGCCCTTTGTCTTCAAGCCGGCCCCACCCGATGGGCAAGGCCTGCATCCACAGGTGATACTGCAGAATTTTCAACAGGTGGCCTGTCTCCCCATTCGCGGCCGCCAGGGCGTGCTGGGAGTATTGTGCGTGGCCAGCCGCCATGCACGCCCCCTGGACGATCTGGAGATGCAGTTCCTGGCCACTATCAGTTCCTGGATGGGATTGGCCATTGAGAATGTGCGTCTGAACTTGCAGGGCCGCCGCCTGGCCGTGCTCGAGGAACGCGAGCGCATCGGCATGGACCTGCACGATGGCGTAATCCAGTCCATCTACGCGGTAGGGCTGACCTTGGAACACGCCCGCCTGCTGATCCACCAGGACCCCCAGGCCGCCCTTCAGCGGATTGAGCAGGCCATCCGGGATATTGACAGCACCATTCGCGACATCCGCGCCTACATCCTTGACCTGCGCCCGCGCCAGTTGCAAAACGAGACCCTGATGCAGGGCATCCGTCGCCTGGTCAAGGAGTTTCATGCCAACACTCTGCTCAATGTGGACCTGCAAGGGCCAGAAGATGAACTGGCTGGCCTGCCCGAAATTCAGGCGGTAGCGCTTTTCCACATCTGCCAGGAGGCGCTCGCCAACATTGCCAAACACGCCCGCGCCCGACACGTGGAAGTCACCTTGTGGAAAACTACGGACCGCGTCTTGCTGGAAGTTCGGGATGACGGACGCGGCTTCAACCCCCAACAGGTTTGTCAATCCATCGGTCACGGGCTTTCCAACATGCAAACTCGCGCCCGCCAGGCAGGGGGAGAGGTGGAGATCATCTCCGAGCCTGGGGCGGGCACGACCATCCTGGCCTGGGTGCCCCTGACCAATGACGAGTAACACCGATCCGGCGGAGCGCGCCACGCGCGTCCGCCACATGTTTGGGCAGATTGCCCCACGCTACGATTTGACCAACCGCCTGATGAC
>FWWL01010499.1_pt1 | contig 10650 bp, 7 predicted proteins | sample 2228331 | NCBI WGS metagenome assembly FWWL01 (sample SAMEA103939775, study PRJEB20133) | metagenome
GGTCTTGTCTACATTTTCACGACTGACCAGTTGAACTCGATTTTCAAGGTTGCCTTGCCAGAGGCCGTGACCATCATTGTCCCCTCTCTCGATCCTCACTGGCTCGATGAAACTTCGTTATGGACCATCATCGAAGAAGCCTCGCGAGTCGATGTGTTGGCAATTGGCATGGGCTTGGGGACATCCCCTTCCCAGGAAGTACTCGTGCGCGGTATCCTTGCGAATGCCCCCGGGCCGAAAGTCGTCGATGCGGATGCCCTGACCTGTCTTGCTCGAGATCTCCCTCAGCTGGATCCCACCGTTGTTCTCACGCCCCACCCCGGCGAAATGGCTCGCCTTCTGCACACCACTGTTGCAGACGTCCAGGCGCGGCGCATCCCTGTGGCTCAGGAGTGCGCAGCCAAAACGCAGGCAACCGTGCTTCTCAAGGGTGCAGATACCATCATTGCCAGGCCAGATGGCCAAGTGTGGATCAATGCAGGCGCTTGTTCCGCCCTTGCCAAAGGGGGGAGTGGCGATGTGCTCTCGGGTGTGATCGCGGCTTTGATCGGTCAGAGGCTGGAAGCGTGGCAAGCAGCGATCCTTGCAGCGCGCCTTCATCTTGAAGCAGGGCAAGCATGCGCCGCCCAGTTGGGCCATGCTGGTGTTCTGGCTCGCGATGTCGCTGATCAAATCCCGAAAGTTATGGATGCCTGGCTTGAGCACGGCTAACAATCTGCCGTCAATAAGCTAAATGTTTTGCAAAAATTAATTTCGGCCAGGGCCATTCGACTCAAGGTTCCGTGAGTAGTGAAAAATCATTCGGCGAATCTTCGCTGGTCTTGTAGAGAACGGTGACGTCGAGGTCTGCTTCGTCGTCTAGTTCTACCTGGACCATATCCTCCCCCTCACCAGCATCAATGCTGGGGAATGTTGTGGGGCTGGACTGGGTGATGATCAGCTGCTCGTAGCGCACTTGCGGGACGTTGTCGCAAAGCAGTGAGTCATGCCCGCAAAGTTTGATGATGACACTGTAGCTTCCCCTCACGGTCTCCGGCAGGAGATAGGTGGCCACAATTTCGAAGTCTCGGACCTGTTGACCGAGGAGAATGGCGGGCTCGTAAGACGTTCCGTCCTTCGAGACCGTAATCTCGGCTGGAGGCTGGCCAGGCTGCAAGCTAGTCACCGTAACAATCCCGTCAACAATCACGAAGGGGAAAGTTGAGCGTATTCGGGCGTCATCCAGATCGTCCTCTGTGGGCGGGTCGGGCGGGAGCACGCGCTCCCAGTAAAAAAGAGTGTTGCCGTAAAGTGGGGGCGAATTCTGAGACTTTGTGGCGTAGTAGCCGAGCTGCGAATTGGAGAAGCGAATCACCTGCTCTCCCGGCCGTAAACGTATCCTGGCATCGTGTTGCGCCCATGGTCGCCACCACGCCAATTGTGGTGGGCTTGTGACGCGCTCGAGGGCCTGCACGAGTTGTTGGCGTAGGACTATCGCCGCCTCAGGATTGGGAACTTCGGCAGGGGGAAGCTGCGAACGATAACGAGGAATCAGCCTTGCTGGAAGTGTGCGAGTTGTGCCAGCCACATAGGCGTGCACTCGCATGTCGGGATCGAGGCTTTGCCAGTGCATCCCGTCAAAAAACTCTGTCACCACATGAACGCGCAGGTCCCACACGCGACTGGGAATTCCCAAACCATGCAGAATTGTGGCGAGCGCGCGCGCAGCTGTATCGCACAACCCGTAGCCATAGATGTTGAAGAGTTTTACCGGATCGTATGTCTCGTAGGAGGGTTCCGCCTGCACCCAGTTGTATTGGCGAAACTCCCAAACAAGATCGCATGCTGCCCGCGCCAGACTGACAGTGCTCTCGTCGGGTGTCCGGCGCCGCACAGCCGCAAGGATTTTCTCAAAGTTCGACAGATCGGGAGTCCGTGGGGAAGCAAGGCTCACAACCGCGGTTTTATCAGAGGAATGATTGCGAAGCACAACGATTCCCGTAGTTAAGGGATGAACATAACGGGGTACCGCCACCTCTGTCGATGTCGTTGTGCGTGTTCGCACCACCACCGTCGACAGACCACTCAATTCAACAAAAAACAAGATAATAAAAAGCGTTCCAGCGAGGAAGTGGTGGTGTCCTCCTCCACGAAAAAGCCGGTTCACACAATCTCTCCTTTTTCAGCCCCTTTTGTCGTGACAAAGGATTTCGCGGAGAAATTCGTCCGCTGGCGCAAGCTGGTATTCGTGGAGTTCTTCTCGGCGGACCCACGCAATTTCCGTATGCGCCCGCAAAGACGCAATTTCTCCTCCTAGCTCAGCTTTGTAGCCCAAGAGTTCGATCACCCGATCGCCATAGTCATAAGCCTGAGCGGCAATAAATCCCCTCGCAACGGCTGGAACTCCAAACTCCTCCTTGAATTCGCGCTCCAAAGCTTGCTCTGGGGATTCGTGCTTTTCAATTTTGCCGCCCGGAAACTCCCAATACCCTCCGAGGGAATCTTCTGGCCGCCTGCGAGCGAGAAGGATCTGGCCCTCTCTCTCAACCACGCCCGCAACGACTCGAACCAGTGCCTTATCTTGAGAGTGTGTGGGAACGTCCTCAAAATGAGCGGTCATGTCGCGAAACCCATCGCATCACAACGGCATTGGAAGTTAGCATGTCGTCCGTGAAATATCCATCCGCGCTCGCCTCATTCTTTAGGCGTGCCCACAGGGTCTTTGCCTGCGGCGTCAGCACGTCTTCGATGAAGACGTATTCAATGCCGTAGCGTCTTAGCTCGGGCCATGTCTCCATGGGGCGGGCGGAAGACAGAAATTGCTCTCGTAGCGCAAAAAGGCGCTGGGCCTCGCTTTCGCTCACGGAATGCAGGCCGAAAAGCATGACGGGGCCACGCGCAAATTCACTCCGCCCTGTAAATGTCGGTAGTCCCCAATGTTCGCAATTGGTCACGAATCGAGCTTTCGGCGGTGTGCGCTGGCGGATCATCTCATAAAGTGCCAGATCATCTCGCGTGAAGAGAAGTGCCCGGCCGGTCACAAGCTCAGGCCAATCACGCACAATGCGCGGGGGCGAGAGCAAAAGCCAAGCCCAAAGAGCTACAAGACACGCCTCGCCAACACGTCTGTGCGCTTGAAGAAGGAAGGGGAGCGCTACAGGCAGCGCAAAGTAGATAAAGCGCTGCGCATTGAATACTGCAAAAAACGCTGAAAACGCTTCTGCGCAGAAGAGCCCCTGGAGCGAATATCCAAGCGCTGCAAAAAGGAGCCCCGCAATGAGCAAGGCTTCCGAACTCGCTTTTCGTCTCAAGGCTGCAGTCAGGCCGCCCAAGGCGACAGCATAAATCACGAGGTAGGGGGTCAGCTCGTTCCGGAGAAGCTTCCAGGCGCCCGGCCTTGGCCAGCAGAGTTCCGGTCCGTAGGGAGGCATCCCCACAACAATGACAACCGCGGCTAAAGCCAATAAGGCCAGAGCCCACGTGACCACACGACGCAAAGAGGCACGCACGTTTCGGGACAACAGATCGCTTACCGCGCCGGAAGCAAAAGCGATGGCCGCAACTGTTCCACTCACAGTGTGCGCGGCAGCCAGCCATAGGGCCAGCAACCAGCCGATCGTTCGCAGCGGTGGCACCGCCCACCATCGCGGCAGGGCGAACCACCAGAAAGCGAGAAAGAGCACGGGGAGCGCAAGCCCTTGCGTCTGTGGATACGTGTAAAAATCGGGCCGAACTCCTACCCCAAGCGCAACGATTACGAGCGTCGTCCAGTAAAGTTGACGCGAGCGCCCCTTCATCCGCCGATCGACGGCGTGGTACAACATCATGATAGCAGCCACATGCCAGAGAGGAAACAGATCCCAAAGAGCTTGAGTCGCGGGTTGCCCTCTCGCAGCAGTCAGCAATGCCAGCCCACAGTGGCCCAGTCGCGCATAGCATAGTGGCACGCCGGCCGCAAAGGGGTGCTCTTCGGCGAGAGTGCGTCGCTCGACCATCTGTTGCGTGATCGAGAAAAGGTAGGCGCTGTCGCGCGCAACCCAGCTGCGCATGCGAAACCCATCGCCCTCGGGCCGATGCACAGGACCACTCGCCACATACACGGCAAGCACAAAGGGGAGCGCGGCAGTGGTGGCTGCGACAGCTCCCAAATCAGCGCGTGTTAGAGTAAGGCGCAGAATCTTCCCGCGCAGGAAGACGATGGGGGCTAAAGTGAGCACAGCAACGCCGAAGACTCCTCCCCATGGAAAGATGCCAAGAGCCAATGCGGCCGCACTCGCAAGTGACAGCACAACGACAGCCAACGCCACTGCCACAGCAAAAAGCTCAGTAAGACGGTAACGCTGCCGAAGCATCACAGCCACTGACAGCCCAGACGCGAGCGCGAGCCCCCATGCGCGAGCGCTGGCCCACGGCAAAAGCTGACTAGCGAGCAAGGCTAGACCGGTCCCGCCGGCAATCCAAACTGCCGGCAGACTCAATCTCAAACTGCGCAAATTGTGACTCTGGGAAGTTCGCGCCACCCTGAAATGCACCATAGGACCCGAAGCGCTCTTGCCAAGCCCGTTCTCGCTCTTTGAATGAGAGAAAAAACGAGGATGGGGAAATGGACTCCCGCGAACTTTTGAAACGCCTTAGCGAAGCACACGGCCCGAGCGGGTTTGAGGACGAAATGCGCTGCATACTCGAGCCTCTTCTCGCGCCGCTCGTCGATGAAATCAAAACAGATGCTCTCGGCAACCTCATCGTGCGCCGACATGCCGATCGCCCTGACGCACCAGTGCTTCTCGTCGATGCGCACATGGACGAGGTGGGATTTGTCGTTAGCCACATTGAGACGAGCGGCTTTTTGAGACTTGCCCCCATCGGCAGCTGGGATGAACGTGTGTTGCCTGGCCAACGGCTGGAAGTGCGCACACGATCAGGTGAAAAGCTCGTGGGAGTCATCGGCACGACCCCACCCCATATCCAGGAAGCCGACGACAAGCGTGGAGGAGTTTCGATCGAATCCCTTTTCCTAGATATTGGCGCAAAGAATTCTGATGAAGTGAAATCGTCGGGAGTGCGTCTTGGCGATAGTGTCGTACCGGCTCAAAGTTTTATCGAGCTGCGGCCCGGTGTTGTCTCCGGCAAAGCTTTTGACGACCGTGTGGGGTGCGCATTGCTTGTGGAATTGCTTCACGAGCTGGCGCAACGCCCGCGCCTTCCTTTCGACGTCGTCGGGCTCTTTTCCACCTTCGAAGAGCTCAACGCACGCGGGGCCATGGTGGGCGCCTACGGCGTGGCTCCAGCAATGGCACTTGTGCTAGAAGCCACTGTCGCTGCGGACGTGCCCAGCGTGCCCGAGGTTCGGTGCCCCACGCGTGTGGGTGCTGGTCCGGCGATTACCCTTATGGACAAATATACCCATTGCCACCCCAAGCTCGTGCGCGCGCTGGAAGATCTCGCCGAGAAAAAGGGAATTCGTTACCAAATCAAAAGGCCTATCTTTGGCGGGACAAACGCCGCACGCATCCACACAACCCGGGCAGGAGTGCCGACGGCCACAATTAGCGTCCCTTGCCGCTATATCCATGCCCCCTCCAGCATGATGTGGCTCGAGGATTACGAGCTGACGCGTCAACTTGTTATCGAATTTGTTCTGACTGCGGGATCTCTTTTAGCGTGCTAAAACGTGCAAGAGCCTCATACTCCACGGGCTTCGGGAGGCCAGATATATTTGTGCAACTGGAGCTGGAGACGGATGTTATAGAGGCGGTCCTCAAGTATCCAGGCAGCAAGGGCTGCCGGCGCAAGGGAGCCGAAAACCGTGCTGAAGAGGACGGCACGGCAGGTGGCTGCGAGATCGTAAGCCCTCACAACTTCGCATGCCCACTCATAATCATCCCGCGTGCCAATGACGAACTTGACTTCATCGTGGGGCGCCAGCAGGTCCACGTTCCGCCAACAGTTGCGGTCCATTTCCCCGCTCGACGGACATTTGAAGTCCACGATTTTGTGGACGTCGTAGGGTACGTCGTCCAAAGGGAGTGCCCCGCTCGTTTCTAGCAGGACCGTATATCCCTCTTCGAGCAGCGCCTTAAGAAGTTCTGGGCAGCGTTTCTGTGCAAGGGGCTCGCCGCCGGTCACCTCGACCAACTGGCATTCCCATGGGCGTATTGTCTCCAAGACGTCCGCAATCGTCATCCGCGTCCCGCCGCTGAACGCGTATTCTGTGTCGCAGTAGGCGCAGCGTAACGGACAGCCGGTCAGCCGAATAAAGACGCAGGGGCACCCCGCCCACGTCGACTCCCCCTGAATCGAGAGATAAATCTCGTGGACGAGTAATGTGCCCTGTTGCCGACGCCCTTCTGTCATCTCGTTGCTCCGGATGTTCCCTTTTGTGTCTGTGTGGTGTCGCCCTTTCTCTACCAGCCTAGGACGCGACGCGCATAGAGCACACGATCGCGGAGGCGGCTGTCACCGTTCTCGCGCACCTCATCCAGAGTGCTGAAGTGCACGTCGCGCTGAGACGAGTGGAGAAGGCGATCCCCGCCTAACGAGACAGCAACATGCGAAATACGCCCCCGTTCATTGACGAAAAAGATCAGGTCGCCAGGTTTGACGTGGTGGTCAACATCACGACCAAATGCCACAATGACCCCTACGGCGGCCTGTTCCTCAGCATCGCGTGGCAAGTGGACGCCCATCGCTCGATAAATAAATTGCGTAAAGCCCGAACAATCGATGCCGCGATGAGTGACGCCTCCCCATACGTAAGGAGTGCCCATGAGCGATGTCGCTAATGCTTCAATTTTTTCGGCCGTTATTTCGTGCCCTCCGTGCGCAACGGCGCTAGCAGGAAGCGAGATCTCCAAGGATGTTGTCCCCATCGGCACTTGCCATCGGCCCTCACGGCTCCGCTTGAGTCCCGTGCCTGTCGGCAACTCGACGTTCTGGCCGGTCGTGGACACGGTTGCCGTCGTCGGGATGAGCAGCATGGCGTCAGGAAGCGTGTAATCGGCGACTCTCTTGATCTCGTCTTGTCGGACAAACCCCACATATCCTTCGGCCGATTGAGCAAGATACCATTGTTCCGTTGCTGGTGCCTGTTCAGCCACCGTTGCTCCCCGCTGGCGTGGGCGCAAGTGGCTGGTCTCGCGCTGTGGTCGCGTCGTGATGTCTGACTCTCGTGCCACGCGCAGCAGGCGCAGCGGCCACCCCACTGCAAGCGAATTCACTTGTTCCGCATTCACGCGGGGTTCACGGCGCATCGTGGCGCTCATGGTCGTTGCGATCGCGTAGCACATCGAACCGAGCGCTGCATCAGGGAGAACCTTGATCGAGTTCTCAGCTACCTCGAATCCCAGGCCTGTTAGCGCGTCTTCCAGGCCCGAGCGATACTGCGCAAGCGACACTTCACCCGAGAGGTTAATGCGACGCTCTTGGTGATCTTGTACGATGGCCGCGATCTGAAAAACCGCCAGGCGTTGATCGTAGACCACAGCGTGTTTGTAGCGCTCGATGTAAAGAGGCAGTCTTTCGACGACTCCCTGCCCGCTCGGCTCCAGGCGTGCTAGAAAGGCCTGGTTGAAGCGACGTTGTCGTTCTTCGCGGGGGAGCTGCCGCCAGTGATCATCGCTGAGAAAATCCGTATTGGCGGTGCCATGGCTCAACGCGCTTTTGGTGGTCAAGTCACTCGCTGCTGGCCGCACTGCACCCCCAAGAATGACTCCCACCAAAACAAGAGAAGCGAGAAAACGTATCAATCTTGTCATCATGTTATCTCGTCAAGGTCTCCTGTGATTCTACCGAGGCGCACTTACTTCTGCCTTTTCCGAGGCGCCACTTTGAAACCAAAGTTCCGCAAATCAAACTCGTTTTTACGCCAGTTCTTTCGAACTTTCACCCACAGTTCGAGGTAGGCTGGCCGACCGGTCAGCGCCTCGATGTCTTTGCGAGCCTCGGTTCCGATACGTTTGAGCATTTCGCCGCCTTTGCCGATGACGATAGGCTTTTGCGACTCCCGCTCGACGTAGATGACGACCCGAATATAGTCTCGATCGGGGTGCTCCTGGAATTCCTCCACGTAGGTGAACACGGAGTAGGGCACTTCCTCTCCGAGATAATGGAAAATTTTTTCGCGCACGGCTTCGGCGGCAAAAAAGCGTTCGTCACGGTCGGTGATCTGCTCGGGATCGTAGTAGAGAGGTCCTTCTCTGAGGCGCTCCACGGTAGCCTGAAGCAGCTCATCGAGTCCTTCCTTCAGCAGTGCCGAGATAAAGAACCCACGGTCATAACGGCTGGGATCGATGTGAGGCGGAATTCGCGTTCGATCCGCCGGCGGCAGTTTATCAATCTTATTCACCACGAGAAACCGGGTGTGTACGTTGGCTTGCTCGAGCGCTTCCACAAGACGCTCATTCGGCGGCTCTTCGTCCGTGGCATCCACGAGGTGATAAAGGATGTCAGCGTCTGCGATGGCCTCGTCCACTCGTTCCACAAGGGCTTCGTTGAACCGGTCTCGCGGGACGATGACCCCAGGCGTGTCGAGGAACACAATCTGATAGCTTTCTGTCGTCAGGATACCGCAGATGCGATCCCGAGTGGTTTGGGGCTTCTCCGACACGATAGCCAGGCGCTCGCCCACGAGAGCGTTGAGCAGTGTCGATTTGCCCGCATTCGGCTTTCCCAAAATCACAACGAAGCCTGACCGAAAGCTGGGTGCCGGGGCTGCTGCTGTATTTTCTGCGGAGTATTCCATAAAAGTCTCTGTGTCGCTCGGGGCTATTTTCTTATTGTGTTACGCTTGTCGCTGTTTCTTCTTTGCTGACGCTTGTCTCCTCACTTTGAGTGCCGGCCACGCTTGTCGTTTCCTGCTCCATCACATTGATGATGAGTAGGGGAGCGGAGGTTTCGCCGAGAATGGTCGCCGTTTGCGACACATTGCTGTCGTCCTCAGGCGAGCCCATGAAAGGCGTGTCGTGAGCAAGAGGTTGCGTCGTCGAAGTATCTGTCCGCTCGAGAGAACCGCGAGTCAGAAGGTCCACCTCTGCGGGACCTTGAGATAACGTATTCGACGTGCTGATCAGTGTGGTAGTCGCTTCTCCGGTCGGAAGGCCGACCCCCATTGTGGTGGCGTCGTCATCAAGGGTGCCTCCATGCAGAGCGGCACTTGTTTCGGTCACTATGAGTAGCAGTCCCTCGCTCGTGGCAGCCTCCTCTACCCACGTCGCGGTCGGTGTGGACAGCTCGTCGCGCAATTCGGTGTACTCTGCGAGAGCTGCTGGATCAATCTCGTAGATTGTCGTCGATCCGTGGCGAAAAGCGATTCGCCCCAGCCGCTCAAACTTGTTTTCATCGAGAAGGGGATAGCGCTCACGCTCCAGATGCCCCACAATCACATACGCGAAGCGCTCGTTTTTGAGAGCCCGGGCTGTCGCCGCAATCGAAGGATTTGTGTAGATGATTTCGGCAAGTTGGAATCGGCGATCGCGCTCGATCTCAAAAGCAGCGCCTCGCCAGCCCCACTCGTGATACAACCATCCACCCAAGGAGGGGCGGCCCGTATTGGTCCCAATGCGACCTGCGTATTCGTATTGCCGGCCAGGCGCTTCGACTATGCGCGCATTTGGCTTCGCAAACGCGCGCAACCACAGAATGGCAGCGTAATCATCGGGCTCGCAGTGCGCGAGATAGCGGATCCCATCCAGCCCGCGAGCCGGGGCCGTTGGCTTGGGGTAGTGGATTGACATGCCATAGCGCTGAAGGCATCCGGCGATGGGATAAACTGCACCCATGACGAGAAGCGCACCAGTAAGTATGCCGACCCATCGACGTTGGCGTGGGGAGGGGGCGAACCGGCGCAACAGGGCCAGCGCCAGCACCGCCATGAGGCCAGCCAGCGGCCAGAGCCCATAGTAGACTTTGAACACGGTGTTGATGCGTTCAATGCCGCCCGTGAAAATATCGTCAAAATAAGCTAACTCAGTGAAACAGATCGCAGCCGCAAACACGCCAAGCCAGGAAAGTAGTAAGCGAACAAGAGGACTTTGGCGCCACATCAGGAGAACAAGAAAGACGATAAGGGCAACGGCAGCGCTCAAGGCGCCCACGACCCCCACGCCCAACACAATCGCGAGCAGCACAAAAGCGAAACAGGCACTGGCAATAGCGCTCAGGTGCTCACGCGTCAGCCCCGAGGGCAAAGGGCCAAACGCTGTGCGCGCCCACACGCTTTGCAGGATGGCTACGAAGAAAAGAGCGGGCAGCGCAAGTAATAAGCACCAATGAACAAAGAATTCCACCGGCGAGCTCCGGAGCTCGCCGGTCGTCCAGGCCAGAGTCGTGTTGGGGGGCAGGAAATCGCTCCAGAAGAGGCGGTAGAGCAGCGTGATTCCTGCGAAGGCTAGCACCGCACCAAGGAGAAGTGTCTCGACGAGCGTAAGAAAGCTCCAAAGCACAGAGCGTACGCGTCCCACCTGCCCAGCGTCGTCCGGTTTGCGCGACGTTACCCCCGCCCATGCTGTTGCGGTCAGAATCCCGCCAAAAACAACAACGTCCCAGGAGTTGGCTGCGTAGAGCGCTCCGAAGATAATAGCGAGAAAAAGGAGCTCGTCGAGATTGTTGATCTCGTAGCGCAAAAGCGAGCGCTCGCGGCGGGTGCCACGCCATACCTGCAGGCAGAGCACGAAT
>FWWL01010504.1_pt1 | contig 10645 bp, 8 predicted proteins | sample 2228331 | NCBI WGS metagenome assembly FWWL01 (sample SAMEA103939775, study PRJEB20133) | metagenome
CCCGGGAGGCCGAGATCCTCGCCGCGACTCGCGCCCTCTTCGACGAGCGCGGCGTCCGCGACGCCCAGATCGAGGACATCGCCCGCGCCGTCGGCATCAACCGCGCCATCGTCTACCGCCACTTCAGCGGCAAGGAGGAGCTCTTCGCGCTCACGCTCGTCGGCTACCTCGAGGAGATGCGGCGCCACCTCGAGGCCGCGTCCACCGCCGGCGGCACCGCCGAGGAACGCCTCGCGCGGATCGTCACCGCCTTCGTCGACTACTCCCTGGCCCACCCGGCCTTCGTCGACTGTGCCCAGACCCTGATGCGCCGATCCGGCCCCGAGCTGCTCGACGAGATCTCCGAGAGCGCGCTCTTCCGCCTCGGCCGCGGGATCGCCGGCTGCCTGGCCCAGCTCTCCGGCGCGCTCGAGGACGGCGTGCGCAGCGGCGACTTCCACGTCCAGGACCCCACCCTGCTCGCCAACACCCTCTATGCCAGCGGCCTCGGCGCCCTCCAGCTCGCCCGCGTCGGCATCCTCGTGATGGAGGCCGCCCCCGGAGTCCCGACCGTCGGGGAGATCTCCGCCGAGCAGGTCCGCGACCACCTCGTCGTCTCCGCCCTCGCCCTCGCACGCGGCGGCCGCTGAGGCGACACGTCGTCCCGGCTCGAACCAGCGCCGAGTCACGCTCGAAGCAGTGCCGAGTCACGCTCGAACCAGCGCCGAGTGAGCACGCCCCCGGGAGACCGCGGCCACGCCCGCCCCACCCAGCCCAGCCGCACGACGCACGACGGCCCCGCCCCCGCACCGCGGGGACGGGGCCGTCGACGTCGTACGTCGTGCGGCTCAGCGCCTCACGGGCGCTCGAGGATGGCGGTCACGCCCTGGCCGCCGGCGGCGCAGACGGAGATGACGCCCTTGCCGGAGCCCTTCTCGGCGAGCAGCTTCGCCAGCACGGGGATGATCCGGCCGCCGGTCGCGGCGAACGGGTGCCCGGCTGCCAGCGAGGAGCCGTTGACGTTGAGCTTGTCGCGGTCGATCGAGCCCAGCGGGGCGTCCAGGCCCAGGCGCTCCTTGCAGAACACCGGGTCCTCCCACGCCGCGAGGGTGGCGAGCACCTGCGAGGCGAAGGCCTCGTGGATCTCGTAGAAGTCGAAGTCCTGCAGCGACAGGCCCGCACGCTGGAGCATCCGGGCCATGGCGTACGCCGGAGCCATGAGCAGGCCCTCGCCGCCGTGGACGTAGTCGACAGCGGCCGTCTCGTACTCGGTGATGTAGGCCAGCACGGGCAGCCCGCGCTCCTTGGCCCACTCCTCCGAGGCCAGCAGCACCACGGACGCGCCGTCGGTGAGCGGGGTGGAGTTGGCGGCGGTCATCGTGGCGGCCTCGCCCTTGCCGAAGACCGGCTTGAGCTTGGCGAGCTTCTCGACCGAGGAGTCGGGGCGCAGGTTGGAGTCGCGCTCCAGGCCGCGGAAGGGGGTGACCTGGTCGTCGAGGAAGCCCCGGTCGTAGGCGGCGCCGAGCTTCTGGTGCGAGGCGGCGGCCAGCTCGTCCTGGGCCTCGCGGCTGATCTGCCACTCCAGGGCGGTCAGGGCGGCGTGCTCACCCATGGACATGCCGGTGCGCGGCTCGCCGTTCTGCGGGATCGCCAGGCCGATGTCGCCGGGGCGGATCGCACCGAGCGCGGCCAGACGGCCCTTGGTGTCCTTGGCGGCGTTGACCTTGAGCAGCTTCTTGCGCAGCTTCTCGCTGATCGCGACGGGGGCGTCGGAGGTGGTGTCGGTGCCGCCGGCGATGCCGACCTCGATCTGGCCGAGGGCGATCTTGTTGGCGACCTGGATGGCGGCCTGCAGACCGGTGCCGCAGGCCTGCTGGATGTCGGTGGCCGGGGTCTCGGGGGCGAGCTTCGAGCCCAGCACCGCCTCACGGGTCAGGTTGAAGTCGCGCGAGTGCTTGAGCACCGCACCGGCCACGACCTCGCCCACGGCCTCGCCTGCCAGGCCGAAGCGGTCCACGAGACCGTCGATCGCCGCGGTCAGCATCTCCTGGTTGGAGGCGGTGGCGTAGTGGGTGTTGGAGCGGGCGAACGGGATGCGGTTGCCGCCTATGACGGCGACACGACGGGTCTGGGTCTGCATGGGGTCCATCCTTGCCCCGGACCCCGGGGTGGAGGAAGGCTGTGAGGGGCACGTCACGAAAAGTGGACACTGAGTTACACGACTAGTTACATGATGTCGGGGCGCAGCCCCGCCCACTCACGACCAGCCACGGAGGAACCGCGCGCCCATGAGCGACAAGTACCAGAGCTTCACCCAGAGCCCGCTCGGCAAGCTGCTCGTCAAGAACCTCGGCCTCCCCGCCCCGACCCGCCTGGAGCGCTACACCGCCGGCGCCCCCCTGGTCGACGGCACCGTCGTCGTCGGAGGTCGCGGCCGTCTCGCGGAGTCCCTCCCCGGCCTGCTCGACACCGTCGGCATCGCCAGCACCGCGGTGACGGAGGACGACCAGTTGTACAAGGGCCTCGTCTTCGACGCCACCGGCCTCACCTCCGCCGACCAGCTGGTCGCGCTGCAGCAGTTCTTCACCCCGCTCATGCGCAGCCTCGCCTCCTGCCCCCGCGTGGTCGTGCTCGGCACCCCGCCGGAGCAGGTCGAGGGCGGCGAGCGCGTCGCCCAGCGCGCGCTCGAGGGCTTCACCCGCAGCCTCGGCAAGGAGATCGGGAAGGGCGGCACCGTCCAGCTGGTGTACGTCGCCGACGGGGCCGAGGCCGCGGTCACCAGCACCCTCGCGTTCCTGCTCTCCCCCAAGTCCGCCTACGTCTCCGGCCAGGTCGTGCGGATCGGCGCCACGGGCACCAAGGACGCCGCCCCCGTCGCCGACTGGCAGCAGCCGCTCGCGGGCAAGGTCGCCCTGGTGACCGGTGCGAGCCGCGGCATCGGCGAGCAGATCGCCCGCGTCCTGCACCGCGACGGCGCGAGCGTCGTCGGCGTCGACGTGCCGCAGGCCGCCAACGAGCTGCAGTCGCTGATGAAGGAGCTCGACGGCGACTGGCTGACCCTCGACATCACCGCCAAGGACGCCCCGCAGCGCATCGCCCACCACCTGTCCACCAAGCACGGTGGTGTCGACGTGGTCGTGCACAACGCCGGCATCACCCGCGACAAGAAGCTCGCCAACATGGGCGAGGACCGCTGGGAGTCGGTCATCGCGGTCAACCTCACCGCCCCGGAGAAGATCACCCGCGAGCTGCTCGACCAGAAGGTCGTCAACAAGGGCGGCTCGATCATCGGTGTCGCGAGCATCGCCGGCATCGCCGGCAACGTCGGGCAGACCAACTACGCCGCCTCCAAGGCCGGCGTCATCGGCTTCGTCGACAGCCTCAAGGACGAGCTCAAGGACGGCATCACGATCAACGCCGTCGCCCCCGGCTTCATCATCACCGCCATGACCGCGGCAGTTCCGCTGGCCACCCGCGAGGTCGGCCAGCGCCTCAACGCCACGTCCCAGGGCGGCCTGCCCGTCGACGTGGCCGAGACCATCGCCTGGTTCGCCTCCCCCGGCTCGACCGCCGTCAACGGCAACGTCGTGCGGGTCTGCGGCCAGATGATGCTGGGTGCCTGAGGTGGCCGGCACGCAGGCCACGGCCAAGCAGCACGACGGCGGCGCCGGGCTGGGCAGCCTGCTCAAGGCCGCCCTGCCGAGCGTCCCGGTCGTGGGCTCGCTGCCCGGGGTGCGCAAGGCGCCCGCCGACGGCTTCGCCGGGCTGTCCTACCAGCGGCCGCCCGTCACGATCGAGGGCGAGCACGTGGCGGCGTACGCCGAGGTGTGCGGGTTCCCGCAGAAGGACACCGTCCCCCTGACCTACCCCCACATGCTCGCCTTCGGGCTGCACATGGCGATCATGACCGACCCGGCGTTCCCGGCCCCGGCGATCGGCACCGTGCACCTGGAGAACTCCATCACCGCGCACCGCTCGGTCCGCGTCGGGGAGACCCTGCAGGTCGCCGCCCGGGTCGAGCCGCCGCGGCCGCACGCCAAGGGCCGGGTCTTCGACTTCGTCACGACGATCAGCGACCTCGACGGCGCCGCGGTCTGGGAGAGCACCAGCTCCTACCTGCGCCGCGGCAAGGGCGACGACTCGGCGCCCGCAGGCCTCGACATCCCGGTCACCGCGTCCAACGGCGTGGTCTGGAGCCTGCCGGGCGACCTGGGTCGCCGTTACGGCGCGGTCTCCGGCGACCTCAACCCGATCCACCTCTACCCGCTGACCGCGAAGGCGCTGGGCTTCCCGCGCCAGATCGCCCATGGCATGTGGAGCCTGGCGCGGTGCGTCGCCGCGCTGGAGAACCGCCTCCCCGAGGCGGTCACCGTCGACGTGGCGTTCAAGAAGCCGATCCTGCTCCCGGGCAAGGTCGCCTTCGGCTCCGAGAAGTACGACGGCAGCTACACCTTCTCCCTCACCGACCCGCGCGCCGGCGCACCGCACCTGGTCGGCCGCACCACCGCCGGCTGACCTCCCGCCGAGGCGTCGTGTCCCCATGACCTGACGCCTCGGCGGTCAGCGGGGGCGACCGAACTGCGTGGCGGCCGTCGTGCTCCGGGCGGCGGTCGCGGCCGCGGCCCGGCGCTCGGAGAAGGTGGCCGTCGCGGGGTTCCAGACCCCGACGTCGGTGGTGGCGTTGCCGTCCCAGTCGCCGGTGACCGGCAGATCGCCCGGGCTGCCGAACTGCACCTCGGCGGTCCAGGTCAGTCCCTCGGCGTCGACCCGGCGCAGCGTGAAGGTGGCCGTCGTGGGGTCGAAGACACCCACGTCGGTGGTGCCGTCGCCGTCCCAGTCGCCGGTGACCGGCAGGTCGGCGGCGTCACCGAGGGAGACCGTGCGCACGGAGCCGTCGGCGCCGCGCAGGGTCCAGGCGCCGGTGGCGGGCGAGCGGACGCCGACCTCCCAGGTCCCGTCGCCGTCCCAGTCGCCGGCGACCGGCTGGTCCGAGCCGACGCCGAGCGCGAGGGTGGTGGTGGCGCGCTTGCCGACGCGCATGGTGAACACGCCCTCGGCGGGGCTCCACACGCCGAGGTTGGCCTTGCCGTTGCCGTCCCAGTCCCCGAGCACCGGCTCGTCGGTGGCCGTGCCCAGGCGCATCTTCTTGGGCTCGCGCCCGGGCCGCTGCACCAGGAAGAGCGAGCGCGGGGCGCGCCGGTAGACGACCAGCTCGGCGGTGCGGTCCCCGAGCATGTTGCCGGCCAGGGGCAGGTCGACGCAGTTGCCGGAGACCTGCGTGGAGCCGTAGACGAACGGCGCTCCACCGAACCACGCCTCCACGTCCTGGCCGTCCTGGCGCTGCTCGTAGTGCAGGTGCGGACCGGTGGAGTTGCCCGTCGAGCCGACGGTCCCGAGCAGGGCGCCTTGGTCGACCCGCTGCCCGGTCACGACGTGCACGTGCTGCAGGTGCGCGTAGACGGTGCTCTCGTCCGAGCCGTGGTCGACCACGACGTGCCGGCCGTAGCCGCGCGTCGAGGTCGCGTCGGCCCGCGAGACCACGCCGGGCGCCGACGCCACGACCGGGTCGCCGAGGTCGTCGACCCGGTTCCAGTCGATCGCCCGCACGCTCGGGCTGTGCGAGGAGCGGGTGCTGCCGGTCCACTCCTGCGCGCAGGGGAACGGCATCTCGTGATCGGCGACGGGTTGCGCGTACGCCGGCGCGACGGTCCAGAGCAGCGACCCTGCGAGCAGCCCGGCGAGGACCGGACCCCCGCTGCGCGCGGTCGTGCGCCGCGCCGTCGACAAGCGCCTCATGTGGTCCCCTGTCCGTCCGGGCGGCCTCCATCACACAGAGGTCACAGGCACCACAGGAGCGCTCAGCCGCCACATTCGCCACAAAGGTAGCGACACGCTGCGACAGATGTCACGAACTACATCGTTGTCATGCTAATCGCGGGGTCGGATGAGGCCTTCCTGGGCCACCGTGGCGACGAGCGTCCCGTCCTCGGTGAAGACCCGGCCGAGCGCCAGCCCACGGGCCGACTGGGCCGAGGGCGACCACTGGTCGTAGAGCCACCACCGGTCGGAGCGGAAGGGTCGGTGGAACCAGATGGTGTGGTCCAGCGAGGCCATCTGCACCTCGTGCGGCGAGACCGGGTGCGCAGCCAGGGTGGCGCCGAGCAGCGAGACGTCGGAGGCGAAGGTGAACGCGGCGAGGTGGGTCACCGGGTCCTCCCCGAGGTCGCCGTTGACCCGTGCCCACATCCGCGCGCGGGACGGGTGCACCGCGTCGGGCTCGAGACCGTGCTTGGAGTTGCCCAGCCAGCGCACGTCGAGCGAGGCCCACTCCCGTCCCAGCGCCTCGGCGTCGCTGTTGCCGCGGGCAGTCATCAGCGCGACCAGGTCCAGGCCCTGCTCGGGCGGCACCACCTCGGGCATCGCGTCCTGGTGGGACCAGCCCTCCTCCTCGCGCTGGAAGTTGGCGGTGAGGAAGTAGATCGGACGGCCGTGCTGGCGCGCGGCGACCCGGCGCGTGGCGAAGGAGCGACCGTCGCGGATCCGCTCGACGTCGTAGACGATCGGCAGCGACGGGTCGCCGGGCAGCAGGAAGTAGGAGTGCAGGGAGTGCACCCCCATCTCCTCGGGGACGGTGCGGATGCCGGCGCACAGTGCCTGCGCCGCGACCTGGCCGCCGAAGACCCGGCCACGGGGCGTCGGCACCGACTGCCCGCGGTAGAGGTCTAGGTCGATCTCCTCCAGGTCCAGCAGGTCGACCAGCTCGTCGACCGCACCCTGGTCGGGCTCGCGCAGCGGGGTGGGCTCCGGGACGCGCATCAGCCGCGCTCCTCCTTCGACCGCATGCGCCGCAGCAGCGCCTCCTGGGCGGTGGAGGCGACCAGCCGCCCGTCCTCGGTGAAGACGCGCGAGCTGATCAGGCCGCGGCCGCCGGAGGCCCGCGGCGCGTGCTGGTCGTAGAGCCACCACTGGTCGGCGCGGAACGGCTCGTGGAACCACACCGTGTGGTCGAGCGAGGCGACCATGATGTCGGGGCCGCCGAGCCGGTGGCCGTGCGGCGCGAGCGCGGCGCCGGCGATGGTCATGTCCGAGGCATAGGCGAAGGCCGCAGCGTGCACGAGGGGGTCGTCGGGCAGCTCGCCGTCGATCTTGAGCCAGAACCGCTGACGACCCGGCCGCTGCGGGTCCGGCGGCAGCAGGTCGGCCGACGAGCCGACGTACCGCATGGCGATGGCGTCCCACTCGGTGAACTCGCCGTCGGCGCGCCGGGCCATCGGGTCGAGGGAGTCCGCGGGCGAGGGCACGTCGTCGGGGAACGTGTCCTGGTGGTCCAGGCCCTCCTCGGGCTTCTGGAAGTCGGTGGTCATCGCGAAGATCGGCCGCCCGTGCTGGCGCGCGAGGACCCGACGCGTCGCGAAGGACCTGCCGTCGCGCAGCGCCTCGACGTCGTAGACGATCGGCGCCCCGGTGTCGCCGGGCTGCAGGAAGTAGGAGTGCAGCGAGTGGACGACGTACGCCGGGTCGGTGGTGCGCGCCGCGGCGACCAGCGCCTGTGCGGCCACCTGCCCGCCGAAGACCCGCGGCAGGACCGAGGCCTGCTGGCTGCCCCGGAAGAGGTTGTCGTCGATGGTCTCGATGTCGAGCAGGGTCAGCAGCTCGTCGACGTCGCGGGGCATCAGCGACCCCCGTCCGTCTCGTCGCCGGGACCGTCCCCGGACCCGCGGTCGGGGTCCTCGTCGTCCAGGCCCGCGAGGAACTGCTCGAACTGCTGGCCGAGCTGCTCGCCCGTGGGCAGCGGCTCGTCGGGGGCCAGGAGCGAAGCCCCGGACTCCTCGGCCCGCTCGAAGGCGTCGTACTGCCGCTCCAGCGCCGCCACCACGTCGGCGACCTCCTCGTGCTCGGTCAGGTAGCGGGTGATCTCGGCCTCGCGGTCCTCGGCCTCAGCGCGAAGACCGGAGAGGTCGATGGTGAGCCGGCCGGCGAGCTCGACCTGCTCCAGCAGCGAGACCGCGGCCTGCGGGTAGGGCAGCTGGGCGAGGTAGTGCGGGATGTGGGCCACGAAGCCCTGGGCGGGGTGGCCCCACTCCCCCAGACGGATCTCCAGCAGCGCCTGGACGCTGCTCGGCACCCGCAGCTCGCCACGCCACGCCGACGCACCGACCAGCAGCTCCGGGTCGTTGGCGTGGTGGGTGATGGCGATCGGGCGGGTGTGCGGCACCGCCATCGGCACCGAGCCCATGCTGACGACCCGGGTGACCCCGAACCGCTCGACCACCCGGCGCACGGCGCGGGCGAAGCCTTCCCAGCGGACATCGGGCTCGGGACCCCGCAGGAGCAGGTATGGCGTGCCGCCGGTGTCGTGGAGCAGGCGGACGACCAGGCGGGGCGCGTCGTAGTCCTGGTAGCGGTCGACGACGAAGGAGACCGGGGGCCGGCGGGCGCGGTAGTCGTGCAGCTCGTCGACCTCGAAGGTCGCCACGACCCGGCCGGCCGAGGGGCCGGTGTCGTCGAGGTCCACGAGATGCTGCGCGGCGCGCGCGGCGGCGCTGCCGGCGTCGAGGAAGCCGTCGAGGACCACGACCATGGTCAGCTCCCGGGCAGGGTGCCCAGGATCGGGCCGCGAGTCGAGCTCGGGCACCTCGTCGACGATGTGCACGAGACGGTGGTCGACCACGGTGGCGCCACGCTCCTCTCCGGTGGGGGACGGCCGCAGGACCCTGCAGGACCGCGGTGGGACGGACGGGGAAGCCGGTGGCGGCCCACGATATTCCCGTGACGTCATCCCGTGGTCGGCACCCTGTTACCGACGGGTACTACTCATGGGTAACTGAGCGGGTAGCGTGTCGCCCGTCCCCGAGCACACCCCACCCACAGGAGACCCCGTGCCCCGACAGCTGCGAGAGGTCGTCTTCGTCGACGGCGTGCGCACCCCCTTCGGCAAGGCAAAGGGCCAGTACGCCGAGACCCGCGCCGACGACCTGGTCATCAAGTGCATCCGCGAGCTCATGCGCCGCAACCCGTCCCTGCCGCCCGAGCGGGTCGACGAGGTCGCGATCGCAGCCACCACCCAGATCGGCGACCAGGGCCTCACCATCGGCCGCACCGCCGCCCTGCTCTCCGGCCTGCCCCAGTCCGTGCCCGGCTACGCCATCGACCGCATGTGCGCGGGCGCGATGACGGCCGTGACCACGACCGCGGGCGGCATCGCCTTCGGCTCCTACGACGTCGCGATCGCCGGCGGCGTGGAGCACATGGGCCGCCACCCGATGGGCGAGGGCGTGGACCCGAACCCGCGGATCCTCTCCGAGCGCGTGGTCAACCCCGACGCGCTCGTGATGGGCAAGACCGCGGAGAACCTCCACGACCGCTACCCCTCGATCACCAAGGAGCGCGTCGACGCCTACGCCGTGCGCTCGCAGGCCAAGACGGCCGCGGCGTACGACGCCGGCAAGATCCAGCCCGACCTCGTGCCGGTCGCGACCCGCTCGGCCGAGGAGGGCTGGGGCCTGGCCCTGACCGACGAGCCGATGCGCCCGCAGACCACGATGGAGAGCCTCGCCGGGCTCAAGACCCCGTTCCGCGCGGCCGGCAACGTCACTGCGGGCAACGCCGCGGGCATCAACGACGGCGCCACCGCCGCCCTGCTGGCCGAGGAGGAGACCGCCCGCGAGCTCGGGCTGCCGGTGCGGATGCGTCTGGTGTCCTACTCCTTCGTCGGCGTCGAGCCCGAGGTCATGGGTGCCGGCCCGATCCCGGCGACCGAGAAGGCGCTCAAGCAGGCCTGCCTGACCATCGACGACATCGAGGCCTTCGAGGTCAACGAGGCCTTCGCCGTGCAGGTGCTGGCTTTCCTGGAGCACTTCGGGATCGCCGACGACGACGCCCGGGTCAACCCCTACGGCGGCGCGATCGCCATGGGCCACCCGCTGGCCTCCTCCGGCGTGCGCCTCATGACCCAGCTGGCGCGCCAGTTCGAGGAGCGCCCCGAGGTCCGCTACGGCCTGACCACCATGTGCATCGGCATCGGCATGGGCGGCACCGTCATCTGGGAGAACCCCCACTGGACCGGCACCGAGACGACGCAGGAGAACGACAAGTGAGCGACATCAGCAGCCTCCTCACCCGCGCCCAGGAGATCTCCTCCGACGCCGAGCGCGTCACCGAGGCCAAGCTCCGCACGGTGGCCCTGCCGGGCGGCGCCGGGGTCATCGGCCTCATCACCCTCGACAACGGCGAGGACCACACCAAGCCCAACACCTTCGGGCCGCGCAGCCTCATCTCGCTCAACACCGCGATCGACGCCGCGCTGGCCGACGACGAGGTGACCGCGCTGGCCGTGACCGGCAAGCCGTTCATCCTGGCCGCGGGTGCGGACCTCACCAGCATCGCCGGTGGTGGCCCCGACGCCGTGCGGGTCGTGGCCGAGCTGGGCCACGCGGTCTTCCGCAAGCTGGGCGACGGCGCCAAGCCGTCCTTCGGGTTCATCAACGGCCTGGCGCTCGGCGGTGGCCTCGAGGTCGCCCTGCACTGCACCTACCGCACCGTCATGGACTCCGCCCCCGCCCTCGGCCTGCCCGAGGTCATGCTCGGCCTCGTCCCGGGCTGGGGCGGCGCCTACCTCGTGCCCAACCTCGTCGGCCCCGCCACCGCGGTCCAGCTGATCCTGGAG
>FWWL01010505.1_pt1 | contig 10644 bp, 15 predicted proteins | sample 2228331 | NCBI WGS metagenome assembly FWWL01 (sample SAMEA103939775, study PRJEB20133) | metagenome
TCAGGATCATTCAGGGAGATATAGTCTGGCAGGGAAACATCATCCCTGCTCTCCAGCATCTCCGCAATCTTCAGGTAGATTTCCGTGCTTTTCTTTTTTTTTCTTCTACTTCTGCCTCTGTAGCAGGTGGCTGTGGTGACCAGTGCGGATTCAGCTCATACGTAGCCGCCTCCCACTGGAGAACAAAATCATCGGGAAGTTGGCAGAACTCATCAAATGGGATCGGCCACGTATCAAAGCCCGATTGCTCTTTGACAGACGCCACCATGGCGGGGTAGACGACCGTATGAGCGAATCGGCGCAGAACATATTCCATGTCGTTGCTTTCGCCAGCCGATTGCTCCTCCGCAATAGCCTTCGCCGCTAGCGTCGTGCGGCGAATGCCATCCAGCACGGTCGCTACCCCGACAACTACCCGATATTTGCCATACTTAACAACTTTTGTCTCACCATTCATATTTCACAACAATGATACTTCCATTGCTAGGCGCGGAAGATAACGTGAAGTTATTGTTTGTTTCAGAGAACGTCGCGGACACCTCCGTGCCATTTACCCAAACAACCCCACTACCTTCGTCTACGATGGGAAAATCGTCATCCAGGTCAAATGTGGTAGTTGAGCCATCTCCCTGATAGGCGAGCAGCTTGACCCGCCCGGCAGAATGCATTTCCACAATCGTCGCCTGGCTCGCGCCATCCGTAGCAACATCGAGTTCCGCTCCCCACAGATGATACCGGGAGGGTGACAACGCACAGCGGAACGTAACGGCTGCAGGGTTGTCATCCAGCGATGGCGGCACAGGAATCATCCGCGCGCGTGGGATAACAATTGTACGCCAATACCGAACGCCAGTATCTTGATTGAGCGTCTGCTGGGAAATTACAATGCCAACCGTCGGCTCACTGCCTTGCCGGTCAGTCCCCAGGGGAACGGCGTCCGCTCCACCAACGTCAGCAACGCTCACGCCAGTCAATGTTGCAATGGCCTGGGAATCGTTGACCGCCACACGCAATTCCGCCGTCGAACCCTCGCGCGGCGGCAGGTAGTCCACCGCTAGTACGTGAGTATCACCATAATGCGTGATGCGCTGTGGTTCTGGAATGTTCAATGTAAACGATTGCGCACCATACAGTCGGATACCACCGTATGGGGTAGTAGACGTGGCAGCCGGCAACCCATTCGCATTGAGCAGAAAAGCATAGGCATGGGTAGCACCAACGCCAAGAAGTCTAGCCATAAGCACCTCCTTCGAGATGTTTCTTCAAAATTGACTGTATCCGGTCGGCGATGTCCAGGCTGATATTCCTCGCTGCTTCCATGCTTGCAGAATATATATTTGTCCAGCGCGAGACATGAATTCCAGAATATACATTGCCCAACTCATCGCCGCCAATATAGATCGCTTTCGGATATGCCGTCGCCAGCGAGAATTCACCTTTTTGCTGAGTGTATTTCCAGGAACGAATATAGGCCTGGGTGCGGTTATATGGAATTCCACCACCAAAGCCACCAGTGGCAAAGAATGCTCGCCGCTGTTTCTCACTATCCCATCGTATGGGATATGTCGGCTTCTTGCCCTCCGTGGTAATAAGCTTATATAGCTCCTCACCACGAGACGCAACTACCTTATTGCCACTGCTCTCGATTTCATCTGCAATGGCATCGAGATAGGTCTTGGTGTTGGCAATAATCTCATACATCCACAGATACATCCAGCTCTAGAGGAATATGCTCATAGCGATATAAATCGCCGAGCTGTACTATTGATGTCTTGCTTCTGCCCGCTGGCCTTATGGCAAACCACGGCATATCCACGCCACCTTTCGAGAACTCGTGCACGAGGCTCATGATGGCTGCCTCCACATCATCAAGGGCATCCTCCGAATCCGCTTCTGTGTAGCCATCATCGCGCACAGAGTAGGCAACGAAGATGTGGACGTCAAGATAAGCCTTGGTAAACGGCCCCGGCATGACCTCACCAGACTCGAACGTCATCTTGCGCAAAGAACCATCACTCGTAATTGTCACCACAGGTGACTGTCCGCCAAAATCGCGCGCACCATAGGCATACACTGCTTGCAGTATACCTCCGGGACCAGCAAGTCGGCTTTCTATCAAGTCCGCCAAGGCGTGGCGGAATGTTTTCCTGCTCATCAAGGTCATGCCACCAACCTCTCAAGGTAACTTATGATATATTCATCTTTTCCGTGTAATACAAGGGCCGCTACGTGCAATACCCTGTATCGTCCAAAGCGGAACACGACTTCATCTCCAATCTTGATCTCGTACGGCGTCGCTTCGTCGTCATAGGCAGGAAATACCGCCACATCGTTGTCCACTATGCCACCAGATTCGCGAATCTCAACATCGCGTAGAAGATTTACCGCTGGCATGACAGGCGTAGCCGGTATGTTTGTGTAAATCTGTTCAAAGCCAGCACGCCTGCCACCAGATGGCGGGAGTGGACGCTCTACAGTCACCAATTCAGTCATCAATGACCGGATCATATTTTTGCATGAAATCGAGCGACAGAGAGCCAACAATGACTTCCGTGGCGATTCCGTATCTGGCACGTATATCTGCCGCAACGCGTTTTAGCTCGGCCTCAATGGCGTCATAGATTTGAGAAAATTTCTCAGATAGTGCACCAGCCTGGGCATCCACGCGTGCGATGTTACCCTTGATGTTCATCAACAGGCGGTATTCGGCCACATCGGAGACTGCCATAACTCCGCCTGCTGCTACAATCTCGCTATCGGAAGGAGAGAGCGGATTCGCCACAGAGCCGCCAAGTCTTACGATGGCATAGCTAATAGGGTCAGCCAAGGATGAGTTGGCTTCCAACTCTGTGCTCATGCCAGCCATCTCCATCCAGGCCCTGCGACGCGCTATCAAGATCGCACTACAATCATCGTACAGGCTCATGTGTTTCCTCACAGGGGGCGGGACAACCCGCCCCCTATGTCATATATCACCAAACGGTAGGAGCAGAATACGTGCTGCCAGTGGTGATTTGCATGGCAACCGCGGCTAGGCGATTGCCAACCCCGAAGCCCATGCGATGACGCCAGATGGCATTCTCGAATGGGAACTCCCGATCCCGTGCTACCAACTGCAGGCCAGACCTTAGCCCGGTTTCCGGTGGGTCAATCCGCTCGAGCAATGGTTTCCGGTCTCGCGCCACTGCCAACAAGTAGCCAGACGGAACATATTCCCACTCCGCAACCCAAGCACCATTCATGCGCCCAAGAATGATACCGGGCACATCCTGTGGAATGTTCGTAGCCCGCGACTCGGAATCGCCGGGAATGACGTACCGATCAGGAGCTGGCACAAAGCCAGGCAAACTGGTGATGGAGTTGGTCTCATCAGGGTTGTTGAACACAATTACATCCATATTCCCGAAATGATGCGTAATGTGATTGCGAAGCGTCGGGAATGGATTGTTTGTGCTACTGATGGATGCAGCGCCGAGGGTGAGGTAGTGGTTATGCTCCGCCTCGGCAGTAGCCCCAATGAGTGGTGGATACAACGTGCCATCATTGTTTGCCAGGCGTCTGATAGTTAAACTTCCCCAGATCGGATCGGCAAACGTAGCATTCGTGTTGTCCAACAGGGCTTCGAGAATCAGGGCGCGTACAGTGTTCGTGTCGCGGATCATAACAGTCTGGACATGACGCTCAAGTTCCTCAGCCGTCATGTAGGCCAGAGCCACATCGTTTCCGCTGATCATGTCGCCCCAATCCTGGAGTGGAAGAGCCACATCCCAGCCACCCACTGCCTTGATAGCCGCATAACGCCCATCCTCGGCACGCGGCTGCAAGTACCCACCGCCAGGATTTAAGTACCGCCGTTGGTGATCGGAAGTCTGCTCTTCCACGAACACCGCAAGCGAGCGGCGCAAATCAGCATTATACTGTTCAAGCAGGGAAGCAATGGCATTATAGACCAGTTGCTGACCCTCGCGGGTTGCAAATGGCCGATTGCTGTCCGAAAGTTCGATAGCACCAAATACAGTAGCCATGTTTCCCTCCTTTACGCAGTGAATTCAAATTCTGCTGTCCAGGAGACAACAGAACGGAACACCTTTTTGATGGTATTCCCATGCGGAACAGCATCTACAGTGCCAACAGAGGCCGTATCCGCGATCGCTCCACTTTTCTCCGATAAGTACAGGATGTCGCCGACATCCAGGTCGTCCAGATCAAAGCCGCTCATTGTTCCACAATGGAGCACAGAGACAACCTGTCCGGCAGCAGCGGAATTCAACGCGATGCCACGATATTGCAATGCAGCAACATTTACTTTGTTGGTGTCCACATAGGCAACACCAAGCGTACCATTGGTGGCAATATATACTGCCTGGCCCTTGGTGATTGCAGTTCCGGCAATATACACGCCAATATCGGCTCGCTCCGGATCAATGACAGAGCCGTACGATGAGAATGTGATATCGGCCATAAGCCCTCCTTACAGTCTTACAAATGGTGTCCTGCGTTCGTTTACATCTGGTTTCACGGTCTGGCGAGGTGTGCCAACCGCTTGTCCACGTAACGCTGGATAGCGATTGAGGATTGCATCTACGACATCTTTGGCATTCTTGACGATGCCATCCTCAATGTGCAGTTCGGCATACCAGTCTGCCGACAAGGCCAGTTGCGCAATTAGGTCTGGATGAGCAACCCCGGCCTCGCTCGCTGCTTTCATAACAGCGTTACGCGCGCGCTCTGCGGTCAATTCGGACAGCAGTAACAAGGCTTCACGCTCTCTGTTGGCGAGTTCTGCCTGTGTTTTTTCCAATGCGTCACGCAGTTTCGGCAGCTCGTCATCTTGCTGTCCTTCTTGCTCGACAGGCGCAATCTTGCGCAGGATGGATTGTAGACGACGGTTCTCAAGACGCTCCTTATGGAGCGCCTCACGCAGGCCAGCAATCACCTCTTCTGGTGATTGTTGCTTCTGCGTTTCCATCTGTGCGTTCTCCGAGGGTTTTGCCTCGGCGTTGTCAGCTGCCGCGTTCACAGCCTCACGCTCATCCACGGCAGACTTAATATCAACCTCGCTCATACATCACTCCTTCACGGATTTCGGCTTAGGTACTGGAAGCCCGGCAACCCGATACAACGACGGCGGCGGTGTCTCACCGGCCTCCATGTATAGACGAATCAGTTTCCTCGCTGCCTTGCGTTTCTCTTCTGGCGGTGCATTGACACCGCCGCGCGCACCAGCCAACGCTGCCGCCGCAGCATGCATGGCATTGATGTTATACGGCGCACCAGGCCGAGAGCGCACAGGTAGCTTGCACTTCTCTTTCACCGGCCTCTCACCAGGCTTGTTCAAATCAATCAAACAAACCTGACGGTACTCCTCGGCTGTTAGCTCTCCCGCAGGGTCTTTCCACGGTTCACGCGTAAACGGCATACCTACCTCCTCGCTCTCTATAATCTATTTTACTCATCTATACTCAAAATGACAGTGACAATTTGTCTTGCATGCGCTATCCCCAATCGGCGGTAATGTGCCGATCGGTTGCCAGCCCAGCGCAGCATAGGCTAGACAATCCGGGCAGTGTTCTGCTACACCAAGTACACGGCGCTCTTCCTTGTACCCACGTTGGGCAAACAAACCACGGCGTATCTCCTCATGCGTGCCACGCGCCGCGTCTACATACATGCGCGCACGGACAAGAAGCCTGCCGTCCAGCGGTTGTTGCCCAGAGAGTATCTGTGCTTTGAAGCGATCCAACAACGCCATTTGCTGACCAACTATCTTTTCCAGTACTCCCCATTCCGCCTCCGTGATGGAAGCAAAACCTCCACTGGCCAATACGCCAGCCGCACCATGCGCCATCAAGACCGCCTGGCGCATGGAACGCTCCCATCGCAAAATCGGCATTTTGCCGAAAATCAATTTCTTCGATGCCGCGGCAACTCTATCGCGCCAAAATGCCAGAAACGCCTCCAGCGCGGCCATCAGCTCCGAGTACGGCAATACTGCCGCCCCAAGCCAGTACAATAACAGCAATGCATCCCAATACAAGTCTTCCGCAGGCTTGTACCGCTTGCTTCCCGCGCGTATGCTATCCACACTGGCATTGCGCGGAACAGCGAGAAGTAGATACGGATACTTCTCCACCACCCGCGCCCAATTCTCAAGGATGCGGTCTCTTTCACTGTGATCATACCAGTAGTCGCGGACCTCTTGCAGCATTACTGTTCAACACCAGGAACGACATCTTCTTGCTCAAGCGCAATAGACGCAAGCCGTGCTCTCCCAAGAGTTTCAAGACGCTCTGCACCCCACCCCATGTCCTCCAAAACTACATCAGGTGGGACAACGCTCGACCCAGTAGCAACGGCCTGCCAGAAACGCAACTTGCGCTCTACAAACTCGCTCTCGTCAATGTCAAACACCGGTCGCTCGCTATCAACCCAAAAGTCGAGCTGACCATTATCGTATGCTTCCAGATCAATATCTTTATAGTATCCGCGCATGCGCGCGATGGACAATGCCATCTGTAATGCTCGCGTTAAAGCATTGTCGTAGTTCTCGCGCCGCTCCAGAACCTTGCGTTCTACACGCTTGCGAACGCGCGACAATGCCAATGCACTAGTATCTCTCTCTATGCGCCAAATATCCATTTGCAGCTCTGGATAGTCGCGCTCGAACTCGCGGATCATGTTGTTTATCTCCTCGACAACCTCGCCGATTGGCAGCTCAGCCAGGATCGGCATAAGCCTAGCATCCGGGCGATCAACGAACAAAATCGGCAACTCCTCCCGACCAGGCTGTGGCGATTCAGCCGTCGCATCGCTCTCTTTATACTGCACACGCTTCGTCTTGCGAATCTCAGCAGAAGCGAAGTTGGCAAGAAGCATAGGATGGACTGTCTTACGTATCTGGTCGTGCAACTTAGACGCCATGTCGTCCAGCTCTATAAATTTGCGCCAGCCGGGATGAAGTTCACTCCACCCCCACGCTTCCCCGACGTTATTGTGTTGAATTAGAACAAATGGCACAAATCCATAATCTTCTCGCCATTCAGCCGCAATTCCATTCCAGGCATATAGTTCCCCATCTTTGTACGTGCGGAAGATAACACCACTCGTGTTACGCCCCATCTCATCCTTCTCACGTATAGCCTCTTCACGATACACCACCGATTTATCTCCCAAGCTCACAATGCGCTCAATCACATATCCTTTGATATGACCGTAAATGTCTCGCTCGACAGACACAATATCTCGCGGATGGACTACCTCCAGCGTAACACGTCGTTTCTCCGGATCGTCTACAATGCGGATTCCAACATCTCCATACGTTGCTCCATATTGTGTCACGATTCCTTTCACAATAGGCCAATTTGAGTCGCGCCAAATTTTGCAAATCTGGGCACGGATTGAATTCTCCAATTCGCCTTTGTAACCAAAGCGAATCGGTATTGCTCCTTTCTCGGCGCGATGGAGATCGAGTGCTCCGCCCCAGATAACGGAGCGATAGAATTCTACCAGGCGGTATGACGGGTTGAACACCGGCCGTATGTGGCGATACAGGCCGAGCTGCGTTTTCGCACCGATAGACCAAACATGTTGATCTGTGAACGCTGTGCCATCCACGAGAGCCTCAAAGACGGCATAGCGAAGGAGGCGATTTTCTCGCCTGGCGAACTCATCTCCACCGGATTCAAAGGCCGAAAGTGAGAAGGAAGTGGGACGACCGCGGTATCGGAATAAGTCGAATATGCCCATATCACCCTCGATAATTCAAAGCTGACGTCCATGGGTCAGTCGCTTCATCATAGTCGCTGTATTCTTCCAACCCACTAGACACCAATTTAAAATAGTCGTCTATGTCAATACTTTCTACCACGAGCCAGCGATCATCTGCATATGAGACGCTAGCCCCGGTAGTCAAATGAGAACATCGGCGATAGTTCAATGGCCATATCTTCCTCAGCAACCGCCGAAAGAGCCATCGCAAGTGCATCACCATAGTCTGTAGACCTCCCAAGTATCATACGGATTTTTTCCTTTGGAGTTGCCAAAAGGCGACCGTTGCTTGTTTCGTGCCAACCTATGGATGTAAGGTCTTCCACCAATCTGCGATGGTCTGGGATCGCAAGAGTACCAGACGTAATCCGCTTGCGCATATACCACCATGCGCCAGAGCGTTTGTTAGCAAATGATAACTCATTCCCCATGCGTATTGTGTTTCGCTCATTACCGCGAAACACAATAACGCGACCTTCCAGGTCAGGGAACTCTGCCAAACGCTCAACGACGCCCACCCCAATACCATTGCCATCTATCACAGCAACGGTATCCCGGTGATTGCGCAGATAGCGCGATATTTCCGCAACCAACTCCATTGTGCCAGAAGCAGCAGTCTCCAATGACAAAACGGCATCTCGGCTTATTTCGGCGATAACGGACGGGTCATGTCCAGTCCCAACATCAACGCCGATAGCGATAGGCTTTCCAAGCATTCCGTTTCTACTCATCGCATGCCACCGTTCAATAGCGGCCTCAATATCTGCCAGGGGAATGCCATTTGTGGTGGAAGCCGCAAACTGACCCTCTACACGATTGAGATATACGCTGGATGTGCGCCCCCATTGCTCCGCGCGCGCTTGTGCCCATTCTGCACTAAAGCGTCCAGCCGCAATACATTGTTCCTTGGAGACGTGAATCACAGTCCAGTCGTCATATCCAGCCGCTCTGCGATGAATATCATAAAAGCGGCCCTGTGGCTCTCCTGGCGTGCTTACGGCAATCCAGCGACAATTGCCGACCGAGAACGCGCCCTCGGCGGCGTCCCACAGCTTTGACGGAATTGCCTTGGCTTCATCAAACACATACAGCAATTCTTCCGAGTGTGCTCCCTCAATAAGCTCTGGGTTTTTGGTTGCCATCGCAAATGCACGGCCAGTTCGCAACCTTAAATTCAATTGCATGAGTTCTGTATTGTAATCAAAAGGCTTTCTGCCAACCTTGTCCCAGCGTATGCGTTGTGACCATTTATGGATTTCTGGCCATAAGTAATCTTCCAGCTGTCGCCACGAACTAGCCGTGGTTGGGCACTTCCAATCAGTCTTCCCATCCCTGGTAAGCGCAAACCAAAGGACAAGCCAGGACGTGAGTGCGGTCTTGCCAAGCCCGTGAGGACCACGTACACAGACGCGACGCTTGTCCACCACAGCTTGCATGATCTCGCACTGATAATCCGTCGGGGCTTGTCCTGGATCAAACATGATACAATCTCTCACAAATCCAACTGGATCGTTCCAGTACTTATCTCGAAAAGACGCATAGGCGCGTGAGACACCGCCAGTCTCGCGCCGTTGTAACTCGATCTCCGCTAGGGCACGTAGAATCTCCAGTTCTTGTATTTGTGTTGTCATGTGATAGTCATTGTCATTGTCTCTTGCAAGACATCTAATGGGTTCTCGCCGTCGCGGATACGACGCAGCTGTTCTGTAGACAACTTGCTGGCGTCGAATTTAATTGCACCGTGGAAGAACCCACGTCCCTTACCTCGCGTGGAGAGTAGAAACTTGATGGCTTCGATGGCAGCGCTGCTTGGGCCATTCTGAATCGTCTCGAGCAATTTCTGCTCTGCCATGTCTAACTCGGCCTCAACACCATCGGCAATATAGGCGTCGAACAATGGGTTGAGCCCGACGATCTCACTCAAGACATAACGTGGTATACCATACTTTTGCGCCACTGGAGTCAGTAAACCGTAGTTATCGGCAATGTGACTTCCGATCTCATCCACCATCATCACGGCTATCCATTCTAGGAACTCCTGGCGCGATACACCTAAAGAACTGGCAGCTTCTTTAACCTTACCACCATACCGTTGCATAGCATCGCGCACCTTGAGCTTGTTGAGCGGCAGTGACTCAAGGTGACTGTCGGAATATTGCCGTGGACGGTGTCGCACCGGCTGCGATGACCGGCGCGAGAATAACTTTACCTTCTCTAGTTCTTGCATATTTCCTCTATTCTATTTTACGCTTAGCACAATCGCTCACAAAAGCGCCACCTGACTAGAACCACAGCGAGCAATCGCCCCTTCAATAGGATAATTTGTAATTACCAATTCTGTGACTTTGCCACGTTTCTCTCCATTGCAATTGATGGCACGGTTTGCTAATACTTCATCCATGGTAAAGTAAGGCAAACCATAAAGTGCCCAGACGGTCACGGTATCGGAATTGGAGAGCATGACGTATACTTGGTTTCTACTCAGCTCAATGCAGACATCGCGTAAGCGCTCTTGGTCAGACAGCCCAAAGCCGTTTGCGTGATATGATGTGAAATTGGCCGTCTGCGATAGGGGCACATATGGCGGATCGAAATAAACGAAATCGCCCGGGGCCGCTCTTTCTAACACTGTTTCGAATTGCACACACAGAATATCAACATCTTGCAATGCCCGAGAAACTGCGAGCAGGTTCTCTTAGTCTAAATACTTCGGAGATTTGTACCGTCCAAACGGAACGTTGAACTTCCCTTGGCGATTAACGCGATACAAGCCGTTGTACCCAGTCTTGTTCAAATAGATCATGCGAGCTGCTCGCTCTACAAGACTTAACTGCCATGGGTCTTTTTCACGAACAGCATAATAAAACTCTCTGTCAT
>FWWL01010507.1_pt1 | contig 10644 bp, 8 predicted proteins | sample 2228331 | NCBI WGS metagenome assembly FWWL01 (sample SAMEA103939775, study PRJEB20133) | metagenome
GATGTGGCAACCTTGCAGGTTTTCTTGGGACATTCCTGCTTGGAAACGACCGGGCGATACCTGCACCCGACCGCCGAGCGCATGCAGGAGGCGGTGGAGGGGGTGTGAGGAGGGGGGCTACGGTTTGCTTAGCGGCGGTGGGACTCGGCACGGAAAACTCCGAGCGAAGAAAAAAGCCGAAGGTACAGACCCGCTTCGGGCGGGGGCATACTCGCCGTCCGCTGCACGCTGTGTTGGCACACTTTTCACCTTAGGTGACCTTGATTGTTAGAGAACGAAACTCGCCATAACTTGCAGGACTTGGACGAGAGAAATTTTCCCATTGAACAACATACTTGTTTTGCAATACAAGAGACTGCTCTCGATTCTTTTTTGTACCATCTGAAGCATTTGCTCCCCAATCAAAAATGCCTTCAAGAACTCGCCCATCGTTAATTCTGAACTTTGCGTCAACTGTATCATGATTTGCGGGCTTTATCCAATAGGCACTGTCATTCGTAAGCAAAACAGCATAGCCAACAAAATTCTTTTGCCCGACTGAAACATGCTCTAACCGCTGAATATCTTTTATAAAATCATACCTTCCAACATCTTGGGCGCTCTGATTTTTCAGCCGATAATGTTCGCCGTCAATTTCAACAAACAAGCCACGAGTTTTATATTTCAATTCAACTGCTAAAACTTCATCTTGATTCTTTACCCAAACGTCAATATGCAAATACTCATTTTTGACTTGGACAGGCAACTCTAATCGAACAAGTGCGTTGGGTAATTTTTGGTGAATCTCCCAAGCAAAGGCATGTTGAAAATCCGCTTCCGAATGAAAGATTGCTCTTTTCTTTGCAAGGATGGCGAGAATTTCACCGACTTCAATCATTGAATTTCCTTTGTTGTGCAAGGGGCGTGCCAACGGATTCTTGAAACGCTGTAAGTATGCCATATAGCCAACCCATAACCGTATGTTACACGGATACTACGCTTGATTATTGCAAGTAACGATTGCATCCCAATCTTAACACATTTTACACCAGGACTTTTTTAGAACAACCATTTATGAGCGATCAATCTACCCAAAAACCCAGAAAGGTGCTTGACCAGCTCCGCGACGCCATTCGTCTAAAGCATGACTCCTCCAGCGCCGAGAAAACCTACGCTCACTGGGCAAATCCGACTATCCTGTTTCACAACCAACGCTATCTGGATGAGATAGGCATGAACGCGCAGACTCAATCCGTAGTCCGGGCCTGACCTCTCATTCCATCTGTTCCGCTAATTTGTCCAAAGCAACTTCCAAATTATATTCGGCTTGTAACCCCATCCAAAATGGGGGCGAAGTGCCAAAATTACGGTCTATTTGAGTCTCCGTATCGGTTATGATGCTGCCTTGTCCCCAAACCATTTCATTGATGTCACATGGATCAACGCCAATTTTAACTACCAACCGGCGTTCAAACGAGTATTACGGTTCGGCTTACAAGGACAGCCCAGCGCTTTATGCCTTACCTATTCATAGCGCAACGCTTCGACCACATCCAATCGGGTTGCCTGACGGGCTGGCACAATCGCCGCCAGCGCACCAAACAGCAAGCCCACCGCCACAGCCGACAAAATACCAGAGGCCGGGAAGATATATTCCATCGGGAAGCCCATTGCCTCAAAGGCTTTGACCGCCATCACTCCCATGTAAAGCCCGGCTAAAATTCCAAAGGCCGTGCCAATCGCTGCCAAAATCAGCGCCTCTGTAAGGATGATGGTGCGCACCTGTCGGCGGTTTGCCCCCACCGCCCGCAACATGCCGATTTCGCGGGTGCGTTCCAGTACCCCGATCGCCAGCGTATTGACCATCGCAATCAGAGAGGGAATGGCAAGGAAAGCTGCCATCGCATACATAGCGATGAACACGGCGTCAAACATACGAGCGTTTTCTTCAACATACGCTTTCCCGTTCAGTAGTTTGAATTGCGGGTAATCTTTCATCAATGTCATGAAGGCATTTTCGACCTTTTGCCGGTCTGCATTGGAAGCAAGATTGATCTGGAAAAATACATCTTCCTGCCGGCCAAAATCCAGCGCAAGGTTGGCTTGAGAGATGTAGGCCGTGGTCGTTTTGGCGTTCAGATAATCGGTCGCAAGCCCTACTACCCGATAGGTTTTCTTTCCGGTGGGAGTGATCATCTCGACCTCATCACCCACTTGGATGCCGGTTGCCGTCGCCAGCACGCCATTGACAATCATCGCCCGTTGATTTTCCAGCGCACGAAAAGCCTCATCCGCATCGCCGATGGTGAATGAGAGCGCATCTAACTGACGGTAGACTTGTGGATCAATCCCCAATACGCCCACAGCAATATCACCGATTTGGGCAGCCCCGAAGCGCAGCGTGCTGACCAGTTCCACACCCTCCACCTTGCGCAGATCATCCGCCAAATTTGGGGAAGCGCCCGTGTTCGACCCCCACACGGCAAGCGTTGGCGGAACCAGCAGATAGTCGCTGCCCAAACTTTTTTCCATAATTCGCGTAAAGGTCAAGGCAATCGAGGTAAGGATCGAAGCCATCATCACCACCACGGCTAAGGCAATCATCGTCGTAGAAGCGGTCACAGTCGCCCGCCCCGGTTGACGGCTCAGGTTGCCCTCCGCCAGTTGAGCAGTGCCGTTCCGGGCAAAAAGCAGCTCCAGCAGATTTCCAAACAGCGCCGCAATTGGATTAATCAGGGCGGGCGCCATAAGGATCAAGGCCACTACGAATAGTACGGCTCCTAAACCAATCAGGGCAGCCTGCTGACTGAACAAGATGCCGGCCGCCAGCGCCATCAACACCACACCACTCCAAAATGAGAGGCTGGCAACTCGCTTGAACGACACCTTCCCCATTGAAGGACGCAGCGCTTCCAATGGTGTGATGCGGGATGCCGAATAAGCCGGGAGCAAACCAGCCACAATCGTGATGCCCACACCTAACACAATGGATGTAACCAGCAAAACCGGCGAAACCTCCGGTGGGCCAACCGTAATGTTCAGGAATTGTTTTCCAATCGGCACGATCAACTGCAAGATCAGTAGGCCAAACAGGTATCCCAACACCAGCCCGGCAGCCGTACCAATCACGCCTTGCAGCAACCCTTCGGTAATGATCAGCCAGCGGATGGTGCGGCGGTTTGCGCCTAAAGCGCGCAGCATGCCAATATCCCGCCGGCGTTCGGCTATGATGGTACGAAATGTGTTGAAGATAATAAAGCCGCCCATCAACAAAGCCAGAAAACCCATCAAAACGAAAATCAACTGGGCATTTTTGAGGTTGGTGAAGATTTCCGAGCCGGTTTCCAGCGCACCGATTTTGAATGAATCGCCCACAACCTCGCTAATTCGTTTTTGAATTTCCGAGCGACGCGTTTCATCCAGCGTACCAAAATTGGCATCAATGACATTGATCTTACCCGGCATGTTCATCAACCGTTGAGCTTCGTCAAGGGTCACCAGCGCTTCTTCATTGCCCGGCATCATCCGCTCTGGCAAAATGCCTACAATGGTCAACTCGGTCAACCCAACGGTGGTTGGCAGGGTCATCGTGCCGCCCAACTGGACATTGACCTCTCTTGCCAATGAACGGGTAATGACCGCCGCCTGAGTGTCCTCCGGTTCGAGGAAGCGCCCCTCCACAACATTGTAGGCAATCATCTGACGACCCAGCAGCGGATCAATTCCCTTCAACACCAGCGCGGTGATCCGGTCAAAGGCCTGCGGATCATGGTCGAAGTAATCCGCAGGCAGGTTGATGATGCGTTCCAGCGAACCGCTGGCGACCTCCACACCTTCCACTGCGCGCACTCTTTCCAAAACAGCCGGATCAAAAGCCTCTCCGGTTCTATGTGTAATGGTCACATCCACCTGTCCGGCAACTGCCATCACCTGGGTCTGGTAAGCCTTGACGAAGGTGGGCAAAAAGGTATTCATTCCAAAAATGACCAGCACCCCAAAGCTAATCGCCAGCGTAGTCAGTACGCTGCGCAGTTTACGCCCGCTGAGATATCTCCATGCCAGAGTCAAATACAGGTTCATCTTTCGCTCCTTTGGTGTATCCTCAATCGCCAATTTCCCGCATTTTATCCAGCACGGCATCAGCCTGTTCACCGTTGCGGTGTTCTAAAATCGTTTCGTCCACAATTTTTCCGTCTTTGAGGAACACAATCCGGTCCGCATAGGCAGCAATGCGCGCATCGTGCGTCACCATGAGGATGGTGCGTTCCCATGTCGAGCAGATTTGCCTCAACAAGGTGGCAATTTCCTCCGACGCCCGTGAATCCAGGTTGCCGGTTGGTTCATCGGCCAGAATGAGCGCCGGGTCACTCGCCAGTGCCCGGGCAATGGCAACCCGTTGTTGCTCACCACCGGAAAGTTCCGCTGGATGATGATTCATCCGATGCTCCAGACCAACCCGCTCCAACCATTCCTGTGCCCGTCGGCGGGCTTCCGCTGGCCGGGTTCCATCCAGAATCATCGGCAAGGCCGTATTTTCCAGTGCGGTCAGCACCGGAATCAGGTTGAAAAATTGAAAAACAAAACCCATTTTCCGCCGGCGGATGGCGGTAACCTCATCATCGCTGAGTGTGGTCAAATCCTGACCATCCAGAAAGACCTTTCCCTTTGTGGGACGATCCAGCCCGCCAATCAGATGCAGAAGGGTAGATTTGCCGCAGCCGCTGGGTCCCATCACGGCAACAAATTCCCCCGGCCGGATAGAAAGGTTTACGCCATCCAAAGCATGAATGGCTGTTGGTCCATAACCGTAAATTTTGGTCAGGTCTTGAGCGGTAACGATTGAATGATTCATGATGCCTCCAAGAATTCAGATTGACAATGGGTTGGTTACGGGTTGTGTTTGGGCGGACGTCCGCGGGGACGCAGCTCCGGCTCTGGTATCGGCTGCCGTTGCACATCGTCCAGCCGACTCTCGATCATCTCCAGCCAGCGCAAATCAGCCTCCACATGCATGATCGCCTGATCCAGGAGGAGAATATGCGCCAGTGAAATGCGCGGGTCCAACTCCATACGCATGGCAGTCAAGCGATGCAATTCCTGAAACAGGCTGGTGCGTTGCAGGTAAATCAAACATCGCGGGTCGGTGTGACCGGTTGCCAGCGCCAGCATTAACTTCAAGAAAAATTCATCCCGTTGATGCTCCACTTTAACCGGCGCTTCGAACCAGCGGCGCAGTTCCTCCTGGCCGGCTGGAGTGAGGGTGTAGCAGCGTTTGGCTGCATCCTCCCCCTCTTCACCCGTTTCTTCGGCAATCAGCCCGTTTTCTTTCAATCGGGTCAGTGTGGTATAGACTTGGGCTGGTTTGAGTTCCCACGCCTCGCGTCCACCCATCACCGTCTGAAAAGCCTGCAACAGTTCATAACCATAGCGGCTGCGCTGGTAAAGCAAACCTAATAATGCGTTACGGACAGACATAGCAAAAAATACTCATCGGTTTACCAAATTGAGCAAAAATATAAAACCGATAAGTATTTTTGTCAAGAGAATTGGGCTAACAGAAGATGGGCTAGCAGAGGGTTGGGCTACTCCATCCCATGCCCGGCCTTGTCGAAAGCAGGATTATCCGCCATTCAGATAATCGCTCAAGGCTTGTAAAATCCTGCCCAATTCTTCACCGGCAGCATATACCTTGTCGGCAAGTTCCGGCAGCGGGGTGGATTTGCCAGCCTGTTCCAATTCGGCTGCCATGCCGGCCAGCTGAGACGCGCCCAGCGTCGCGCTGTTGGATTTCAAGGTATGGGCTGAACGCACAAAACGGGCGGGGTCATTGCTGCTCATGGCTTCTTTGAGAGTGTCCAGTAATTTGGGCGCATCGTTCAAATAAGAACGGATAATATCCTCGATGAAACTATCCGCATCTTCGCCCATGAAATCACGGTATGAATTCAATGTACTCAGGTCAAGAGACATGTTCACCTCGTTTGATCTTTAGATAGGCGCTTTCCAGACCGCGCATCAATTCTTCCACCCGTATCGGCTTGGAAATGTAATCATCCATGCCCAGCGACAGATACCGTTCGCGGTCGCCTTCCAGCGCGTTCGCGGTCATCGCAATCAACTGCGGGCGCTGTTCGGGCGGGTAACGTCGGCAGATTTCCTGAGCGGCTTCTTCGCCGTCCATTTCCGGCATTTGCACATCCAGCAATACGACATCATAATGCTGGCGATGCAACGCTTCTAAAACTTCCAGCCCATTGGCCGCCACATCCACATGGTAGCCCATGCGTTGCAAAATCCCTACGGCCACTTTCTGGTTGACCAGATTATCCTCTGCCAGCAGAATGTGGAGGGGATACCGATGGGCAAAGGTATGGTCAATCACTGGTGCGGTATGTTTCTTCGGCTGTAACCGCTGCTTATGGTTCAATACCGAATGGATTGTTTCAAATAACTGGTTTGGCTTGAGCGGTTTATACAGCACAGTAGTAAACAAATCCTGCGTAGCAGTTTCCGGTTTGTAGCCCAGGGAGGTGAACAGAACCATCGGCAGGTTTTGACCTTCCGGCAGTTTACGAATTTCACATGCAACGGCTATTCCGTCCAATTCCGGCATTTGCATATCAATCAAAGCAATATCAAATGTCTCGCCTTTGCGGATCAACTCCAGCGCTTCTGCTCCACTGGCAACCGAGTATGGCTTCATCTTCCAGCGGGCTGTTTGACGTGAAATGATCATGCGGTTCAGGGCATTATCATCCACAATCAAAATCTTGCGCTCTGCCAGTTCGTCGGTATGGATTTGATGGGGCAGCAAACGTGTCGCTTCGGTGGCTTCGGCGCAAATGGTGAAGTGAAATGTGGAACCTTTACCCAACTCGCTTTCGACCCAAATTTCCCCGCCCATCATTTCCACCAGCCGCTTGCTGATAGACAGCCCCAAACCGGTGCCGCCGAATTTCCGCGAAGTAGAGGCATCTACCTGAGTGAAAGGTTGGAACAGGCTGTTGACCCGTTCTGCGGGAATACCGATGCCGGTGTCCCGCACCGCAAAATGAACTTTGTACTCGTTTTGATCGTTGATTTTTTCGGCTTCAACGGTGATGAAGACCCCGCCTTTCTCGGTAAACTTGACGGCGTTGGAGAGCAGATTGACCAGAACCTGCCGCAGGCGGGTTACATCCCCCATCAAACGGTTGGGCGTGTTTTCCTGAATCAGGTACGAAAGATCCAATCCCTTTTCAGAGGCTTTGGAAGCCAGCAAATCCATTGCCGACTCGATGCAGTCGCTTAAATAGAACGGCTGCTTTTCCATCACCATTTTTCCAGCCTCGATCTTGGAGAAGTCAAGAATATCGTTGATGATAGTAAGCAGGGAATCGCCGCTGGTGCGAATGGTCTCGACAAAATTTCTCTGCTCGGCATCCAGCGAGGTATCCAGCAGCAGACTGGTCATTCCGATGACGGCATTCAACGGAGTGCGGATTTCGTGGCTCATATTCGCCAAAAATTCGGCTTTGGCTTGAGCAGCGGCTTCCGCCTGCCGGCGAGCTTCCAGCAGTTCACTGATGTCATGATATATTCCCAGCACACCAATCGATTGATCATCCACCACGACCGGCACGCCGAAAATTTCTACATCCACCAGGCTGCCATCTTTGCGCTTACGCTGCCCAATCAGGTGAACTTTACCACGGCTGACCACTATTTCATTAAGGGACTTTGCGGTTTCCAACTCATTTTCCGGTACGATCAACTTGTCAATATTCTGATATTGAATTTCATCCCGCGAATATCCAAACAGGTTTTCGAAAGCCGGATTGCAGCCGGTGATACGATGATGATGATCCAGTGTGACAATGGCCACAGGAGTATTCTCCACCAGCGTTTCGAAATAGTGTTTCTGCCGGCGGATTTCATCTTCGGCCTTGCGCCGTTCGGTGATGTCTTCCATCACCGAAATGACATACTTGATCGAGCCATCCTCATCGCTGAGCGGGATCGAAGTCTGCTGGTTGATGAAGAGCGTCCCATCCTTGCGCTTTTCAATCAATTCGCCCTGCCAAATTTGCCCCTTCAACACCTGATCGGCAATTTGGCGATAAAAATCATCGTCATGCGCACCCGAGCGGGAAAACCCCAATGTCTTACCAATCACTTCCTGCGGCAAGTAACCGGTCAACTGCGTGTAAGCCGGGTTGAACCAGACGACCCGGTCTTGCGGATCGGCCAGCAGGACGGCATTCGTAATATGGTTAAGGATGACGCTGTGCAGACGCAGTTTTTCCTCATTGATGCGGTTTTTCAAAGTGGTGGCAAGGTCGCCGGCCACTGCCTCTAAATCCAACGGGTTCCAGGTTTCATCATTAACCGCATTTTCATCAATGTTAACTGCCAGCACTGCTTCCAGTTGACCATCTACTTCAATGGGCACATACAGGTTGCCATGAAAATGATCGCGCCGGATCGAGGAGATTTCGTTCTGGCAGGTCACAAATTGGATTGCATGATTTCGCATGGCGGCCCCGCAGCGACAATAGCCGTCCGGCACAAGGCGGCAAAATTGACCCGCTTTTGGATCTAAATAACGTTCCGCCACAATTTTCAGGCTGTTTGAAGCCTTGTCATGCAAGAAGATACCCGCCTGTTTGGCAGAAGCAAGAATGGGTAATTCCAAAATCAAATCCAGAGACTGCACAAGAGTCTCTTTCAAGGGTAAATTCTGCAAAGAAATCTGCAATAATTGATTTAGGATGTATTGGGTTTTATAGGCTTGATCCAGCCGGCTGACCCGCTCATTGACGGTTCTTTCCAGTTTATCGTTGATGGTTACCAGCGCTTCTTTTTCTCGGCCCAGCCAATAAAACACGATGCCCAGCACCAGCGGCGCGGATGAGACCACCCAAATTACGTGGTTGACCTCGTACATTTCAATCACAGAATCCCAGCCACGAAAACTCGCATTTTTAGAAAACTCCACCGCCAGCGAAAACGCCGGAAACAGAAAGCCAACCGCAAAGCCGATCAGGCCGTACTGAACGGCTAGTCGTTTTCTTAACCAATCAATGAGCATCGCCTTCCCACTCCATGAACATAAACCATCAAGGCGTAGCCGTTGAAACAAATCGTAGCGTACCGACATCCAGCCCTTCACCCGGCAGAACGGCAATCTGAAATTCATGCCCAACCCGTTGATCGGCCACAATCAAATACTGTTTGCCGGCTGGCACGCCATTTACCCGGAAGAAACCATTCGAATCCGTGAATGCCGTAATGTTTGTACCCAGGATGTAAATTTCTCCGTGAAAAGGCTGCCCATTTTCGTCTACAACCACACCTTGGACGCTGCCAGTACCCCTTACCAGTTGGGCGCTATCCGAACGCGCCCAAACAAGCGCCGCCAAGGCAATTACCGTAACCGCCAAGATCAAAATAATCACTTGCTGCGGGCTTAATCGTTTTTTAGAAGGCAGATCCTCCCGCAATCCGTTGCGAAAATCTTTGAGCGAAGGTGACTGTTCGAAATTCATCTTAACCTCACCGGTCGAATCCCAATTTACTTAACTTCCAGAATGGAAAAATGAGAAGTGCAGGCAGTGGTGTTGCTCCACGCGCGAAAGCCCACTCCTCCATCTTTGTACACATGATCGGTAACTTCTAAGATTTTTTCTCCGTCAATCAAGACCGTAAAAGTTGCCCCCTGAATCACAATATCAATATCGTGTGGGGTGTTGTAAACAGCAAAGTCAGCGGGGATTTCGGCTTGAGCGATGGGCTTCCAAATCTCCTTGCCGTTCATCCAACGGCGAATCAGAAAAGCCCCGTTGGAAAAGCCATAGGATTTCATACCGGGGTCATATTGAAAAACGTAACCGGAAGCGCCCTGTTGCCCGAAGGTCGTTCTGAAAAACACGCCAAATCCCGACCCCTGATCAATGACAACATCTTCCAGATGGATCACATAATCCCGCAATTCCTTTTCCATCGAACATTGATTGAAGGTCTGGGTTGATCTCCAGCAAAAATTGCCGGATTTGATTTGAGGAGCGCTGCCTGTGCTTTGCCAGCCCGTCAGGCCTTGTGAAAAGTCGTCCTCACAGAGGGCTGCTGGTTTTGCAGAAATTGCGCAAGTGCCGCTGCTGGAAAACATGCTGACGACTGCGCAGTACACATCCCGCAGTGAGATGCCAAATAATTGTAAGATCAGGATCAGCGCCACCACGGCTAGAGCCATGATAAGCCCATATTCCAGCAAACCCTGCCCTGACTCGAACGATCTCTTCCTCATAACGAACCTCCCTGCCAATTCACTTTTGCCTGGCTTTCATCCTTTTTTGAACGCGGACGAAAGCTTCGGAATACGGTTTGGTCGGATTTTTCTTGTGATCCAACTTGCTCCAGTAAAAAGCAAAATCCTCGAATAAACCACCTAAAGCGCTTTCTGGCGCTGCAAAGACGGGCGGTTTACCCATCGTTAGCGCATTGACCAGTTCCTCACCGGCAAAAGGCAAAACAATCTCGACCCGTTTTTGGAGCGCTTTTTCAATTTCTTCTCTCGGCAGCCCTTTGCCCTTGAATGTCCAATTCAAGACCAGTTTTACCTTATCGGGCGGATAACCAATTTTGGCAAACACATCCAGAGCAATGCTGGCACATTGCACCGCTGCC
>FWWL01009126.1_pt1 | contig 10641 bp, 4 predicted proteins | sample 2228331 | NCBI WGS metagenome assembly FWWL01 (sample SAMEA103939775, study PRJEB20133) | metagenome
AAGGTTGACTTACCATCTCCCGGCGAGTACGGCGTCGCTATGGTCTTTTTCCCCCGCGAAGACGAGGTCCGGCTTCGTTGCGAGATGTTACTGGAAAGCGAGGTCGTCACTTCGGGTTTGAAGGTGATTGGACGGCGGGAAGTGCCCACCGATAACACTTGTTTGGGTGAGATCGCACGGGCCTGTGAGCCACGAGTGTTTCAGTTTTTCATCCACGGGAACGGACTTCGTGGTGAGGAGTTGGAACGGCGGTTATTTATCACACGAAAACGCTTAGAACACCGTGTGCGGGGTGAACTAGGGGAAGCCGCCGCCGACTTCTACATCCCCTCCATGTCGTCACTGACCATCGTCTATAAGGGGATGTTCATCGCCCCGCAACTGGCCGCGTATTATCCCGATCTCTCGGATGGGCGCGTGAAGTCGGCCTTGGCCATTGTCCATCAGCGATACAGCACCAATACCTTCCCCAGTTGGCGATTGGCGCAGCCTTTTCGGATGATCGCGCACAACGGGGAGATCAACACACTGCGGGGTAACGTGAACCATCTGGCGGCTTACGAAAAGAAGATGAGTTCGCCGTTATTGGGTCAGGATTTGAGCAGGCTCTGCCCGATTATCGAGCCGGGCACCAGTGACTCCGGCGCATTTGATAATTGCATGGAGCTATTGGTCCGTGCCGGGCGATCGGCACCGCATGCCCTGATGATGATGATCCCCGAGGCCTTTGGGCCACGCTATCACATGAGTACCGACAAGCGGGCGTTTTACGAGTACCATGCCGCCATCATGGAGCCGTGGGATGGGCCCGCCGCCATCGTCTTTACCGATGGGCGATTGGTAGGCGGTACGTTGGATCGCAACGGCTTGCGGCCCTGTCGTTATGTGGTCACGGATGATGGGTTGGTCATTCTTGCCAGCGAAACCGGCGTCATCGAGTTTCCTCCGGAGAAGATCCGTCAGAAAGGCCGTCTTCAACCCGGTAAGATGTTCCTTGTGGATACCAAGGAGCAGCGGATCATTTCCGACAATGAGGTCAAGGGCAAGATCATCCGGCAACGGCCGTATCGGCGCTGGCTGGAGCAGAATCGGATCGAGCTCCGCGGGCTTTTCCTTCCACCAACCGATGTTGAATCCGAGAAGGGACCATGGGACCAGCGATTGCGGGCCTTTGGGTACACCGTAGAAGACCTGAACATGATCCTCGCGCCCATGGCCCGGGATGGGCAGGAACCGGTGGGCTCGATGGGCAACGACGCGGCATTGCCGGTCCTTTCCGATAAACCCAAGTTGCTGTTTAGCTATTTCAAGCAGCTCTTCGCCCAGGTCACCAATCCGCCCATCGATCCGTTCCGCGAAGGGTTGGTGATGTCTTTGATGTCGTTTACCGGGAAGCACCGCAACCTTTTGGACGAGACCCCGGAGCACTGCCGACAACTGAAGCTGCCTCATCCCATTTTGACAAACGATGACATTCGGCGATTGCGTGAGGCCAACCACCCCCATCTCAAGGTGGCCACCATTTCGATCCTCATGCCGGCCAAGTCCGAAAACCCTGGGGCGACCCTCCGCGAGATGCTGGAGAAGATCGTCGATACGGCAGAGCGCGTCATTCGTGAGGGCGCTTCGCTCATCATTCTTAGCGATCGCGGGGTGAACGCCGAATGGGTACCGATCCCCAGTCTTCTGGCCACTTCCGCCTTGCATCACGGATTACTCCGTCGCGGACTTCGAGGCGAAGCCGGGATCATCGTGGAAAGTGGTGAGCCCCGCGAGGTCATGCATTTCTGCCTCCTGTGCGGCTATGGGGCCAACGCTATCAATCCGTACATGGCGTTTGAGGCCATCGCTGCGCTTCACCGCAACAAGGATTTGCCGCCCAACCTCACGCTTGACGAGGCGATCGATCAATACATCACGGCGGTCAAAAAGGGAATCCTCAAGACGATGTCGAAAATGGGGATTTCCACGTTGCGGAGTTACCACGGGGCACAGCAGTTTGAAGCCGTTGGTCTGGATCGTTCTGTGGTCGATGCATACTTTTGCGGTACCGCCTCGCGGATCGGTGGGATTGACCTTCAAGTCATTGCCGAGGAAGCCCTGGCCCGACACCGTGACGCCTTTGGTCCGCGGGAACCGGCCGCCTTGCCGCTCGATTTTGGCGGGGAATACCACGAGCGGCTGGACGGCGAACGCCATCTGTGGAATGCGGAGACCGTCACCAAGCTTCAACATGCCGTCATCAACAACGATTGGGAGACCTATCTTCAGTTTGCCGATCGGGTCAATCGTCAAAACGAAGAGCTATGCACCCTGCGGGGACTGTTCGAGTTTGAGCCGGGCGAACCGGTCCCCTTAGAAGAGGTTGAACCGGCCAGCTCGATCGTCCAACGGTTCTACACCGGGGCTATGTCTCATGGTTCCATCAGCCGGGAGGCCCACGAGATCATGGCAATCGCCATGAACCGCTTGGGGGCCATGTCGAACACAGGCGAGGGCGGCGAGGACCCGGCACGGTACCGGCCGTTGCCCAATGGGGACTCCCTCAATTGTGGGATCAAGCAGGTGGCCAGTGCTCGATTTGGTGTGACGATCGAGTACCTTGCCAATGCCAAGATTCTCCAGATCAAGATGGCCCAGGGGGCGAAGCCAGGCGAAGGGGGACAATTGCCCGGTCACAAGGTAACAGAGGAAATTGCGAAATTGCGGCACGCCACGCCGGGCGTCTCCCTGATCTCGCCACCACCGCATCACGATATCTATTCGATCGAAGACCTGGCCCAGTTGATCTACGACCTGAAATGCGCCAATCCCGAGGCTATGGTCTCCGTTAAACTGGTGGCCGAGGTGGGTGTCGGCACCGTGGCGGCAGGTGTGGCCAAGGGGAATGCCGATGAAATTCTCATCAGTGGCCACGACGGGGGCACCGGGGCCAGTCCGTGGTCATCCATCAAGCACGCCGGTATCCCTTGGGAAATCGGTTTGGCAGAGACCCAACAGACCCTGGTGCTGAACGGTCTCCGTGACCGAGTGTTGGTCCAGGTCGATGGTCAGATGCGGACCGGACGTGATGTCGTCATTGGGGCCTTACTGGGCGCCGAGCGATTTGGCTTCGGTACGGCGGCCTTGGTCTCCTTGGGCTGCATCCTGATGAGGAAATGTCACTTGGGGACCTGCCCCGTGGGGATTGCTACCCAAATGCCGGAGTTGCGGGCACGGTTCGCGGGAAAGGCGGAATACCTTGTTCGCTACTTATTGTTTGTTGCCGAAGAAGTCCGCCGCTGGATGGCCCAACTGGGCTTTCGACGCTTTGACGAGATGATCGGTCGTGTTGATCGCCTCCGAGTGCGTCGCGCCGTCGATCACTGGAAGGCGAAAGGTTTGGACTTTTCTGCGGTGCTGGCACCGCCCCCGGTGCCCGAAGGGACGCCACTGCGCCGGGTTCGTCCGCAGAGCGACAAGCACCAAGACCACTTGGATCGTGTGCTTTTGCCGAAGGTTCAAGCGGCCATTGACAACATACAGCCGGTGCGGCTGGAAATGCCCATCCGCAACATCCATCGCACGGTGGGAACAACGCTGAGTTACCACATCGTCAAGAAACACGGGAGTCGCGGACTGCCGGATGGAACGATTCACCTGGTCTTTCACGGTTCTGCTGGACAGAGTTTCGGGGCCTTTCTTGCTCCAGGGATCACGTTGGAACTGATCGGTGACGCCAACGATTATCTGGGGAAGGGTCTTTCCGGTGGGCGGATCGTCGTGCGAACGCCACCGGGCAGTCCGTTTGATCCCACGGAAAATGTGATTGTGGGCAACACCGTGCTCTATGGGGCCACCTCGGGTGAGGTCTTCATCAACGGCCTGGCCGGTGAGCGGTTCGCCGTCCGCAACAGTGGGGCGACGGCCGTCGTGGAAGGCGTTGGTGACCACGGTTGCGAATACATGACAGGTGGCGTGGTGGTGGTCCTTGGGAAGACCGGGCGAAACTTTGCCGCGGGGATGAGCGGCGGAATTGCCTATGTCCTCGATGAGTATCAACTCTTTGACACGCTGTGCAATCTCGACCTGGTGGAACTGGAGTCCGTATGGCAGCCCCAGGACCAGCAGCAACTTCGACAGTTGATCGAAAGGCACTACGCCTGGACAGGTAGCGAACAGGCCAAGCGATTGCTCGAAAAGTGGCCGGAGTCCGTGGGAAAGTTCGTCAAGGTCATGCCCATCGAGTACCGCAAGGCCTTGGAACGCATCCGCGAAAGGGAGCAAGTCCGCGCCGAACAACTCCCGGCGACAGAGGAGGTTTTCAGTGGGTAATCCAACCGGCTTCTTACAATTTCCGCGAGTGGAAGTGGAACATCGGCCTGTGGCCGAACGCATCCACGATTGGTATGAGATTGATCGTCCGCTGGCCGAGCGGGTCCTCAACGAGCAGGCAGCCCGCTGCATGGACTGCGGCATCCCGTTCTGCCACATGGCCGGGTGCCCGGTCAGGAATCGAATTCCGGAGTTCAATGACCTTGTGTATCGGGGTCGATGGCGAGAAGCGGCCCAGAATCTCCACTCCACGAACAACTTTCCGGAGATCACGGGCCGGGTATGCCCTGCCCCGTGTGAACCTGCCTGCACGTTGTCCATCAATTCCCAGCCGGTGACGATCAAACACATCGAATACCAAATCGCGGAAAAGGCGTTCGCCGAGAAATGGGTTCGTCCTCTCAAACCGGCGCACCGAACGGGCAAACGGGTGGCGATCGTGGGTTCCGGTCCTGCCGGTTTGGCCGCTGCCCAACAACTGTGCCGCCTGGGACACGAGGTCATCGTGTTCGAGCGGTCGGACCGCATCGGTGGGTTGCTCCGGTACGGCATCCCCGATTTCAAACTAGAAAAGCACGTCATCGATCGCCGCTTGGAGCAAATGGTGGCCGAGGGCGTGCATTTTGAGCCGAACGTTTGGGTGGGACGTGATGTCACGGCCGAGCAACTCCGACAAGACTTTCATGCTGTCCTCTTGGCCATGGGTGCCGGAAAGCCCCGACCGCTCACCGTCCCCGGCGCCGACGCCAAGGGTGTTCACTTCGCCATGGATTATCTCACCCAACAGAATCGGCGGGTGGCAGGAGATCCGATTCCTACCACCGGCCCTAACAGTATTTATGCCCGGGATAAACATGTCGTCGTGATCGGTGGGGGGGATACCGGCAGTGACTGTGTGGGCACGGCCATTCGCCAAGGAGCCAAGTCCGTACTTCAACTGGAGATCCTCCCCAAGCCGCCCGAGGGCAAGAACCCCGAAACCCCTTGGCCGCTCTGGCCGCGGATCATGCGAACGTCCACGTCCCACGAAGAAGGATGCACCCGCCGTTGGAGCGTCTTGACCAAGACACTCTCCGTCCATAATGGGCAGGTCACCCATTTGCACGGGTGCGAGGTGGAATGGGTCCGCGGTCCCCGTGGCTGGGAAATGCGGGAAAAACCCAACACCGACTTCACCGTTCCTGCCGATTTGGTCCTCTTGGCCATGGGGTTCTTGCACGTCGAGCACGATGGGCTGATCGAGCAGTTCGGGCTTGAGCTAGATAACCGCGGCAATGTCCGGGTGACGCACTGGATGACCTCCGTCCCCGGGGTCTTTGCCGCAGGGGATACGGTCAAGGGGGCTTCGCTTGTGGTGCACGCGATCAATCACGGTCGGGAAGCCGCCCGCGCTGTTGACAAGTACTTACAGTCCCTGTAATCCTTACCTTGATTCAGTCGGTGGCAATCGCCGCGGCATTGCCATCTTTGGTACAGTCCCCACGCGAGCGTTTTTCTTTCCTTGAGGTGAACCATGCAGCGACGACACTTCCTCGGAACGGCTTCGGCGTTGATCTATTCGATTCCCTTTGGGTTTTCGGTAAGTTTTTCGGAAGATACATCTTCCCAGGGCGACTGGCCCGATGCGTTTACCCAAAACAAACGTTTGGGTCGAGGGGTCAATATTATCGGCTATGACCCTTTGTGGCGGGATCGTTCTCGGGCTAGGTTCCGGGAAGAGTTCTTTCCGGCCATTCGTCAAGCGGGTTTTCAGCACGTGCGGATCAATTTGCATCCATTCCGCGACAATCCTGGCGGTGGTGAAGGGGCGGGATTGCGACCGGAATACCTGGAGACCATGGATTGGGCTGTGGATCACGCTTTAAAGGCCGGCCTCCTTGTCGTGCTCGACTTTCACGAATTCACGGCCATTGGTCGAGACCCCGCAAAGCTCAAGGACCGTTACATGGCCTGCTGGGAGGTGATCGCCGAACGGCAGAAAAACCGCCCGCCTGAAGTGCTTTTTGAACTCCTCAACGAACCCAATTCTGCCATGACGCCGGAACTGTGGAATCAATGGTCCCGCGAGGCCCTGGCCGTGGTCCGCCGGACAAACCCCAAACGGACGGTGATCATCGGCCCCGGTCAGTGGAATAACATCGCGGCCCTGGACAAATTGGAACTCCCGGCGGACGATCCGAACATCATCGTCACCGTTCACTATTACAGTCCCTTCGACTTCACGCATCAGGGCGCATCTTGGGCCGGAAAGGCCGACAAGGTTGGCATCCACTGGGGCAGTGAAGAAGACAAGGCCGCGGTCCGGGCGGACTTCGATCGGGCCCAAGCGTGGGCAGAACGGCACAAGCGGCCCCTTTACCTGGGTGAATTTGGGGTTTACGACAAGGCCCCTCAGGAGGACCGCGTGACCTGGCTGCGATTTGTCACGCGAGAAGCGGAACGCCGGGGTTGGAGCTGGGCCTACTGGCAATTTGATGGAGATTTTATCCTCTACGACATCCCCAACAACCGGTGGGTGGATCCCATCCTCAAGGCCATTCTGCCGGAGTGATGCCCGGGTCCCAATGGGGCGTCAGTCGGAGGGCTCTTAACCAATTAAAAACCTGCCTGGGTTTTGTACCTAGGCAGGTTCATTTTTTGCTTCTGGCCGACAGAACGGCTGACCGGCGACTGCTTGGCGGTCTGCTCTCACACCACTAAAAGATGTCCATGATGAAGTGGTGTCCCTGGTAGTAGCGCCGCGGTTCTGGATAGAAATTCTGCCAGTTGCGATTGTACACTGGGATTCGCATCTCGGGCGGATAGCGGTAGTAGAGGTCATCCGAGCTGCGGTAGTAATCCGGTCCCCAGTAGTTCTGGGGATAATAGACATACGGGTAATGGTAGAACCGCTGCCAGTCCTGCGTGCTGTAGGTGCGTCCCCACTGTCGTCCAAAGGCCTGCTGGGCCGACGCTACTTGTTGGAAAAAGGTCCCAAGTAGGACACTTAACAGAGTCGCCAAGACGATCCGTCGCAACATGATTTCCCCCTGTTTGTCCTGTGATCGTGCAACCGCCGGTTCGGTGGTGCGTTGATACGGCTTTCGCCGGACTGCTATCCCGGCCAAACGATTTTGTGTTATGTCACCTATTACAGCAAATCGGCCATCGGCGCGGTCCGCATTGAACGAATATTCGGAACGGTTGTTCAATCCCGAACGGGACGCCACCCTTGCTGAGAAAATCCAGATAGCCTATTCCGGTTGCGCAATTTAGGACAAATTTGGGCCCGCCGGTGTGCACTGGTGGCTCATATGATTGGCGGGCGCAACGGCGTGCGTCCTTCCAGAAAACGATACCCCCGACCTTGGAGTGTACCCTGTTTTTTGTGTGGTTTGACACGGCAGCGACAGCCCCAACGGTTCAAAGATTGCTCATGGTACAACATCACAATTGAAGGGACTCGCGCCGTCGCGTCCGCCGACGTGTTGATTGATGATCCATTGTCCTTCGCGGCCACGACGGCGCGTGGCCCTCCAAGTATTTTATTTGTACGACGGCGCGTGGCCCTCCAGACATTTGGTTTGAATCTAACGGCGTGTGGCCCTCCAAAGCAGACTATTTATTTTCCCCCATCAAACGCATATTTGCACCTGGTTGCCTTGCTGTTCAAACGTTGAAAGCGTGGCCCATTTCCATAAGAAAGTGGGTAAACTCCAGCCCTGGCCGGGTCCGCGCTTTGGGTCAATATGGGTAGAATGGGAAAACATCGCAACGACAACGCACATTCTCGGTAGATTGGTCGTGTTTTGCTTCACGGGATCCACATCGCGGCGCTCATGTTCGTCTAGCGTGCACCATGAAAGAGACCTTAGGTCCGAAGACATCTCGGCGTTCACTCCGTGCGGAAGTCTCCGTCGATGGGCAGGATTGGCAATCGGCCATCATGCTCGCCAAGTATCCGATCATCACCGCCTGGATGACCACGCTGAAATCCGGTGACCGGCAATTGACACCTACCTCACCCTGGCGGGAAGTCTGCCGCTTTGACGACCGACAGGTTTCCCATCGCGAATATGAACGGCGACTGTCCGGCGGAATCCGGCACCAGCGCCAGGTGACGCTTTGCCCTAGGGATGACTTGTTCCTCGTTGCGGAAACGTTTCTTGCCTCGAGAGTCACAACCTGGGAGTACGAGTTACGACTGGGGCTTTCACCGGGGGCCGCCGTCCGGTCGTTACCTGAAACTTATGAGCTTGCGCTTGCCGTGGGAGATTACGCCGGGGCGGTTTTACCGCTCGTCTTTCCGGAATGGAAAAGCCTGACACCGCAAGGTGATCTGGTCTTTGAGAAGAACCAGATCGTTGCACGGTATGCGACAACCGGGCGGGCCTTTTTCTTTCCCCTGTGTTTCATCTTTTGGAAGGACGCGCGAGCCGTGGGCGACTCACCCTCGGCAAGAGTCTCCGCAAATGGTCAAACACCCCCTCTCACTTGGCGGCAACTCACGGTCAGCGAGTGCCTCCGAAAAGTCTCGGCGGATGAAGCCGTGGGGTTTCGCTTTCAGGTCGAAAAACGGCAATGGCTCCTCTATCGCTCCTTGACGCGACCGGCAAACCGGGCCCTCCTGGGGCACAACCTGATCAGCGAGTTCCTCCTGGCGCGATTCACGCCGAAAGGACAGGTTATCCCTTTGATCGAGGTGGAACTCGATGAGGAATCCGAGTCCAACGGTGGTGAAGCAACCGCAGGCTGATCATTCTCCCGTTACCAAGGTGCCGGTCTTTATGGGCTGATAGAGGAACGAATCCCAATAAGCACGATCGACCTTGTAATAATCCACGGGGTCATTCGGTCCAAGGTCCTTGGGGATAAAGCCAAACCGTTGCATTTCCCGGATGTAATGCTGATTGGGACGAAAACCCGGCATGTCAAACCGCTTGCCTTCCTGGAGTCGCCGATGGGCATCCTGAATGGCGGCCAGGGTTTTTTGATACAGCGGATCTTGGGTATCCGCAAAGATCGGTTTGCCACAAAGTTCCAGTCCGCCGGCGGCCTTGGCCAAGGGCGCCAGCAGAATATATGACTTTTCCGGACGATCGAGGTTGGCGAGTGGTTCCGTTGCCCCGGGGAAGGCACCACGAAAGACCAAAGATTTCTTTGGGCCTTCCGCCGTTTGAACCTCGCCCATGTGACAACTTCCGCAACGCTGTCCCAACTCACCCCACGGGACATGAACGGGATAGAACCCACAGCCCAGCGCGGCATACGTCCCCGGATAGCATGCACTGGTTTCGATCCATAGGCGGATGGTCTTGACTTCGAGAGGACTCGGCTTGGCCCCGTAGTGGCTACCGTCGATGAGTTTCATCAACCGGCTGGCCGCACTGCCATAGCTGTACGGAGGACGATTCCCCCGCGGTTCGTTGCGGCCATCGGAAACCAAATTGTGCACGCGGATTGTCCAATAGCTTATGGAGTACCGCGCCGTGTGATCGCCCGTGAGATCGATATTCCCTTCGCGTCGATCGGGCTGGTGACAGGCCACACAGTGGCGGTCGAGAATGGGTTGAATATCCCGCGGGAAATCCAGGACCTTTGGCACATCGGTGATCGGTTGAATCTGATGGGGGGGATGACGCAAGGCCAACAAATCGGTGTTGACGGCGTGAGGTGCGTGGGTTCGGACCTCGTGGCAGCCCACACAACTGGTCACCTCTCCCGGTTGCAGCGTCACAAAGCTGTGCATCCGTTTAATGGCGATGTCGTTTTCGTCCAAGGCCACGAAAAACAGCGACTGCAAGGCGGGGACTTCAAAATTGGCCGATCCATCCGGTTCCACGGGTACCTCGCCTACAATCTCTGCCAGGGTGAATGACCCGCCAATCGTCAACGGCTCCATTCCGCCCGAGAAATTGACCGGCTTTGGTAATTGCTTGAGGACCAGGAGTTTTTTCACCGCGCCGCGGGGGACGCCTTCCATGTTCCGCCCACGGTAGATCTCTTCGAGCACCAATGTCCCGGTGGCCTTGGTCAGATCGACACGCGGCGGGATGATTCTCTCGCGAGCTCGCGGCATGATGGGGCGCGGCTCATGACATTGAAACTTTTTTTGCTCCTCCGGCGGCAACTGATAGATCATCTCGGCCACACCTTGACCATCCATGACAAACAGGCCTTGGGGATGGGCCACCAAAAAACAGTCCTCACTTATCGCATAGGGGTCCTTCCAATTGCGTTCCTTTCCCAAAATCCTGACCGCGTCTTGACGATCTGGGCCGAGACTGGGATCAACAATGGCCACGGGGCCAAGGTGCTCGGGACGGCCATGTCCCGGTGACCACGACA
>FWWL01010508.1_pt1 | contig 10638 bp, 7 predicted proteins | sample 2228331 | NCBI WGS metagenome assembly FWWL01 (sample SAMEA103939775, study PRJEB20133) | metagenome
TATCTTCTATGATGAAGTCCACCTCACGCCCCTTGCTGGTGCGCAGGTGATATAGGTGAAAAGGCACAGGTGCATAGCTCATCTGCTTGATGAGTTCCATCGCTACAAAATTTTCCATCATACGCCCGCGCAACTGCTCGTCTTGACTCAACCGCTCTTCCTGCACATTCAGGAGGGCAAGCGCCAGCCCCGTGTCGTTGAGCATCACTTTGGGCGATTTGAGCAGTTGCTGGCTGATGTTCGCATACCAAGGACGCACGCGCACGACCACCAAAAGAGTCTCCAACAGAGTGAGGTACCGCTGGAGCGTAGAGTGGGCGATTCCTGTGTCGCGGGAAAGGCTCGCTGTGTTCAACAGTTGGCAAGTCTGGCTTGCTAACAGTCGCAATAGGCGTGCCATATCCGCAATGCGCTCGATATCACTCAGCAAGCGCACATCACGCGTGATGAGCGTGCCTGCATAGTCTCGGAGCCACGCCTGACGCTGGATGGTATTAGCAAGCTGAACCGCAGGTGGATAGCCCCCACTCAGCACACGCGCCCATATCTCACGCGGGTCTATTGACACGGTTGCCATTTCTAATTGCCCCTCGAAGGCACGCTCTATCCATCGCTCACGAACACCCTCCCTTTCACCCTGAGAGAAGGGATGGAGTGTCAGCACCGCCATTCGCCCTACCAGCACATCAGCAATTTGCGGTAGGGTGAGGGGGCTGGCGGAGCCAGTGAGGAGAAACACGCCCGCCTTGCGCTCGGCATCGATCCTTCTTTTTAGGGGAAGCAAAAGTTCAGGGGCACGCTGAACCTCGTCCAGAACCGAGCGCTCGGGCAAAGCGTCAACGAAACCCTCAGGGTCTTGACGCGCTCCCTGAAGAGTTGCCAGGTCGTCCATCGTGAAATAAGCGTTTAAGACTCCTGCAGAAACCAGTTGCTTTGCAAGGGTGGTCTTGCCCACCTGGCGTGCGCCCTGTAAAAATACGACAGGCGTTATAAGCAGTCGTTCTTGCACCCGTTCCAGAATCCATCGCTGTACCACGATGGGTAGATTTTACCCATTCGGTGGGTAGAATCTACCCACCTAACGAGAAGATGTTCGAAAAAAAATCAGGTTTCATAGTATGGGTGGTCTTATACGGCTTCTATTCCCCCTTCGACAGCAGGCGGGCAACAGGGGTAAGACCCCCATAGACCTGCGCGCCTGTGTGCGTCAGAATTTCTATCGCCCGTGAGAAGATGAGCAGGTCGACCTGACTACCCCGTTCGATGAACGAGAGCTTCTGCCCAGCATGCACAGCCTCACCCTCTTGCACATAGGTGGTAATCTTGTTCACGAACTTGTCGGCAATCTCCACTACTGCCACGCGCACATGGGGATTCTCGATGAAGAGCGTCTGACGCTCATTGTGTAGGTGATACCGCTTGCCCAGCAGGTCCACGGCGCGCCTCAGCCACGCCATGCTCACATACTCCCACAGGTCGACCATCGGCAGGTTCGTCTTGGCGGGTGTGTAAACTATCTTGCGCACGGTGCCCTCTATTGGCGCGTAGTTGTAATGCACATCCAGCGGACTCATGTAGATGCCGATGAGCCAGCCCTCAGGGGAGACGCCCTCCCACTCAGCGCGTGTAATCTCGGTGATGGGGATGGCTTGCCCCAGCTTCTCGGCAAACACCGTTCCCTCAGCCGAAACAGGGCGAATATAGACCACCTTCCCATCGCAAGGAGCCAAAATCAGACTGGGGTCATCAGGAGGCACACGCTTGGGGTCGCGGTAAAACCACACCTTGCGAAGGAACCAGTTCGCGCCCGCCACAACAGCGGACGCGCCCATCAGCACCTTCAGCCAAGTGGGAACCTGCACGCCCAAGAGTGTACCTCACTTCCACTGAATCAGCACGGGTTCCAACGGCTGAAGGGTAATCTGTTCCTCCACTTGAGTGCCGTTTAGGAGGTTCACCGCCCGAATGGGGTTGCCCTGCGCATCCTCCAAGCGCACCGTAATCGGCTCCTGCGTGTAGTTGCACAAGCTGGCGATGAAGGTGTCCTCATACTGGGCGGTGCGATAGGCGACGCCCCAAGCAGGCTCATCGCTGTCGGGTTTCAGCAGAACGAGGGGGCGACGCATGCCCCAAGTGAGCAACAAATTGTGCAGACGGCGGTGGAGTTGCTGGGGTGCGACTTCGATATTGCGGTCAATCGTTTGTACGGGCACCCTCGCCGTGCGTCGTCGCCCATACGAATCGAGCGTCAGCAGAGGCTCGCCTATGCCTAACAGCATCAACCCGCGATTCTGTCGATAAGTGTCTAAGGCAAGGATTGCCGAGTCGGAGAGGTACTGCACATTCGGGATGAGAATTCGCATGGCTTGCGAGGGCAGTCGCCTCTCTTCCAGTTGACGCTCTGTAACGAACCCCACGCGCACGCCCAGCATCGTGAGTGCAACATAGAGGCTATCGCGGGGCAAGATGACCTCCGCCCCCCGCAACAACAGGTCGCGCCGAGCGTGCAAAAGATAGACATCGAAGGGCTGATTCTGCAACGCAGAGATATAGGGTGCAAGGCGATTTAGATCAAGCGTCGTATGTGCCAGGGCGTTCACGATCTCAGGTCGGTGCAGAAGGCTCCCCGCAAAATCGCTCTGCGGGTCGTCTGTGCGTTCCCACACCCAGAAGGTGGTAGCCGATAGCCCACGAATTGCGCTTTCCCAAAGCACTGCCCGCGCGTGCTGGGGAGGCACATAGCGTCGCTCACGGTCGGGGATGATGTGATGCTCCGAGTTGAACAAGGGCGCATCCCTCAGCGAGCGTTGCAGGTCGTACGCCATAAAGGTGCGTATCCACTCGAATGCCCACTGGTTAGACTTGTTGTGGAAGTAGGAGATGAAAGCGTCATTGCCATTCAGTTCGCAGAACTCGGCGAACCGTTCAGGGTCTACCCCTTGATAGAGTTCGCGGTCGTTCAAGAAGGTCCAGTTCATCAACTTGGCGTGCTTCGGCGTGTCGGGCAGGTGTGCCCTCACTATCTCAGATAGTTCTCGATGCCAATTCGCAAGCGCATCCGCGTTGAACTCCACCCAGTCCGCATAGGGAACCCCCTCTGTGGGGATGGGAATCTCGTTCCAATCGGTGTAGTTCGTGCCCCAGCGGGCGTTGAGCGTGATGAGCGTGCGATGACGCGCCTTGAGCCACTCCCGCCACGCTTGTTGATGAAGCGGTGAGTTCGGGGATTCCACATTCGTTGGCTCGTTCGAGAGGCAGATGCTCATCAGCGCAGGCTGGTCCTTCAACGGAGGGAGCAAGAGGTTCAGGTAATCGCGCAGAACCGTCAGGCTATCAGGCGAAAACAGGCTGTACCGAATAAACCCCTGACGCTCCTGACGCAAGTGGGGATAGGCTTGAAACACCCATTCGGGCATATAATGGGGGCTAAGCAAGTGGTCAATCTTCACATTCGCTCGACTGGCACGCTGATAGACGGGCAGGAGGTCTTCTTCCAGTGCCTTTAGGCTTGTCTTGCCCTGCTCTGGTAGGAAGTCCCAAACGCCGCGCTCTATCTGGATGAGGTTGAAGCCCATCTGGGGGAACTTCTCGATATCGGCGCGCACCTGCCCGAAATGCCCGAAGCCGACGAAGAAAACGGGTCGGCGTGTGCGCTCGCCCGTAAGCGGATTGAGGGTATCGGCATTTAGCGAGGCACCCTGAATCGACACAGGCGAGGTCACATAGCGCGGTACGGTGGGCAAGCGCGTTCCCTGCTTGGCGCGGGCGAGCATCTCAGAGAGCTGACCAGCAAGCCGTTCCATCTCGTCCAGTTGGGCATAGGCGCGCTCAATTTGCCCCTTGCGCAGGTCCTCGCCCACATAGCGAATGAATTCCTGCAAGATGGTGAAGGTCGCTTGGGGATAAGCGAGGTCTTGACCCTGCTTTGCAAGGGTGTTCATCTGGCGTTGCCAAGCAGGCACTTGGCGACTCAACGCGCGCAAGCGACCCTCAGCAAGTCGGCGCGTGAAAAACTGGAGGGATCGCTCGGCTGAAACGCTGGGCATAGTTCCGCTACCGCTGAGTTCCACTCTGAATACGGTGTTTGCAGAGCGAGGCTCGTTGAGAGTGAACTCCACTCGGCTGTAGCCTTCAGGTAGGTTCACGCGCTGGCTAAGCCTCTGGGTGCCGAGCTGGAGCGTGAGTTGGGCATTCTTCAACGGTGTGGGCGTGTAGAGGTCGAACCCTGCTTGCCACCGACGCTCGCTGAGATAGACTCGGCTGGGCAGGTCTGCCAACACGAAAAATGGCTCCTTGACCGCCTCTTCGGGGACATAAGGAGTGGCAGAGCTTCCCTTCTCCAGTTTGATGTCGTCGAGAAGCACCTCTTCGGTGGGGGCTTCAATCACAATCACGAGATCGAAGTTCGTTTCATCGGGGCGAGTGGCAAAAGTGAGCGTGTTGCGTCGCCACTCCCCTTCGGTATCCTGAAAGAATGCGCGGACGCGCCACAGCGCACCCCCACCCACAAAACCTGCCGATTCAGAGCGGGTCTTATAGCGATAGCTGAGCGTGTAGACGGTATTCGGTTCTACAGAAACCCCACCCTCATAGCGTAAGAGAGCGTAGACCTCTGGCGCGAAGGGAGTACCGCTTGTGAAGCGCAGGCAGTAGCTCCCGGTAGTGCCGGGAGCCGACACCACCTCCATCGTGGCGTCCGTGTTGCGCTTATCCCATATCCAACCTACAGGAACACCGTTTGATACCTGTTCAAAACTGGAGTTGCGCACCAAGTTAGGGCGTGGTGCCTCAGGTAAGGGAGTAATCTGGAGGCGAGATTGAGCATGCATACTATCACTCGCAAGAGCAAATATCACTAACAGTGCGACCATCCTTTGCATCGTTTTCGTGCCTCCCTACAGGACTCAATTGCCTGGCGCCCCCGGCAGGATTCGAACCTGCGACCACCCGCTTAGAAGGCGGATGCTCTATCCACTGAGCTACGGGGGCTATGGAGAATTATACCCCGCTGCTATGCCCCGAACTTCTCTTGTACACCCATCAGCTGAGTGAGAATGGGGATAAGGTCACGCCCACGAATACGCCCGATGCTTCCCCGAACGCAGGCGTACTCGTGGAACTGGAGTACCTCGTCCCCTCGCAGTTCGGGACCGTGCAGGAGCAAAGGCACGGGGTCGCCTGAGTGGTCGCGCACACTGCAGGGAGTGCAGTGGTCGGCAGTAATCATCAGGTAGAACGGTTCGGTGTACTGCTCCAGCAAGCGGGCGACTGCCGAATCGATGCGCTCTATCACCTGTGCCTTCATCTCGGGGTTGCCATCGTGTCCACACACATCGGGCGCCTTGATGTTGCACAGCACAAAATCGTACTCTCGCAGCGCTTGGGCTAAGGTGTCGGCGATGCTGAGCATGTCGCTGTCGATGCCCCCACTGGCGCCAGGGGCAACGAGTGTGTCCATCCCGACGAAACGGGCGATTCCGCGAATGAGTCCCGTTTCCACAACGGCAACAGCGCGCATCCCCTCGCGCTCTGGGAAGGGCGGAAGGTGTGGTGCGACGCCTGCCCCGCGAGGCAACAGGATATTCGCAGGCAGTAGCCCCTGCTCTACACGGGCGCGGTTGATAGGGTGGTCTTTCAGCCGTTCATAAGAGAGGCGCACGAAGGCGTTCACGACCCGCGCCGTGCGCTCGGCATCTTGGTCGTTGGGGTCTAAAGGTCGGCACTCATGCACGGGTTCGCCCTCCGCGTGGGGGTCGACATCAGTGATGCGTGCGCTAAGATGCTCCCCTCGCAACACCAGCGCACCCCGATGGGCGACCGACTCCTTGAAGAAGCACTGAACGCCCTCGATCTCGATCCCGTTCATCAGTTCGGCGAGTTCGCGCGTGCCCTCACTGATACGCCCAGCCCGACGGTCAATCACACGCCACGAATCGTCCACCGTGCTGAAGTTGCATCGGAGCGCAACATCGCCGCCTCGCACATCCATCCCAATTCCCAGCGCCTCAAACGGTCCACGCCCCGTGTAGACTTGATAGGGGTCATAACCTAAGATTGACAGATGGGCAGTATCAGAACCTGGGCGAATTCCGGGCGCAATCGGGTCCATGAGTCCACACACGCCCTCACGAGCAAGACGGTCGAGGGTGGGGGTTTGAGCGTACTCTAAGGGGGTCTTCCCGTTGAACTGAGGAATGGGGCGATCGCCCATGCCGTCCCCAATCAGCAGAAGCCCTTTGTAGCTCACCTTGCCCATAGCAGAGCGAGTATACCCTACTCCAAAATCTCGTAGCGTGTGTTCCGACGCTTGGGAATAAAGCCCGCATCCCGAATGAGTCGCTCCATCTCGCTCGCATTCAAGATGAACTTCGTTCCTTGCGCCGAGACCACATTCTCTTCAATCATCGTGGAACCCATATCGTCCACGCCATACCGAAGAGCTATCTGGGCGATTTTAGGACCCTGTGTGAGAATACTTGCCTGCAGGTGGTCGAAGTTATCCAACATCAAGCGGGCAACGGCAACGGTGCGGAGGTAATCGTAGGAGGTGGCTTTCTGCAGATGGGACAGTTCTGTGCCTTCGGGCTGGAAGTTCCAGCAGATGAAGGCAGTGAACCCACCCGTTTCGTCCTGCAGTTCGCGCAGGCGTATCAGGTGCTCCACGCGCTCTGCCAGCGCCTCCACATGTCCGTACATCATGCTGGCGGTACTGCGCATGCCCAGTTGGTGAACCTCGCGCATAAAGTCCAGCCATTCCTGAGTGGTGTCTTTGAAGCGGGCAATCTCCTGGCGCACCCGATCGACCAAGATTTCGCCCCCTGCGCCGGGTACCGAGTTTAGCCCTGCCTCCTTAAGCCTAAGAATACTGTCGCGTAGGCTCAGGCGCGAGATATGAGCGACATAGAGGATTTCGGCAGGCGAAAGCCCGTGAATAATCACCTGCGGATAGTGCTGTTTAATCAGGCGAAACAGCCGTTCGAAATAGTCAATCTTGAGTTTGGGATTTAGCCCTCCCTGAATCAATACCTCGACCCCGCCCTGCTGAACCAGTTCGTCGATTTTTTGCAGAATCTCCTCGTCGGACAGCAGGTAGCCCTCAGCATGTCCAGGGGGGCGATAGAAGGCACAGAACTTACAGCGCACCCAGCAGACATTCGTGTAGTTGATGATGCGCCCAATTACATAGGTCACATAGGGATGGGGATTTTTGCGCATGCGCATGAAATGCGCCAGCGCGCTCAGCTCGGTTAGGTTAGGATGGTGGAAGAGTGCTAAGCCGTCCTCAAAGGTTAGGCGTTCGCCAGCCTCCACTTTGCGAGCAATCGCTTCAAAACGGGAGCGGTCGGTACGAATAGGCGTTTCTAACATCGGTTGCGATAGCCTCCATTCAACAACGATTATACCTGAAGGAGCGAAAGCGCATGGCTGGAGACTGCTTGCTCGTAGCGCAAGCCACTGTAGCACGGGCGTCTCGCCCGTGTATTACCACTCAGGGCGAAGACTTCTCATCCGCGCTCGATGATGCCAGTGGGTATACTTCCACCAAGGAGATTTGGAACCGTGGAACTCGATAAAATTGTGCTGGATGACCCGCGTCCAAATGGACGCAAACCTATCCCCTCGAGCCGAGTGCCAGAGTTGGTGGAAGTGTTTGCAGGCGTAGAGGATGTGCTGGCGGTTGTTGCCTTCACCGTGCATGCCGAAGGGGTGATGCAAAGCGATGCTACCTTCGGTGTCTGGGTGCGCGAGGATTTAGCCCATGAAGAGAAGGTGGATACCCTCCGTGAGATTGCAAACCGCATCGCACCGCTTATTACCCCTAACTACTACCTTGACCTGATGCTTCTGACCCCACGCGACGACCAGCTCTGGGCGATGGCAATCGAAAATGGTGATGCAATCTATGCTACCTCTCAGGAGAGGTTAGAAGAACAGTACGCGATTGCAGCCCAACTCGGTCTGATTGATGAGGACGAGCGGGATATCGATGTGCTGAGAGTCCTCTGAACGCTTATGGTACGCATAGAGGGCGCTCCCATCTACACCTTTTGGGAAGGTTGTCCTGTAGCGGACTCGATGGTGGTGCGCAACGGGCGCATCGTGGATATTGGGTTGCGTGCTGACATGGGGGCGCGCTACCCTGATGCTAAACGGCTTGTCGTGGATGGTTCAGCGATTGTGCCCGCCTTCAACGACTGCCACTGCCATATTCTTGCGTTGGGCATCGATTTGGGCAAGGCTGACCTACGTGGGTGCTCCTCATTAGAGCAGATTCACCAGCGACTACGCCAGTGGATGGATGCGAATCCCGATTCTCCATGGGTGTTAGGGCGCGCTTATGACCAGAACCTGCTTCCGGGCGGGCAGCACATGACACGCCACGATTTAGACCGTATCTGCCCCGACCGTCCCGTCTACATCAATCATGTCAGCAAGCATGGCGCATTAGTCAACACCCGTGCCCTCCAGATAGCAGGCATCACTGCCGAAACGCCCGACCCACCTGATGGGGTTATCCTACGAAACGAGCGTGGGGAACCGACAGGTGTGCTGTTAGAGAGTGCAACCAATCTGGTATCGCGCCATATCCCAAAACTGGATAGGACAGGGCTGGTCAAAGCGATTCATCGTGCGTGTGGAGATTTGGCACGGCGCGGGATTTTGTCGGCATCTGATGCGGCGACGGGCTGGCTGGACCTGGAGCAGGAGGTTTCCGCCTACGCTCAGGCACTGCAGGAGGGGGCACCTGTGCGGATTACGCTTATGCCGCTATACGATGTGGCGCGCTCAGCAGGCTGGCTGGATACCCCAGAGCAGGCAGGGGAAGCGACGGGGTTCAACCCAAAACCAGAAACCGGTCATCCCGACCTGCGCTGGGGAGCGGTCAAACTGTTTGCCGATGGGGCATTCACCACCCGAACCGCCGCGCTACGCCAGCCATATGCAGATACCCCGACTACAGGCGTGCTGATGTACGAGCCAGAGGAACTGTTTGAGCGGATTCGGGCGGTGCACTGTGCCAGCTGGCAATGTGCCATTCACGCAATTGGCGACCGCGCCATCGAGCTGGTGTTGGAGGGCTATCGTCGCGCCTTAACGGAACATCCTCGCCCTCATCATCGCCATCGTATCGAGCACGCGATGCTCATGGCGGACGACCTACTGGAGACCATGCGCTACCTGCGTGTGGTGGTCGTACCTCAGCCAGAGTTCCTATGGTGGCTCACGCGCGCCTATCTAAAGGGGTTGGGAGAGCGTGCGCTCACACTTATGCCGTTTCGTTCATGGGTACAGAGCGGGATTGCTGTCGGCTTTAGTTCCGACCAACCTGTCGTGCCTGGCGACCCGATTATCGGATGGCGGATGGCGGTGACGCGCACCAGCATGGACGGCACTTGTCTCAATCCTCAGGAGGGGATTGACCCCCTAACCGCCCTGCGTCTTTTCACAGTCGGCAGTGCCTACGCCACCTACGATGATGAGGTCGGAGTGCTCAAACCGGGCATGCAGGCGCGCTTTATGGTGCTGTCGCACCCACCCGAACAGATTACAGAAGTAGATATGCAGGTCATGACAACCAGCCATTCCTTGCTCTCAAGTTAGGTGCAGGGTTCGGTACAATTCAGTCTTGATGGAGTCCTCCACCACAATCGCTGCGATTGCGACCCCAATGGGCGAAGGCGGGATTGGAATCGTGCGCATCAGCGGTCCCCGTGCGTTCGAGATTGCCCAGCGGGTGTTCCGTCGGGCGCAAGGAGATACAAAATCCCTACAGAGCCATCGCGTCTATTACGGCACTCTGCATGACCCTGATACGGGCGAGTTGCTCGACCGTGCCCTGCTCATCCCGTTCCGTGAACCTCACAGTTATACGGGGGAAGATGTAGTGGAGCTGAGTTGCCATGGTAGCCCTCACTTGCTGAGGCGCGTTCTTGCGCTTGTATGGCGGTTGGGAGCAGAACCTGCGCAACCGGGCGAGTTCACCCAGCGCGCCTTCCTGAATGGCAAGCTGGACTTAGCCCAAGCAGAAGCCGTTGCCGACCTGATTCGTGCCCGCACCGATGCCCAACAGCGCATGGCTCTGGCATTGCACGAAGGCATGCTCTCGCGCACCGTGCGCCAAATCAACGACGAACTGCTCTCGGTGCTGGCACATGTGGAGGCGGTTATCGATTTCTCGGAAGAGATAGGCGAGTTAGAACCCTCCAGCCTCATTCCCCGCCTTTCTGCGCTTATTGAGTCGCTGGAGAGGCTTTTAGCGCGCGCAGAGCAGGGGCGCATGCTACGAGAGGGTGTGCGCCTCGCCATCATAGGGCGACCGAATGTGGGCAAGTCGTCCCTCCTGAACGCCATCCTGGGCGAGGAGCGGGCTATTGTGACACCCATTCCTGGCACCACTCGCGACCTGATAGAGGAGAGCTTCCAAATCGGTGGAGTGCCCTTCGTGGTGGTAGACACTGCGGGCTTGCGCGAAAGTACCGATGTGGTCGAGCAAATTGGTATCGAGCGTACTCGACGCGCCATCCAGATGGCAGACCTCCTGCTGGTCGTGTTAGACCAAAGCGAAGGGCTTACCCAAGAAGACCGTGCCCTCCTTGAACAACTTCCACCTGAACTCCCTAAAATAGTGGTCTGGAA
>FWWL01010511.1_pt1 | contig 10636 bp, 9 predicted proteins | sample 2228331 | NCBI WGS metagenome assembly FWWL01 (sample SAMEA103939775, study PRJEB20133) | metagenome
ACAGGTAGTAGAAAAGGTCAGCCCGGCCGTTGTTACTGTGGTGGCCAAAATGCCCGACCAACTGGGCTTTTTCGGGATGATTTCCGGAGGAACCTCCAGCGGTAGCGGCTTCATCATTTCCCAGGAAGGTTATGTCATCACCAATAACCATGTGGTAGAAGGCGCCGAGTCGGTCCACATCGTCCTGCTTTCTGGGGAAGAGCGCCCGGCTCAAGTGATTGGGCGTGATCGCTTCTCCGATTTGGCTGTCCTGAAGATGGATGGGGAGGTACCCGCCGTTGTTACATTGGGGAATTCCGATGAACTGCGCCCCGGAGAAACCGTCATTGCCATTGGATCTCCCTTGGGAGATTTTAAAAACTCGGTCACTGTGGGGGTGATCAGTGCCACCGGGCGTGCAATTGACACGGGCGAAGGGTACTACCTGGAAGGACTGCTGCAAACCGATGCCGCCATTAACCAGGGAAATTCAGGTGGCCCCTTGGTGAACCTGGCAGGCGAGGTCATCGGTGTAAACACCCTTATTGTCCGTACATCCAGTAGCGGAGTTACCGTAGAAGGTTTAGGATTTGCCATCCCCTCCAACACTGTCCAGGCCGTTGCCACTCAAATTATCGAAAAGGGGTATGTGTCCCGACCCTTCCTGGGGGTCCGTTGGCAGCCGATCAATCCCACTCTGGCCCAGCAGTACAATTTGCCAGTTGAGTGGGGAATTTACGTCTCTGAGGTAATTGAGGGGAGCCCTGCCGAGACCGCCGGTATCCGCCCCGGTGATATTATTACACGCATCGGCAATTTGGCCATTGATGCCAGCCACCCCTTCATCAACGTCCTCTTCAGTTTTAAGCCAGGGGACGAGGTGACCGTTGAAGTGGTACGGCGCTCAAAAACTCTTCAGGTCACCCTGACTCTGGGTGAGTCACGCTGAGTCTCAAAACATTTCATACTGGCTCCTTGTGCCAAATTTCACCCGCGCACAATTTGACAGTTGTTACCAGCGGGGGTATAATCCCTGTTCGCTGACTGAGATTGGAAACGGGAGTGTGGTTTATGGAAAACATGGTGGCTGTGGAAGCCGACAAGGTAGAAATCAAACCTAAAATGAAGTTTACTGGCAGGGTCATCAAACTTAATCTGGCAGGGGCCGTGATTGATCTTGGCGTGGCGAAAGGGGTTTTGCACATCTCACAAATCCCTTCCCCTACACCGGGACAGCCCATCAAACACATCAAAGAGGTACTGGAAGAAGGGCAAACCTTGGATGTGTGGGTGCGCCGGGTTAAGGGTGAACGCATTGAACTCACCCTAAAGAAGCCCCTCGACCTCGAGTGGAAAGACATAAAACCTGAGATGGTTGTCAAGGGCAAGGTTGTCCGCATTGAGCCCTTCGGTGCTTTTGTGGACATCGGGGCTGAACGCCCAGGGCTGATTCATATTAGTGAACTTTCCCACGGATACGTGAAAACCCCCACCGAGGTGGTTCAGGAAGGTGATGAAGTCGAAGTCAAAGTCATCGAGGTCATCCGCAAGAAGAAGCAGATAAAACTCAGTTTGAAAGCCCTGCAACCCGAGCCCGTTCAGGAAGTCCATCCCAAGCCAGCGGAAGAAAAGAAGCGCACTCCCGTTGAGAAGAAGGAAGCCCAGGCTCACGATCAGACAGTCAGCAAAGAAAAAACGCGTGACAAGGAACGTGAGAAACGGCGCAAACGCACCCGGAGCAAATCTGACGAAGAGACCCTCAATCTGGATGACCTGATCAGTTCCGTGGAAGAAGCTCAACCTTCTGAATCCGAGCCAACAGTCATGGAACTAGCGCTTCGTGAAGCCATGGAGCGAGCCAAACAACGCAAAGAAGAAGCCAAAGCGAAAAAAGCCAAAACGCTTTCTCCGGAGCAGGAGGCTATTCTAAGCCGCACCCTCGAACATCGTTCTAACGTCAGCCAGTCATAAAACCACATTCGGCACTCATTAAGAGGCGGGACAGTGTCCCGCCTCTTCGCATGTGTTTCAGCCGTCGAGAGGAAATCGGTACCCAAAAGCCGATGCCCAATCAGAATATGGTAAACTTAATGCCAATGAATGTCCAAAATCGTTTATCCGGGATACGCTGGTTTTTCAACCATGTGGTCATGCCCAGAGAGTCTATCCCAGCCCGCACAGAGGGAGGCGTCGGATCACCGACCCTCCCTCTCTCTATATCGAAATTATTCCTTATGACTAATGATCCCCTACAAGCAAACTTAGTGTGCAGGAGGTAAACAATCTGTGGCGACAAAATATATCTTCTTTACCGGAGGTGTGGTCTCTTCCGTTGGGAAAGGAGTGACCGCAGCAGCCATCGGGCGCACACTCAAAGAGCGCGGCTTCGCTGTGACTGCCCAAAAACTAGACCCTTACCTCAACGTTGACCCTGGCACTATGAGTCCCTATCAGCACGGCGAAGTTTACGTGCTGGATGATGGAGCAGAAACAGATTTAGATCTCGGTCATTATGAACGTTTCATGGATGTGCGCCTCAACCGTGTCTGCAACACCACTACCGGCCAAATTTACGCTGAAATCATCAGCAAAGAGCGGCGAGGAGACTTCCTCGGCGGCACAATTCAGGTGATCCCGCATATTACCAACGAAATCAAGCGTCGAATCACGCTGGTTGCCAAGACAACCAACGCCGAGATCGTCCTGGTGGAGGTTGGGGGGACCGTTGGAGATATCGAAAGCCAACCATTCCTTGAGGCCCTGCGTCAGTTGCGCCGGGAACTGGGGCGTGAAAATACCATGTATATTCACGTGACATGGCTGCCCTACATTGGTGCCACTGGCGAACTTAAAACCAAACCCACTCAGCATTCGGTAAGCGAACTGCGTTCCATTGGCATCAACCCCGATATGATCATTGCTCGCTCCGACTACCCAGTGGAACGCGGTCTTCTGGATAAAATCTCCCTCTATTGTGATGTGGATCGCCGGGCTGTCGTCCCCATGACAACCACATCTGTTTTGTACGAGGTCCCGCTGCTGTTGGAAGAAGCAGGGGTGGCAGATTTTATCTTAGAACGTTTGGGACTGGAAACCCGTCGCCAACCCGATTGGAACTTTTGGCGGAGGCTGGTTGCACAGGTACGCCGCGAAAAACCCAAAGTAAAAATCGCGCTGGTTGGCAAATACGTTGAACTGCACGATGCCTATATGAGCGTGCGCGAGGCGCTCAAGCACGCAGCCCTTCATTTAGGCGTAGAGGTGGAGATTTTGTGGATCCATGCGACCGATTTGGAGCGCGGACGATCCCTGGAAATGCTTGAAGAAGCCCACGGCATCTTAGTGCCAGGAGGTTTTGGCTCACGCGGGATCGAAGGCAAGATTTTGGCTGCTCGCTACGCCCGCACCCATAAAGTTCCTTATCTCGGCTTGTGTCTGGGTATGCAATTGATGGTAGTAGAATTTGCCCGTTACATCTTCAATGATGAGCGAGCAAATTCAACCGAATTTGATCGAACCACACCCCACCCGGTCATTGATCTGCTCCCTGAGCAACAACAAATCACTGAAATGGGGGGCACAATGCGCTTGGGGTTGTATCCCTGCCAACTGAAACCCGGTACTAAAGCGGCACAAGCCTATCAGGAGAGCCTGGTACAGGAGCGCCATCGTCACCGCTTTGAATTTAACAATACTTACCGCCAGGTGTTTGAAGAGGCCGGAATGGTATTCTCCGGCCTCTCCCCGGATGGGCGCCTGGTAGAAATTGCGGAATTGGCCGATCATCCCTTCATGCTGGGTACCCAGTTTCATCCCGAGTTCCTCTCGCGCCCCACGCGACCTCACCCGCTCTTTAAAGCCTTCGTGAAAGCCGCATGCGAGTATGCGGGAGTACCCATCCAGCCTTTTGAAATGGAGGCAGTTTAAGGTAATCGTGACAAATGTCACAACATTATCGGGTTCATCTGGGTTATACTAGTAATTTAGATACCGAGGCCTTATGCCAGACTCACACCGAAATTCAAATTAATCCCCTTAAGGAGGACTCTATGGATACCACAATTGAATCCATTACCGCGCTAGAAATCCTGGATTCTCGCGGTAATCCCACCGTAGAAGTGGAAGTCGTATTGGCCGATGGAAGTTGGGGACGCGCTGCGGTTCCCTCAGGGGCCTCCACTGGCGCCCACGAAGCACTTGAACTGCGCGACGGAGACAAAGCCCGCTACCTCGGCAAAGGCGTGCGCAAGGCAGTGGATAATGTCAATAATGAGATTGCCGAAGCCCTGGTGGGCTGGGATGCCGTTGAGCAAAAAGCCATTGACCAGCTTCTCATCGAACTGGACGGTACTCCCAACAAATCCAGGCTCGGTGCCAATGCCATTCTGGGCGTCAGTCTGGCCGTTGCCAAAGCCGCTGCCAACGCCCTGGGGCTACCGTTATATCGCTACATTGGTGGCGTGTATGCACACGTCTTGCCCGTTCCTCAAATGAACATCCTCAATGGTGGGGTCCATACTGGCTGGCAATCCACCGATGCGCAAGAATTCATGATTGCCCCCCTGGGTGCTCCATCCTTCTCCGAAGCATTGCGCTGGGGTGCCGAGGTTTATCACGCATTGAAGAGCGTCCTCAAGGCAAAAGGTTACGCGACCCTGGTTGGTGATGAAGGAGGGTATGCTCCCGCCCTGAAAGCCAATGCGGAAGCCATTGAGGTTATCTTGGAAGCCATCGAAAAGGCAGGCTACAAGCCGGGTGAGCAAATTGCCATCGCTCTTGATCCTGCCGCTTCTGAGCTCTACGACCCCGAGACCCGGCGCTACAACATGCGCCGCGAAGGCAAACAAATGACCAGCGAAGAGCTGATCGCCTTCTGGAAGTCCTGGATTGACCAGTATCCCATTGTCTCCCTCGAAGACGGACTGGCTGAGGACGATTGGGAGGGCTGGAAGATCCTCACAGCCGAACTCGGGCAGCGCATTCAGATTGTTGGGGACGACCTATTGGTCACGAATCCAGAACGCGTCCGCCGTGCCATTCAGGAAAAATCGTGCAATGCCTTGCTGGTCAAGCTCAATCAAATTGGCACGCTAACCGAGACCATAGAAGCCGTTGAACTCTGTCACCGGGCAGGCTGGCGTGCAGTGACCTCCCATCGCTCTGGCGAAACCGAGGATACCACCATTGCCGACCTGGTTGTGGCGCTTAATATCGGGCAAATCAAAACTGGCGCTCCAGCACGCACAGATCGAGTGGCTAAATATAACCAGTTGCTGCGCATCGAAGCCGAATTAGGGGATACCGCGGTCTACGCGGGCTGGAATGCGCTCAAACGCGCCTGAGATCTTGCTGATTGTCTCCGCAAAACGCACAATTGCCGCTCTTGCCTGGGTGTGGCCCGGGTGAGAGCGGCGGTTTATATCGTGTCCCCCCGACACTTCGAGATAATCTACCAGAGTCCCGAGCATCTTTATCAGGCGCTGAGTAGAGGCTCGCTGCACAATTGGATCCTCCACGGCTTGAATCACCAGAATGCGCGAACGAATCTGAGGAGCAGAATGTCGCACCCACCGGCTCAACCAGCGAAATTGCTCTATGAAAATCAAAGGCACCCGAAGCGCCCGCAATTCTCGTTGAAACTCAGCGGAGTTCAGATCCAACGCGGGCAACAAGTCATCAATAGCCATCTTTGTTTCGGGGAAAACCATGCGCCGATCCAATGAGGGATAAATACGAAAGGGCAAGAATAAGCGCGCAATTCCAATGGCTATGCGCAGTGCTGGCGGTTCATCAATCCAAAACGGCGCAATCAGGACCAAACCATCAGGAGGTTCCCGAGAGGCTACCACCGTAGAAACTCCGCCGTAGAAACTCCGCCTCCCAGAGAATAACCGATCAGGAGCACCGGAAAATGTGATTCTTTCAGTTGCGTAAGTGCGCGTTGAACATGCTCAACCCACTCAATGGCTCTGGACTGAAACAAGCGGTGAATTTCCCGTCCATGCCCGGGGAGACAGAGCGCCTGCACGCTCCAACCCTGATCATGGAGTGCTTTGGCCAGGTCACGCACCTCGGCCGGGCTGCCCGGAAACCCATGTACCAAAAGATCCGCGCCTCTGCCCGAACCTTCCCAGAGAAATGGTTGATGAATTTCAGAGTCAAAAAGATGAAAATCGGGTAATGCATACTCGTTCGGTACCTGTAAAAGGTGAAGGAGATCAAAACCCAGCAGAAAAGCCCCCTGTAAGATAATACCTACCCCATGCCCAACTATGAGAGCGTTGCCTTCAGCCCTCCACATCAAAACAGCACCTACAACCAAATAAAGCAGATCCAACCCGGCATTAATTTTGAGAATCTGCCGAGTTTTGATAGCCTGCCGATTCGCCTCCACCAAATTAAGAGGACGGCGAAGGTAACGCACAGAACGAACCAGTATACTTCCCGCAATAACGGCATCAATCCCGCCCCAGAGCCACGCTTGAGTACCCACCCCCTTCCAGAACAAAACGGGATTTAGCCACAACCACGTTCCCAGGCCCAGGCTAACCCCGGACCACACTAAGAGACGCAAACCCCAAATATGCAGGAAATCCCAGATCATATTAGCGCTCCCTTAATTGAACAGCCCACTTAAAGCCCCCTAACTCTCCTGGGAAGCCTGCATCTTCCCGCATCCCACGGTTCATAGGTAATGGCTTTGAGTATGATTGAGAAAAACCAATGCGACTTCAATCCTTTTTTACGCTTATTGCGTCTAATACCTCAAAGAGCTGTGTGTTGTGTGGGAGATCGGCCATATTTTGTGCGTAATGGGCATAGCGAATGATCCCATTCGGATCTATGATAAATACCGCAGGCATCCGCCCCAACTTAAGCAAGTTAACCTCTTGTTGATAACGCTGACTCACCACAGACCCAACATCCGAGAGACCAATAAACGGCATTGTCTGCTCCTCCCAAAAGCGTTGGAAGGCCCGTGGACCATCTGGACCTACAATAAGAACCTGTGCACCTCGCTGTGCAAATGCTTTATAATCCTGGCGCAACTGCGCCATATGCTTAACGCAATACGGTCAAGCAAACCCACGGTTAAGAACAAGGACCACAGGTTGCCCGCGCAGATTTGATAACCTGACAGTATTTCCCTGCGTATCTTTTAACTCAAAATCGGGTGCTTTATCCCCAACGCTCAAGCGCTTGCTCATCCCCGTATCTCCTTTGGATTCTTAAGATCGTCAATGCTCATCACAAAAGTTAAGACAGCATGCAGAAACGCCTCAGGACACTCCTCCTGCGGCACATGCCCACACTTAGGGATAATAAAAAGATGCGCATTGGACAGTTCCCGCGCCAGGCGAATACTCTCCTCTGTGGGCACAATACGATCATCATCACCGCTGATGACCAAAACGGGCTGCATCACCTCCCCCAGTCTCTGGTAGAGATTAGAGGAACCACTGACTTTCGTCAGTTCCCATAAGGCGCGATCCCAGTTCTTTGCCTGCAAAGGGCGACGATAACCCGCAATGATCTCATTCGTGATTTTGCTAGGATCATGCCAGGCAGAGCGTAAGAACTGCATGCCTTGTTCACCCGCTAACGAACGAACCATCAGCGGACCCAACCGGTTCATTTGAGGGGTATTTAATAAGGGGCGTATCCAGGCCGGCGCGCCACCTCCTCTGTAAATGGCAGCATCCACCAACACCAGTCCCTGCACCCGCTCGGGATACTTCAGCGCTGTGTATAACGCCACCGTGCCACCAGCAGAATTGCCGATCAGAATGGCCTGAGGTGCCTGAATAGCATCCATCAGCGCGATTACCAGATCGACTTGAAAATCCAACGTATAGGGGTTTGGCCCCTCCCACTCTTCCGGCAAGGGACGTTCAGTTAATCCAAATCCCGGGCGGTCAAAAGCAATCGCCGTGCCATGGGCTCCTAGCGGCTTTAGCACCTCACGCCACGAAAATGTACTGGCCCCAAAACCGTGTAGCAAAATCATTACCGGCTGACCTTCACCGTAGCGCTGATAGTGGATCTTCAACCCATTCAATTCAATAAACTGGCTGTCAGGCCAGGCCAGACTCTCTTCATCCATTCCGTCCGGCAGAGGCGGAACGGGAACAACGAGAGGGCCCACAACAACGACCAATATCAGTGCGATTAGAATGATCACAAACGCTTTTACTAATTTCACGACCCCGGTTCTCCTTCTATCACCTTTAAGAAGCGAGTGATGACCTCTACAACCTGCCGTTGTTGAGTTTCACGAGATATCCTTGCTTGCCCATCTCCCGGCTGATCCCCGTACCAGCCAAAACCAGCATGATTTCCTCCCTCGATAACCACCCATTGGGTCGTCTCAGGAAGTAAAGAACGTGAGGCGAAAATCTTCTGGGGTGTGGCAAGCCCATCTTCAGAAGCAGAAATTGATAAAACCGGGATCTCCAAAGAGCGCAAAGAAAAGTTGTTCGCCGGGTAGGCGGCCAATAAAATCAATCCTTGAACCTCTTGAGGATGCCGGTAAACAAAAGTGGCTGCCATTGCACCCCCCAGGGAATGTCCACCAATTACCCAGGTCTCAATTCGCGGGTAGGCACGCAAAACTTCTCGCGCCGCCTCAGGGGACAGCACAGCCAGGTTGAGAGGCATGGGCTTAATAACCACCAAATATCCCTGTTCCGCAATGGCTCGCGCTATCGGCGCATAACTGCGATAATCCACCCGCCCTCCCGGATAAAAGATCACACCAAGGCGGGCTTCCTGCGCACGAGGCAAAAAAGCCAACCATGGCCCCTGCTGAACTTCAACCTGAGCGTCCGATTTAAGTGCCGCCTGCGCTTCCGGCGTCGGGCCCAGGGGCGTCAAGGCCCAGGTTAAGCAAGCCCCTACTCCGACAACTCCTACAAGGAGTATTACCAAGAAAATCCGCAATCCACGTCTCATTTGCTTGAGATCCTCAATATCTAATTCTACTTACTCTTCTCTCCCCCCTACAAGCACCTGGTCCCATTAAAGGATATACATTAAACGGTTACCTTAATAGTTTACGAACTCGATGCCAAATATCATCAAACATTTCCCGGGTAAGACGCCCTGTCTGTGTGTTTTGGCGACTTGGATGGTAAGAAGCCAACACCCAGGGACGATTGGAGTCGGCTGGCAAGAATGCACCATGTCCAAATGATAAACGACAATCCGGATACCCCGAAGTGCGAAGTAAACGCAATATCCCATCGAGGGCAATCTGCCCAAGAGCCACAATACCTTCCAGATTATCCAGATGATGATATTCCCACGCCAGATAAGGTTGGCAATTCAGAAGTTCCTCTTCGGTGGGGCGGTTTTTAGGTGGGGCACAGCGGCAAACTGCAGAAATGTAGATATCCGTTAATATCAATCCATCGCCGCGGCGCACAGACTCAGGTTGATTAGCAAAGCCAGCCCGGTAAAGTGCCGCGTATAAAAAATCTCCCGAGCCGTCCCCGGTAAACATTCGCCCGGTGCGATTGGCACCATGGGCACCCGGCGCCAGCCCGACTACCCAGACCCTGGCCTTGCGATCCCCAAAACCGGGAACCGGGCGACCCCAATACTCCCAGTCTCGATATGCCCTGCGCTTTTCCAGAGCCACCTGTTCCCGCCAGGCCACCAGACGCTCACAGCGACGGCACTGGATTATAAGATTTTCAAAAGCATCCCAATCCCAAATGCTCTCTAGGCGAGCATTATTTATCAACTCTGATCTCCTCCTAACCTCAAAAAAAATACCTCTTGTATTTTTGGGCAAGTGCGATATACTCTGCACGACAAAATAAAAATATATCTTTTAGAGGGAAGACCATGACAACCATCAAGCATTATACCCAGGAAAGTGCAGAGGACGACAAGCCTCCTGATATTCGTCCGCGCCCAGCGCGTCCGTGGCGCGTAGCGGTGATCGCGAATATCAAGGGGGAAACACCGATACCCGAAGATGCGCCACCCGATGCCGGCGCGGAGTTCGACAGCCCCAAGACCATCCAGGCCATCCGAACGGCCATCGAATCTGACGGACACACCACTATTTTTTTACAAGCCGATAGCAACCTCCCCCAGGCCCTCCGCGACTACTGTCCAGATATTTGTTTTAATATCGCCGAAGGTCTTGGTGGAGATGGGCGCGAAGCCCAGGTGCCGGCGCTCCTCGAGATGCTCAAGATCCCATACACAGCTTCACGTGTGGTGACCAGTGCTATCTCATTGGAGAAAACGGTCACCAAACGGATCTGGCATGATCATCACCTACCTACGGCTGCATTTCAAGAATTTGAAACACCCGATGATCCCATCTCACCAGAATTGCGTTATCCCCTGTTCGTTAAACCGGTACGAGAAGGAACGGGGATGGGCACTGACGAGAATTCTGTGGTTTTCGATGAGATCCAACTCCGTCAGCGCGTTAAGTGGATCATCGAAACCTATCATCAGCCGGCTTTGGTAGAGACTTATCTATCAGGCCGCGAGTTTACTGTAGCCGTGATGGGAGGCCCGCATGCCCGGCAGTACAGCCGCCACCCGGAGTGGTATGCGGAAGACGGCTTTCACCGCTTTCCAATTATGGAAATTTACCACAATACCTCGATCACACCGGGTATTTACAGCCATGAAG
>FWWL01010512.1_pt1 | contig 10636 bp, 9 predicted proteins | sample 2228331 | NCBI WGS metagenome assembly FWWL01 (sample SAMEA103939775, study PRJEB20133) | metagenome
AGGTTTTTTCAACATCAGTTGGCAAACATGGGTTATATCTAATGCGCGATAAATCGCACCGCTACTTTAAAAGAGGTATTTTACTATCAAAACTGTTAAACATAGAGCAACTTTATTTTTATCCCTTTATACCCCTTATCTCCCACACTGCTGACCTAAGCAAAAACTCCCTCTGTAAAGAAGAAGGAGGAATAAAAAGAAACTTAGCCCTCAAAAGAAAAGGCTCAAAAAACTTCGTAAGAAAAAAAGGCAATTTAATTAAAGGAAAAATTCTAACAGCTCTCACCTTTATCCCTTTAAAACCATACTTACTCATCAACTTCATATAATAAAAGGGTGAATAATTATTTTCATAATAATTCCTTCTTATAAACCATATTGAATTCCTTATTTTCTTAAAATCAAATTTTATAAAAGCATAAATTAAATATAAAAAAAAGTTAACCCACCTTTCTATTTTTGTAATAAAAGTTTTCCCACTTGCTATATCAGCAAAAAGAATACCCCCCTTTCTCAATACCCTTTTCATTTCTCTTATAAGCATTTCCACATCATCAAAATGTTCTAAAAAACCAAAACTTATAACTGCATCAAAAACCTCATTTTTAAAAGGAAGATAAAAAGCATCACCAAGTATAGAATATACCTTAAAAGGACTCACAACTTTCCTTGCAAGTTCTAAAGTATCCTTTGAAATCTCAAGATGATAAACCTTTTTTCCCTTCTTTAAAAAAGGAATAGACCACTTACCCGTACCACATGCTATATGAAGAATTCTTTCACTTTTATCAAATACCTTTAAAAAATCCTCTGCTCTTATATCAAAATATATTTTTTCATGTAAATACACACCACTCTTTTTAAAATCAGATTTTGTATGTTTCCATATTTCTCTCAGCTTGTATATATCTTTTTCAGGCACCAAATTTCTCAAGCTTCCCTGATAAGGCAAGCAAAAGAGGCATAAGCTTAAAACCCTTAATTGTCCCAAGATAACCCTTTAAAACCTCCCTTTCATCAAATTTTTCACATGGATCAGGTTCCATTAACTCTCTTGAATAAACCAAAAGAGGAGTAGGATGCCAAGAATGACTTTTAAGTACACAAGGTGTTGAATGATCCGCTGTTATCGCTATTACATCTGCTCCTGAATCCAAAATTTGTGGAATATATTTATCAACTTTCTCTATCTCCTTAACCTTTCCCTCAAAATCTCCATCCTCCCCCTTTTTATCCGTCTCCTTATAATGAAGATAAACAAAATCATATTTTTTAAAAGCTTCCTTTAATATTTTAATTGCCTCATCAAAACTTTTAAGATTTTCCACCACATCCATTCCAACAAGCCTTGCAAGTCCTATATACATTGGATAATAAGCAATCCCACAAGCTTTTAAACCCCATTTCTCCTCAAAAGTTTCCCAATCAGGAAGAGAAGCAAAACCCCTTAAAAGAACAAAATTTGCCCTTCTTTCCTTTTTCAAAATCTCTTTTACCCTTTTCAAAAATTCCTCAACAATTCTTTTCGTCTTTTCTGCTTTTTTATCCCCCGCAATAAGTTCCAAAGGCTTTTTACCCTCCTTCTGTGGGTCAGTATCATTTAAATTGGAAGAGATATCTTCACCCCTTAAAACAAGAACAAATCTATGTTCCTTACCTGGATAAAGATGAATCTCCACATCTTCTATTTTTTTAATTTCACTTTGAATTTTTTCAACAAGAACTTTTGACTCCTCTGTTTCAATTCTACCAGCCCTCCTATCTATAACAGTTCCCTTTTCATCAATTGTACAAAAATTACACCTCACAGCAACATCCCCTTTTTTTAAATCAGCTTTTACCCCAAGGGCTTCAAGAATCCCTCTTCCTATCTTGTATTTAAATGGATTATATCCAAAAAGAGAAAGATGAGCAGGACCGCTCCCAGGAGAAATTCCCCACTCAACAGGTATAATTCTTCCACAGGTGGATTTTTTAGCAAGACTATCAAGATTAGGCTTATTTGCTGCTTCCATCTCGGTTTTTCCATTAAAAGGAAGCCCTGAAAGCCCATCAATTACAAACAAAAGAATCTTTTTATCATTTCTTAAATAAATATCTTTAATTATTTCTTCCATAATTAATTTTAAGAAAAAAGATAAGCTCTTTCATATCTGTCAGGAGATAAAGGAATATCAAGGGAAAGCTTATAATAGATTTTCCAGCCCGTTTTCCTTGAAATTTTCATTAAATTCATCTGAGGAATATCAAAAGAAGGCATAATATAAATATTTTTCTCCCCTTTTAAAAACATATACTTGATTTCATAAGTCCCTGGCTCTGTAACCCTTTCAATTACTTCCCTTTTTATATAACTTCTTAAACTATCCCTTTTATAAATCCATTCAAGCTCCACTTTAACACTTCTTGCCTTACCTTTTTTTAAAAAATTAAGATAAAAAAGAATTTCACTATCCTTTAAACCAGAAAACTCAAGGTATACTTTTGTTTCATTTTCTATTTTAATAATCCTTTTTTCAGGATTTATATCCTCAATATAAGAGTCATCAGAAAATAAAAAAATAAACTTATTTATATAGGGTGAATGCATAACAATTCCTGGACCCTCAACAAGACCACTTTCTTTTTCCATAAAACCTATAACCTTTCTTTTTTCTATTTCAAACTCAATTTCCCTTTTATCCTCAAATTTAAATTCTTTTTTATTTATAACATGAGTTTTTGTCACACCAGTTGAGGACTTACTTCCTGGTTCCCTATATCTTTCAATTAAAATCTTTCCAGTTTCAATTTTTATTTTTTTATAAGGTCTTTCAAGTAAAATTTTAACTTTATAATTTCCCCCTTCTTCCTTAAAATTTATTTCTTTAATATCCTCTAAAAATTTATTAAACCATTTAATGCTCTTATTTTTTAAAAAATGGACTAAAATAAGAACTATATCTACTATAAAGGTGGATAATATAATAATTGAACCTATTAAAAGAAGTTTTGGAATATTTTGATTAATTAAAACTAAAATCAAAATTATTATTGTGCTTGAAAGGGATACAAGGATAAGAGGAAATAAATGTCTGCTTTTTACTTTTATATTTGTAAAATTATTTATCTTCCACTCAGGATTCATATTTTTAATTATAACTCAAGAAAATTAAAAACTTCTACTGCCTTTTTTCTTATTGAAATGTCTGCAATCTCCGTTAATGGAGTTATATCAGGATTTATCTCAAAAACCTTACCTTTCCTTTCTTTTATAATAAAAGGTATATAAGCAGCAGGATAAACAAGACCAGAAGTCCCAACAACAAGTACTGCCTCTGCTACTTCTAAAAATTCCTCAATTTTTAAAATAACATCAAAGGGTATAGGTTCACCAAACCATACAACATCAGGTCTTAAAATAGAAAAACATTTTTCACACAAGGGGGGAAGCTCCTCCTCTTTAAAAACTTTTTTCTCAAATTTTTTATTCCCACACCCTGTACATTTTGTTCTAAAAATATTTCCATGCATTTCAACCACCTTTTCAGAACCTGCCTCTCTGTGAAGATTATCTACATTCTGAGTAACAAGTAAAAATTCAGGTATTAAATCTTCAAGCTTTTTTATCCCATAATGAGCAGAATTTGGTTTTGCTTTTATTATTATGCTTCTTCTCCAGTTATACCACTCCCACACAAGCCTGGGATTGTTTCTAAAAGCCTCAGGCGTGGCAAGCTGTGTAGCATCAAAATTCCTCCATAATCCATTTTTTCCCCTAAAAGTGGGTATACCACTTTCCTTTGAAACACCTGCCCCTGTTAAAACCAAAAGCTTTTTTAAATTTTTTATCTCTTCTTTTAATTTTAAAATTTCCTTCATTTATTTTTTATTTCTATTTTTGCTCCAAGACTTTTTAATTTATAAACTATTTTTTCATAACCTCTTTTTATATGCTTAATTCCATAAATTTTTGACTTTCCCTCTGCAACTAAACCTGCAAGAATCATTGCTGCTCCTGCCCTTATATCAGGTGAAATTAAAGGTGCCCCCCTTAATTTTCTTTTTCCCTCAATCTTTGCAAAACCATGCCCCACCTCAATTTCCGCCCCCATCTTTATAAGCTCTCCTACATAGCCAAACCTCTCAGGATATATCCTCTCCTTAACTAAACTTTTTCCCCTTGCCTGCGTAAGAAGTGCTACAATTTGAGGCTGTAAATCAGTGGGATAACCCGGATAGGGTGATGTGGAGATATTAATAGGCTTAAGCTCTTTATCAAGCTCTCTTTCCACATATAGAAAATCACCTTTACTTTCTACTTTTATCCCCAGCTTTCTTAAAACCTTTATAATTCTTTCAAGAAATATTGAAGGATTTGGTTTTAACTTAAGTTTTCCACCTGTTCCTGAAACAAAAAGCATATATGTACCTGCCTCTATTCTATCCGGTATATTCTCAAAAACTGAAGGAGCCTTTAAATTTTTATTTCCCTTAATAATTAAAGTTCTTCCTTTTACTTCTATTTTTGCTCCTGCCCTTTTAAGAAAATCAAATAAAAGAGTAACCTCAGGCTCAAGGGATACATTTTCAATTATACTTTCTTCCTCTATTTTCGCTGCTGTCATTGCAAGATGCGCAGTTGCTCCAACACTTATTTTTGGAAGTTTTATACAAATTCCCCTTAAATTTTTTACCTTTGCCTTTATAAAACCTTCTTCAATATCTATCATAGCTCCCATTTTTTTAAGACCCTTTAAATGAAAATTTATTGGTCTTGGTCCAAAGGAACATCCTCCTGGAATACCTACCCTTGCTTTCCCTGCCACTAAAAGAAGTGGACCTAAAACATAAATTGAAGCCCTCATTTTCTGAATATAAGAAAGAGGTGCCGAATAACTTTTAATTCCCCTGTTTTCTATTATAACACTTTTATTTTCCTTATCAATACTCACCTCAAGACCTATATGAGATAAAAGGGATAACATTAAAATTGTATCGTCAACAAAAGGAATGTTTTTAAAAATAGTTTTTCCCTCACATACAATCATTGCAGCAAAAAGAGGAAGTGCCGCATTTTTAGCTCCCTGAAGCTCTATTTCACCTTCTAAAAAATGCCCACCCTCTATTAAAAAATATTCCCTATTCAAAGTAAACAAAGGTTTTTTTGTAAGTTATTCTTCCCTGTTTTAAAACAATTATATAAAGCCCCCTTTTTAAACCTAAATTATTCTCCTTTAATTTCACAAGTTTAGGAAAGTTTATCTTTTGATTTTCAAAAAATATATGTTTTAGAAAGCCTGCAGAATCATATAAATAAAGAGAAGAAAACTCATTTGAAGGAGAAATCCATATTTCAATCTCATCCTCCTTTCCATCACCATTAGGTGTAAATCTTCTTGAAGATAATTTAAGCTTTTCCCCTCCCATTTCAATTTTGTAAGGACCTCTTCCAGGAGTTGCTCCTTTTGGGTCCTGAGAAGAACCCCAGTTTTCCTTTAACCATGAAGCACCAAAAGAATACCTTTCAAGAGAAACTCCATAATCCCCACCCCATTCTGATTTATAAGGAACAGAATCAATTCTTTGATTTAAATTGTTTGTTATTAAAACAAGGTCCCCATCATTATTAAGGGCAGGAAAATTATTTAGCTGATAGGTAAAAGGTATTTTACCATAAATATTATAAAACTCTAATGTATCTGATACGAAAACAGCATAAGTATCTCCCGGAATTTCTATATTATTTATTAAAGCTATATTTCCTGCTTCATCCTTTAAAATAAGATTTTCAACAAAAAGGGTATCCCTTGAAGGATTTTTTATTTCAATCCATTCAGGAAAACTTTTATAAAATATTTCTGTTACATAAATAATGTTAGTATCAATTATTATTTTATCAGAAAATTCATTATTTAAGGTGTCCTTTTCATTAAATAAAGGATTAATTTTTAAATTAATTACAAATACACCCTTTTTTCTTTCTTGTGTTTCTAAACTTTTTAAAACTGAATCACCTGCAGGAATTGTTGTATCTAAACTAAAATTTAAGCTATCTGAAATTTTTAGGTAACCTGAGATATCTCCTGAATAATCAAGTGTTCCTAAATTTTTTAAAAAAAAGTAAACTATAAAATTTTCATTTACTTTTATAAAACTTGGTTTTGAATATACCTTACCAACTACTATATCAAAACCAGGTGAAACAGAATTGTATCTCCCTGGGGTTGAACCGGAAGGCGAAACCGATTTCTCCCAGTTTGAAAGAGAATCAGGACCTGAAAGATTAATTCTTTCAATTGAAATTCCATCATGCCCCGAAGAATAAGGAACACCATTTATACCAAAAGTTGATATATAAATGGAAGGATTTGTAAGTTCAAAAATTGCAATTGGGTCAGAAAGCGCTAATCCTCCATAGGTTATTTCATTACCAAGTCCTCTGTCCGAGATTGTAAATATATAAGTGCCACTTAATATCTCATAAGGTTGAGGATAATCCTGGTTTAATGTATCTGTATAATCAGGGTCAAGAATAACACCAAAATGATATGGGGGTAATTTTGTTTTATTAATTATAACTCCTGGGTGAAATTTTAAAATTAGAGAATCTTTCCAAGCGATTATTGAATCAAGGGGGTCATCAAAGTCTGTGAGTCCATAAAGAGAAAGCTCTATTGTGTCAGGTCCCGGGTTATAAATTTCTATCCATTCATTCCTTTTACCGCTTTCACTTTCGGACCCGGGTGCATCATTTAAAACCTCTGAAATTATTGGTTGAAAAAATAGTAAAAAAAGAAGCATATTTTATTATAATTCATTTTTAAAGTTTTTTGCTTTAATATTTATTATGAAAAATAAAAAAATTCTATTAATTCTTGGTATTTTTATTTTTTTGATTATTTATATTCTTGTGTTTATCAGGATAACAAAAACTGCTCCCCCTTTTCAGGGTGTCGGAATTCTTGAAATAGAAGGTGTTCTTACTGACTCAAAACCTTATAGAAAAACTCTTGAAAAATTTTCAAAAAGAAAGGATTGTAAGGCGCTTCTTGTTTATATAAATTCTCCAGGAGGAGGAGTTGTTGCTTCCCAGGAAATTTATTATGCAATAAGAAAATTTAAAGAAGAAAAGAAAGTTCCAGTTATTTCTTATATTTCTACAATTGGTGCCTCAGGTGGATATTATGCGGCAATAGCAGGAGATAAGATAATGGCTGCACCCGGAGCAATAACAGGCTCAATAGGTGTTATAGCAGAGTTCCCTGCCTTTTATGAACTTTTAGAAAAAATAGGAATAAAATTTAGAATTTTTAAAAAGGGAAAATTTAAAGATGCAGGCTCACCTTTCAGAGATATGACAGAGGAGGAAAAAAAATATCTTGATGAACTCCTTTCAGATGTGTATGAGCAATTTGTTAAAGAGGTGGCAGAAAGAAGAAATCTTGATACCTTAAGTTTAAAAGAATGGGCAGAAGGGAAGATATTTACAGGAAGACAGGCTAAAAAGATGGGACTTATCGATTCTCTTGGGAGCTATGAGGATGCTCTTATGTGGGCAGGAAGTCTTGCAGGAATAAAGGATAAACCAAAAGAAATAAGAATTTTAAGAAAAAAAGGACTTTTATCCCGCATGCTTGAAGAAATAATAAATGTTCCACTTTTTAGAATTGAATATAAGATGGTTTTTTAAGATTAATATTTGGGAGAATAAGTAACCCCTTGTTTGACAATTAGGTTCTTTAAGGGCTTGAAAATTAAGCATTTTAAAAATCAGCTTTTCCACTACCTTTTGCTTGTGTAATAAATTGCCACTGCTACAATAAATTATTTTATTAAAATTCTCTGTAGCGGTCGCATTTATGCGACTAATTTCTTTATTTTTCCTGTTTTGTCTTCTGTCTTTAGGTTTTTTCATAATTGTGTGATAAATCACACCGCTACACTTATAATTAATGTGCGATAAATCGCACCGCTACTTTAAAAGGGGTATTTTACTATCAAAACTGTCAAACATGGGGTAAAAGTTTTCACCTTTCCTTCTAAAAGCCTTCCCTTTATTCTCTTTTATTTAACTTATGAACTCTCTGCTATTTTATTAAAAAAAATTAAAAAGAAACTTTTTCAAGGGTAAAAACCTTGTTTTCTTTAATTTCTACCCCTTCCAGTTTATCTTCTTTTATCAGTTTTTTTAATAACTCTACTCCCCTTTTTCTTTCATCATATTCAGGAATTCCAGGAGATTTTAAAATTAAAGGAATTATTTCCCCTTCAATAAATTCCCCCTTTTTATTAACCTTTACTTTTAAAATAAAAGAAATATTTCTTGGATATTCAAGATTAAATCCTCCAAAAGAGGCAAAGTTTCCAAGAGAATAGGCAATTATTCTATTTTTATAAATTTCAATCCCCCTTATAACATGTGGTCCATGTCCAAAAACAATGTCAGCACCCAAGTCAATTGCCTCTCTTGCAAATCTTTTAACATTACCCCTTTTTTCCCCATAAAAATATTCCATCTTATCCCTGACATGCATTCCAGAATCTCCCTCAACTCCCACATGCATTGATAATATTAAAATATCAGTCTTTTCTGAAAGCTTTTTTATCATATCTTTTGCTTTTTCTTCTTCAAGCAAATTGTTCGTATATTCATATACAGAAAAGGCAATAAAACCTATTTTAATTTTTTTGATTGTTGCTGTATCCCATGTTCCCTTTAATCCTGAAACAATAAAGCCCTCTTTTTTTAAAATTTCATAGGTTTTTTTTGCTGATTTTTCCCCTGAATCAAAAATGTGGTTATTGGCAATGGAAAGCCCTTTTATTTTACTTTTTTTAATACCCCTTATAGAACTTAAAGGCACAATAAATCTATATTCCTTTTTTTTATCAACATATTCTCCTTCAAAGGTTCCTTCAAAGTTTGCAAAGGAAATATCTGAATTTTCAAGGAATTTATAAACTTTTTCAAAAAGAATAAATCCAGAATCAGGAGGAATTCTATTTTTTAAAACATTTCCCGGTAAAAGGTCACCCATTAAAGCAATCGTTAAAGTAAGAGAGTCTGATATGTTCATATTTATATTTTTATAAAAATTTAAGTTTATAATAAAATTTAGATAATGTCAAAGAAAATAAAAGTTGCTGGTGTAGATATAGGTGGAACAAGAGTTAAATTGTGTCTTTTTGATGGAAAAGAGTTTTTTAATGAAAAGATATTTGAAATAAATCCCAAAGAAAACTTTTTAAAAGATATAGTTGAATATCTTAATGAAATAGAAGAACTTGAAGGCGCTGGATTTGGTATTCCAGGTGTTATTGAAGAGGGTAAAATCTTAAGGTTTGCTCCAAATCTTCCCTTTCTTTTAGGAAAGGACCTTGAAAAAGAAATAAAGAAAAAAATGAAATTTAAGGAGGTATATTTTGATAATGACTGCCATATGAATGCATACGGAGAATGGAGACTTGGAAAAGCAAAAGGACTTGAATGTTTTATTTTCTTAACCTTAGGAACAGGAGTTGGAGGAGCTGTTTTTATTGAAGGAAAACTTTTTAGGGGTTATAAAAATTTAGGTGCAGAATTTGGACATGTAACAATTGACCCTGAAGGACCTATCTGCAACTGCGGAAACAGGGGGTGTCTTGAAAGCTATGCATCAAAAAATGGAATAAGGAATTTTTTGTTTAAAAAGAAAAAGGAAGGAATTGAGCATTTTTTAACAAAAAACCCTGAAAATATTGAACCTGAAACTATTTATAAGTTTGCAAAAAGTGGAGATTTTCTTGCTCTTGAATGTTTTAAAAATCTTGGATTTTCCCTTGGAATTGCCTTATCAGATTTTGCAAAAATTTTTTCCCCACAGAAATTTATTATAGGTGGCGGAATTGCAAATGCCTTTGAAATATTTTATCAATATATTCTTGAGGAATATTCAAGAAGGGTTCCTTCCTATCTTTTAAATATACCAATTGAAAAGGCAGAGCTTTCGGATAAAGCAGGTATGTATGGTGCTGCCTTATATGCCTATGATAGAATTCTTGAGAAAAAATAAATTCTCCCTTTTTATTATTTTTCTTATATTTCTTTTTGGAATTTTTTTTATAAATAAATATCCTTATCTTATATTTCATCCTACAAGTGATACCTATGAATATGCTGATATAGCAAAGAATCTATTAAAACATAAAAAATTTGTTGTTCACAATGTTTATTCCCTTCAGCTTGCCTTTGATTTTTCAAGAGAAATACCCCCTCCTTCAATAATAAGAATGCCCTTATATCCCTTAACAATTGCCCTTTTTTTTAAAATATTTGGGATATCTGAAAAATCAGTTATTTTATGCAGTTTTACCTTTTATATTCTTTCTGGAATACTTCTTCTCATATTTTTAAATAATTTTAATATTGAGGAAAGAGTGAAAAATTTTACCCTTTTATTTTTTATGTTCAACCCTATTTTTTTAGAACTTACTTTTAAAGGTCTTTCAGAATCCTTTGCTATTTCCCTTTTTCTTCTCTTTTTGATTTTTTTATTTAATAAAAAAAATTTTTTTATTTCAGGTCTTTTTCTTTCTCTTTTTACTCTTACAAGGTATTATCTTTCTCTTTTATTTTTAATCCCTGTTTTTTATTATTTTTATAAAAAAAGTGTGG
>FWWL01009739.1_pt1 | contig 10635 bp, 12 predicted proteins | sample 2228331 | NCBI WGS metagenome assembly FWWL01 (sample SAMEA103939775, study PRJEB20133) | metagenome
ATGAGAACGGACTCCCAACAGGTCGAAAGGTGGGTGGCGGTCATTATCGGGTTTTGATTATCGATGACTCGCAGTTTGTGATCAAGCATCTGTCCCAGATCTTTATGTCTCGTGATTTTGAGATTGCGGGTACAGCGACCAATGGACGAGAGGGTGTAGAACTGTACAAGCAGCTCTATCCCAATGTTGATCTCGTGACGTTGGATATTACTATGCCTGAGATGGATGGGATTGCTGCCCTCAAGGAGATCAAGGCAATAGATCCCAACGCTAATGTTATCATGGTGACGGCTATAGGGACAGCTGAGGCTGTAAAGGAAGCGATTAAACTCGGGGCAAAAGGGTATTTGGTGAAGCCTATCGATCGGGAAAAGGTGATTGAGCGTCTGGCACAGATTTTGAAGTAATGGGATATTTTTCAAGGAAGCATGGAGGAACAACTGGCTATGGAAGTTTTTTTGGGTATTGATTTGGGAGGAACAGCGATCAAAGTGGGACTTGTCTCTCGGGAGGGGAAACTCCTCAAGAGTTTTCAGGTTCCCACGAAGGCAGAAAGCCACGATAGGCAGGTGATTGTCGATAACCTCAAAACAGCTATTCGTTCTGCCATGGAAGGAGAGGAAAGGGTTCTCTCGATTGGCATCGGGGTTCCTGGTGGGGTGGACAAGAAACATGGCATGATTCGTTTTATGCCAAATATTCAGCCCCTGGAGAATTATGCGCTTGCTGAGGATCTTGAGAAGAGCTTTGGTATGCCTGTGGCGATAGATAACGATGCCAATAATGCAGCGAGGGGAGAGTATATTTTTGGTGCGGGGAAGAAGTATCAGGATTTTGTCTTGATTACACTTGGAACAGGGATTGGTGGTGGTATTTTTATCCGGGGGGATATCTATGGTGGGGTGGCAAATTTTGCCGGTGAGGTTGGGCACATGAAGATTGTGCCCGAAGGGAGAGCCTGTGGGTGTGGACTCAATGGTTGCTGGGAGGCTTATGGCTCGGCGACAGCGATGATCAAGCGTGCAAAGGGGCTGGTAGCTATGGGTAAGAGAACAAGCCTCTCCAGTGTGAACGAGATCAATGCGAAGGTTATCTTTGATGAGGCAAAAAAGGGGGATGAGATAGCCCTTGAGGTGGTTGAGGAGGCGTGTCACTATATCGGGATAGGGATTGCTAACCTTATTCATCTCTTTAATCCTGAGGCGGTTATTGTTGGTGGTGGGGTATCGCATGCGGGGGATTTTCTCTTTGAGCGATTGAGACGTTATGCCTCTCTGTACACTAAGACAGAGATGTTTGAGACCTGTGAGATTGTGCCGGCTGTACTGGTTAACGATGCTGGGGTTATGGGATCTGCAGCGCTGGCGCTCATGACATTGGCTGAACGAGGCAAGTAACATGTGGAGATGGAGTTTTTTTCTTGTTTTTGTGTGTGTTGGGTTGGGATGGTCTCAGGTGATCCTGGATCTGAGAGGACAACGGTATGTGGAGATACTTCCCTGGGTTGCGAGGACCAATCAGATATATGAGGCTATTCTCATCGATCCCCCTTTCAAGGGGTATTTTGGGAGGTTTCTTCCCACGGAAGAGGTGTATGATTATGCGGATCTGGGGGAGAAGGATCAGCGGGGGAGTGTGGCGACGTTTCTGGGGCGTCGGGATGAGTTTGATCAGTTGACCATGTGGGCGACAAGTAACAAAATTCGCCTTTATGCACGGGTGAGGCTCTTTCAACAGAGGGAGGGATTTTTTACCAATGTGTGGGAGAATGCGGATTTTTATCCTGATTATACCGTGGCTTTTGAGCGTTCGAGAACATCCCGAAAACTAAGGGATATAGTGAGTTTGTTGCAACGGATGCCGGTGGCTGTGTGGGTGGTGGATGTCACAGGGCTTGAGAAAACCTATCAGCAAAAGGCGGCACAATGGGTGAGGCAGAATTTTCCAGGGGCTCTCGTGATGGGGGATGGGGAAGAAGGCGTTACCTTGTCTTCTCTGCCCTTTTTTCGCTGGTGTAGGGAGCTGGAAGAAAAAGCCAAAATCGTGGAATCGAAATGGACGTTTTCTGGGGTGTATGTTTTGCCTGAGGAAACCATGTCAGCAGCCGGAGCAGTGTACTACTTTTTGGCGAGGCAGAAGAGATTGCCTGTGGTGATCAAGCCAGGAGTGATTTCCTTCTGCGAGAGGATTGAAAAGGTGTCTCCCCACAAGTGGGTGGACCTTCGTTTTGTTTACCCCACATCGGATCATCTCTGGGGTATTTCCTCTGAGGGTGTTTTTTCGTTTTATATAGGGCAGAGCGTCCGGTATACGAACTATTCTCTGGTTGTGAGTGGCAATCTAGTGAGCCAGATGGGATCTCCCTACCTTCGCAAGACCCCTGGTGGACTTGAGGGGGTGTTTTTGCCGTGGAGTTTTTCGCTATGGACGATCGAAAAGTAGCCGAAGATATCTTTCTTCAGGCGATGGGGGAAATGCGGTTCGCTCCATCAAAAGAGAAGAGAGCAAGCCCCGCTTCTTCGGATGAGGGTCTGGTTGTGGATTTTCATGGTTTTACTGTTGAGCGGGCGCTTCAGAGGCTTGATGAGATTCTGGAACTCAAGAGGAAGAAAAAACTTCATGCCGTGTCCTTGATTGTTGGAAGGGGGAGTCATTCGGAGACGATTTTTCCCTTGGTGAAAAGAGAGGTGGAGGCGGTGTTGGAGGAGAGGGGGATACCCTACCGTTATGAAAAGGGAGTGATCTATCTATGAGATGGTGGAAAGGTATAGTTTTCTTGTTGGTACTGGTTGGGTGCAGTCGTTATTATACCTTTGATCGGTACTATGATGAACAAAACTGGCAAAAGGCTCAGGAGGTTCTGGAAGATATTCCGGAAAAAAATACCGACGCCTATCGTTTGCGTTTGTATCGGATTACCTTTCGTCTGGCTCTGGCAGGGGATCCAGGGGTTCTTGAACGATTGAAGGCGATGATGGAAAAAGAGGATACACGATTTGCAGGGTATCAGGAGTTTGGTCGTTTGTATCTGGCTTTTTTGGAGGCTATGCAGTCAGGTGATTTTGAAAATGTTGTGTCGTTAAGAGAGCCGTTTTCCCGTTTTCCTGTGGAGTTTCAGCCCTATGCAGCTCAGATTCTTGGGATAGCCTATCTGATGAAAAATGAAGGAGATGAGGCAAAACAGTATCTCCAGAAATCGTATATGAGTGAGCCGATGTTGGATACGTTGTACTTTCTCGGGCAGGCTCATATGATGGCCGGAAGCGAACAGGATGCCATAGCTGCCTGGAAACAGGTGATAGCCGCAAAACCAGGAGGTAAACTTGAGGCGATGAGTTGTTTTCAGCTGGGAGAGCTGGAATATCATAAGGGCAACTTCTCTCAAGCGCTTGAGTGGTACTATGCAGCGGTTAATCTCTATCCCGATTCTGAAATATTTGTGGATAAGATAGCTTTTTGTTACCAGAAGATGAAAAATAAAAAGCTCAGTGAAAAGTTCCGTAAGATAGCTCTCAGGATCAATCAGGATTATGCGACAGCCTGGTTCTATTTGAATTTTAATTAAGAGGTTGAAAAGTTTGTGTTTTTTCGCTATACTACTGTGAAGAAAAGAGGAGATGTCTATGAGTGCAACAGCGATTCTTTTGCTTTCCTGTCCTGATCAGAAGGGGATTGTAGCGGAGATAGCGAGTTTTATTTATCAGTATGATGGAAATATTGTCCATTCTGATCAGCATACCGATTTTGAGACGAATACTTTTTTTATGCGGATTGAGTGGGAACTTGATGGTTTTCGTATCCCGAGGGAGAAGATAGCCCAGGCTTTTAGCTTTATTGCGGATAAGTTTTCTATGGATTGGAGGCTGGTTTTCTCCGATGAGGTGCCGAGAGTGGCGATTATGGTGTCTAAGTTTGATCACTGTTTGTATGATCTCTTGCTCAAGTGGCAGTCAAAAGAGATCACGATGGAGATTCCCCTGATTATCAGTAATCATGAGGATATGAAACCGGTGGCAGAGTATTATCGTATCCCTTACTATTGTTTGCCGGTAACATCAGAGACAAAAAAACAGGTGGAAGCGGAGGAGTTAAAACTTTTGAAGGAACATAAGGTGGATACGGTTGTCCTGGCGAGATACATGCAGGTATTGTCGAGTGATTTTATCAGAGAGTATCCAAACCGTATTATTAACATCCATCATTCGTTTTTGCCTGCTTTTGTTGGGGCGAAGCCGTATCATCAGGCGTATGCGAGGGGGGTGAAGATCATTGGGGCGACAAGCCACTATGTGACTGAAGAGCTGGATAATGGGCCTATTATTGTCCAGGATGTGATTGCGGTGAGCCATAGGGATAGCGTTCATGATATGATCAACAAGGGAAAAGAGGTAGAAAAACGGGTATTGAGCCGTGCGGTGAAACTCCATACCGAGAACAAGGTACTGGTGTTCCACAATAAAACCGTGGTGTTTGATTAAGAGGAGGAAGGATGTCCTGGAAGAAATGGGGTGTTCTCTTGTGGGGGATGGTGGTTCTTTGCTGGGGACAAAAAACAGTGCTTGTTGATCCTCAGGCAAAGTATGAGGCGCTGTATAAGAATATGATGCTCTCTGTCGAGTCTCCAATTGTAACGGAGAATGCGATTATATTTTTCTTTAAGGGGGATGCAGAGAGTGTGATGGTTTCAGGGGATTTTAATCAATGGAAAAAGCCTCTCCGGATGGAGATCACCAAGGGGTCGCTTTTCTTTTCGGAGGAGGATATACGGGATTATGTGGGCTTCATGAATGCTCTCTATGATGAGAGAAACCCGCTCTCCAGGTATCTTATGGGGAAGTTTTCCAAAAAAACTCATACGATCATGAAGGAGCTTTCGATTCCTCTGACGAAAAAAAAGAAACAGAAATATGCCTTTAGTGACTTGAAGCTTTCACTCATCAATGATATGAATCAAATTATTCAAGGTCCCATCCTCTATAATCCTGTCCTCTTTAAAGGTGTGAGACTGTCAGAAGAGACGCAAACCATGCTCTCTCGAAGCCTCAAAGAGAAGGAACGCTGGATTCTCAACCGTCGTCTGATAGAAGAGGCCTATGCGGAGTATATTGTGCCAAACAATTATCAGTTTATTCTCTGGGAGGTTCGCTGGACGAATAGGCTTGCTCCTGGAAGGTATCGTTACCGATTGCTGGTGGATGGGGTGTGGACATCTGATCCGCAAAATTCTCAGATAGAGGTTGATATGACGGGGGTGGAGTTTTCGTATTTTGATCTGGAGAGGGAGTTTCTTCCAAATGTTCGCTATCCGTTGAGGGTGTCGAACCGTGTGTATCGGTTCCACTATAAGGATGATGAGGCCAGGACGGTTTCACTCGTAGGGGATTTTAATAACTGGGATCCCTACAGCTTGCCCATGGTGTACAAGGGGGCTGGAGAGTATGAGATAGAGGTTAACCTCAGGCCAGGTATCCATGTCTACTGTTTTGTGGTTGATGGGAAATGGGTTCCCGATCCACAGAACCGTTATCAGTATAGTGACCTAGCCAAAAATACGGTGAATCTCCTGTGGGTGGAGGATTGATCATGCTTAAAGATGCGTTTGTTGGAGCGTTTTCCCGTCTGTGGAATAAGCTGGGACACAGCTGGGTGGTAGCCCTGGTGGCGGCTGTGAATCCAGTGTTTTTCTGGATGGTGTTTCAGATTCTCTGGATCATGACAGGGCATGTCCCAAAAAATGAGGGGGAGATGGCTTTTCTGGTGGTGGCCTGGCTTACGGTGAGTCTGACAGTTCATGTGTTTCCCACAACTTTTGCTGCTCTGGAGTATGTTCGGGGGGTGTATGAACTGGATGTGGTTTATCTGAGGCGATTTTTTCAGGATTATGGGAGGGCGTTTTTCAAGACCTTTTTGCGTTCTCTTCAGCTTTTTGTGGTGTTTGGTTTGTTTGGGGTTTTGCTTGGGTATGCGCTGGTGTTTTATGGGAGTGTGCTTGCTAATCCTGTGGTGAGGATGGTGTTTGTTGGAGGGCTTTTCTGGGTGTTTGTGGCAGTCTCTCTGGCACAGTTTGTGATGATGCCTATGCTCTTGTACAACCCTGAGCTTCCTCTTTTAAAGGCTTTTTCGTATGGGGTGCGTTTTGCTTTTGCTGAGTTGCCCATGGTGGGAATCATGGCGCTGCTGGATGCAGGGGTGTTTTTTCTCCTTTCTATGGGATATGGATTTGCCCTTCTCACCTACTATCTTTTTGGGCTTCACTTTAGGTTGTCGGTGTACAAACAGATACAACAACGATATCTCCAGAGACAGGAGTCCACGGTTCCTGAAAGCGAAGAACTCTCACGGGCCTGGCAGGATCTGCTCGTTTCTCGAAAGGAGAGAAAACAGGATAAGTAAAGTCTACAGAAGGGAGAGGATCTCTTCGGCGTGTTTTTCTGGGGAAACCTTGGGGAAAACGGCGATGATCATGCCGTTTTCATCGATCACATAGGTGGAGCGGATGATTCCTTCATAGGTTTTCCCGTACATCTTTTTCTCTCCCCAGGCTCCGTAGGTTTTGAGGACGTTGTGATCGGGGTCACTGGCCAGGTAGAAGGGGAGGTTGTATTTTTTCTTAAACTTCTGGTGGGAGTCAACACTATCTGCGCTTACACCGATCACTACCGCCCCCCTGGACAGGATCTGGTCATACACATCTCGAAAACCACAGGCCTCTTTGGTGCAGCCAGGGGTGTCGTCCTTGGGATAGAAGTACAGGACAACCTTTTTGCCCTGAAACTGGGAGAGGGTAATCTCGCCCTCGGGTGTTGCTAGACGGAAGTCCGGCGCTTTTTGTCCCTTTTCTAGCATAAAAACCTCCTTTGATGAGTTTTGCTGCTTATATCTGCCAGTTCACGAGCAAAGCAATCTTGTGGAGATACCAGTACTGGAGAACCTCGGTGTTGATGCGTCTCTCGGTGAGGAGGATGTTTTCTCCATAGCCATCCTGGTAGGCTGGGGTATTGCCCCAGGCGAGTTTGAGTTCGAGGGAGAAGGAGTCTTTGCCCACTCCCCAGATGGTTCCGAATTCAAGTTTGGGGATGTCTGAGCCCCATCCTCCCTGAGAAGCCGGTGACTCGCCATAGTGCTGGATGTCCCAGTCTCCCTGACCATAGAGAGAGATACGTCTGAGGAGGAGGGGGAGGTGCATGGTGACCATTCCACCAGCCATGTAGCGGAAGTACTTGAGGTTGTCTCCCTGGTTTTCGTATAGCCAGATATCCTTGTCGCTCTTGGTGCCGAGGAAATAGCGGTAGTAGAGATTCTGTTCAACAGTCCAGCTGAGTCTTTTAGCAAAGATCACACCCGTGAGGGTTGTCCCGAGAGCGGACTTGAAGTACATCTTGGTGAGATTTTCCTCAGAGTAAACGTTATCTTTGATGCTGGGATCGTAGAAGTTTGATGCGATGCCTATACCTTTGCCAAAGGTTTGATCGTACCATCCTGTGCCTACGGTGAGGGTGAATGGTACCGAGAGGTTTATCCCCCACATATCTTCCAGAATACAGAGAAGCCCGAGCTGAACATTGGCAGAGATGGGGGAGATGTTGGCGGCGATACGGGTTCTCCATATATTTTCTGATTCCTGGTAGAAGATTTCACTTTTGTAGATGGGGTGGAGTTCAGGGTTGTTGGATGCTGCGACCTTTTCTCCCTGGTAGATAAAAAGTATCCCAAAGGTCGATGTTGTGCCACCTGCTTTGAAAGAGAAGTCATCAAGAATCATCTGCGACCATACCTGACTGAGGCTGAGAAACAAGAGAGGGAGGAAAATGTTTTTTTTCACGGTAAACTCCTTTTGGTGGTTTTGGGGTGAGTTTTGTTATCTTCATCCTTGTCACGAGGGATAAATACCACAAAGGTTCGGCTAAAGAAGTCGTGAAAACGCTGGTTAAACCGGGGATTTATGACAAAGAGGAAGGGAAAACCATACAACTGAACGCCTCCATACAAGAGCACAAAACGGATAACACATGCTCCCCACGAGGGGAGGAAAGGATTTTCCGGGGAGCTGGACTCCGGGGTGCCGGGCAAGATTTCGATATTGAAAATCTTTGCTCCCAGGGTTTGCCCATAGGCCTTCCAGAAGAGGATAAAGTACGAACTCCACAGTATGATTTCAAACAGGGCATACAGGAGGAAGGCCTCCTGGTAGAGGGTCAAGAGAAACTCTTGAAATTTTCGCATGCTTGTCACGTCCATGGGGGGATTGGTGTTCAGGTATCCTACGATGAGCTGTCTCCTCGAGAGATAAAAAACAAAAGAGTACACCAGATTCAAAAGGAAGCTATCCACGAGAAAGGCAGCAATCCTTCGCCACGTAGGGGCGATGGGGATACTTTTTGGGGGTTTTGTTTCATCTACGCTGATGATGGTCGTTGATTTTCTCTCACTCACGGCAGACCTTCTCTATGATGGTTTCGATGGTTTGATATTTTTCCTGGGTTTTGGTGATAATATCTTGGGGAAGAGGGGGTGCAGGGGGTTGTTTGTTCCATTTGATGGTGGTGAGGTAGTCTCTGATGAACTGCTTGTCGTAACTTGCGGGGCTGCTTCCCTCTCTGTAGGTAGCCTGATCCCAGTAGCGTGAGGAATCAGGGGTCAATACCTCATCGATGAGAACAAGACGGTTGTGTTCATCGAGGCCAAACTCAAACTTGGTGTCGGCGAGAATGATACCATGGGGGAGAAGTTTCTCATATGCCATGGTATAGAGACGTAGCGAGATATCCTCGACCTGTTTGGCAAGACTCGTGTCCCCCAACTGATGCTCGAATTCACTCACTGTGATGTTGATATCGTGTCCGGTGTCTTCTTTGGTCGCAGGGGTAAAGATGGGGGCAGGGAGCTTGCCTGCCAGCGGGAGGCCAGTGGGGAGTTTGTGCCCTGCTACGCTTCCTGTTTTCTGATACTCTTCGTATACACTTCCAAAGAGATATCCACGTACCACACACTCAAATGGGAGCCTTTTGAGTTTTCGGACGATCATGGAACGCTCGGCAATCCCTGGCATATCAGCAAGCTGGGAAAGCCGTTTGGTGATCTCTCTGGTGGTAATGGCGTTGGGTATGAAGTTAATCGTGTCAAACCAGAGGAGAGAGATATGATTGAGGATGCGTCCCTTTTCGGGTATTCCTTCGTTAAAGACCACATCAAAAGCCGAAATACGGTCTGTTGTCACCATGAGCCATTCGTCATCGTTGATGGCGTAGATATCACGCACCTTGCCCTGGTAAATAAGGGGGAGGAAGGATATGTTGGAGTGTGTGATGGTCATACTTCCTCCTTATGCCTTTTCAAAGGGAAAGGTGTAAGGGAGATGAAATTTGTCTCGCAGAGTGAGGATGTCTTTTTTCTCCTCATCGTCGATAGGGATGCCTTTTACGAGACGCTCTTGCATGATTTCGTATTCTTTTTCTCCTGCGGTGTAGATGCGGTTGTGTCCAGGGGCTTTTTTGGATGCTCGTAATGCCCGCAAGATGTCTCCCGTGGTTTTTTTGAAGCTCGTGAGGTCGGTAAAAGCCTCGACATTGATCGCTATGAAGAAGTGCCCCAGTCGATAGGGGACTTTTTGACCGTTTTCAAAGCCACTTAGAGCCTTGAGGAATGTGCCTTGCTGGAGTGCAGCCGAGAGAATCTCCACAACCGTAGCGTAACCGTAGCCCTTGTAGCCCCCCATTTCCTCTCCCATACCACCAAGGGGAAGGAGTGCGGCCGTGCCCTTGACCAGGTCATCGAGTACCTCGTGTGGGTCGGTTTTGCTCGTCCCGTCTTCGCTGATGACCCACCCCTGGGGAAGGGGTTTATTCAGACGGGCGTAGACCTCGATTTTTCCTCTCTGGGTGATGGATGTGGCGCAGTCCAGCATAAAGGGGAAAGGCTCATCAGTAGGAATGCCAAAGGTGAGTGGATTGGTTCCCAGCATGTTTTCTACCCCAAAGGTGGGCGCAATGGATGGACGAGCGTTGGTTCCTGTGATGCCTATCATCCCTTCGGCAGCAGCCATGCGCACATAGTAACCAGCAATTCCGTAGTGGTTGGAGTTTCTTACGGCAACCATGCCCATACCGTAGGTTTTGGCTTTCTGGATGGCGAGTTCCATCGAGTGTTTGGCTATCACCTGTCCCATACCATTATGACCATCGATAACGGCGGTGGTAGGGGTTTCTTTGATCACCTCGAGAGAGGTGGTAGGTGAGATCTGTCCTGCTAGAATCCGATCGATATAAATAGGTTTCAAACGACCAACACCATGAGAGTCTATGCCCAAGAGATCGGCAGTGATGAGAATCTCTGCACAGGTATCTGCATCCTGTGGAGGAACACCAACAGCCACAAAGCAATCTTTCATAAACTGACGAAGCATTTCATGGGGAAGCCTTTGCATGATCTTCTCCTTGAGTGAAGTAGAATTTAGTATAAAGAGAGGAGAAGTTTTTTGCAATAAACGAAAAATTTCCCGGTTTTAAGAAAATTATTCCTTGTCATTACAACACACGACCCTATGAACCACAGGGCAAAGGTAAAGGAGAAAGAGCCTTTCAAACCTTTCAGAAACAGTTACCATTTTACATTAAGCGCAAGAAACCTCAAACGCTG
>FWWL01010513.1_pt1 | contig 10635 bp, 9 predicted proteins | sample 2228331 | NCBI WGS metagenome assembly FWWL01 (sample SAMEA103939775, study PRJEB20133) | metagenome
CCTGCCTATGGAACCAGATAGAGAGATTGTTGAACTCCTTTTTGAATACAGGGATAAGCTTAAACTCGAGAAGGGAAAGTATGAACTTATACTTCTCTATAAAGAGGTGTGGGATGAAAGAACCCGTGAGGGGACTTAAAGACAACAGAATTCTTACACCCTTGCAGATAGATTTTCTTGAAGAGTTTACTGGATCTGACCTGAGGAATATCTTCAGGCTTACAGGTGGGACGGCATTGAGCGCCTTTTATCTCGAGCATCGTTATTCTGAAGACCTCGATTTCTTCACTGATGAAAAGATACCGTCTTATCTGCCAGAAGAATTTCTGAAATCGCTTGATTTTGTTGATTCTCTAAGCCTTACAAGACTTTATGATAGAAATATATTTCATCTCAAACTCAGGGATGGTGGGTTCTTGAAGACCGAATTTGTTTATTATCTTAGGAAGAATATAGAATCTCCTGTCAATATCGAGGATTTACTGGTGGATAGCCTTCTTGATATCACTGTTAACAAACTGAGTGCTATCTCTGACAGATTAGATGCAAAGGATTATGTCGATCTCTATTTTGCCATCACCTCAAAAGGATACAATAGTGCGAGGTAAAAGGAATAGGACATGTCTTGAAGAGCAGACTCCTCGTGATGCCAAATGGAATTGAAAAACTCTCTTTAAAAATTTCTGTAACAAGAGAAGATATCGAAAGATTTTTCAAAAATCTTATAAAAGAGATGATAGTCAGTGAGCTGGGCTAACTCTTCTTTCTTGGTGCTTATATCCTCTGAGAGTGTGATATAATTACTTATTCGGGGCGTGGCGCAGCCTGGTAGCGCACACGGTTCGGGACCGTGGTGTCGGAGGTTCAAATCCTCTCGCCCCGACCAGAGAGTAAATCTCAGCCCCATCTCCACAGTGCTATTATCATTGTGATCAGGAAAACAAAGATGAGATTTAAATAGGCAAAGATATAGAATATCTGAACAGGTAAGGGCTTTTTGGCTTTCTTATCCTCTTCTGCAAGTATTCCGATCTCTGGCATTGATAGTATCTTTTCATCACCGTGTGGTGCTGTTTTTATGGCATCTGTGAGGTCATGTCCGGCGAGGTGTTTTTTCATATGTGAACCCTCTTTCCATAGTTTACTCCCTGTTACATCATAAACCCTTCCCCTGTAAGCCACAAAGGCGGGTCTTCCTTCTTTACCGTCGAAGTTGTGGAGTTCTTCCATCGTGAATTCTCTCTTTTCTTTTGTTGGTGTGCTCGTTGTGGTGATCTTTCTTCTGAGCCTTGGACCTATCACGAATGTAACGATTCCTGCTGAAACCGCCATTAATAAGAAAAGAATGATCTTAATACTGAGAAGGATTCCGAACCTCGTTGTGTAGAGGACTTTCAGGTGAGGAATCCTCGAAATAGTGAGCAGTGTGCCTGTTATGCCGAGTAGAATTATTGATATCCATCCAAGAAATAATTCACCTCTGGGTAGGCCCCTTGCAGCATATGCAGGTTTGAGGAGTATATGGACATAAAGGATTGTTCCAAACCATGCTATGGCAACAAGGAGGTGGATGTAGCCCACAAAGAATCTCACTGCTCTCTGGGTTTTTGTGAGAGGTCTGTATAGTCCTTTTATCCTTAACTCTTCGAGAAATGTCTCTCCCTTCTTTGTGAGTTTTCCGCCACCCAGGGGATCAATATGGCATTCAGCACACTCAAGACCGCTCTGCTTTGAGTACTCAACTGTTGCATGGGAGATGGAAGAGTAAAAGCATAATCCGGTAATGATGAAGATTATAAAAATATAAATATGAACAGTGTGGTGAGATATGATGGGAGTTAAAAGAGGTTTCTCAGGAAAGAATTTTATTTTACTTTGGTATAATGCCCTGTGAAGAAAAGCCATTCTTTAAACTCTCCTTAATATGTGGATTAATTACCAGAGGTATTTTAACATAAGAAGGGGAGAGGGAGGGCATTGCCCTCCCCGATCTTAATTAATGACTCTTTTCTGCCCTTAATCTCTGTGCCTCGTCTTTAATCTTCTGCAGGGTCTCTTTCATGGGAGCCCATCCATACCAGTGCATGTAATCAGGATTCATGTGGAAGGCTCCCTGAAATGTCCTCATCCTGTATTCAAGGAACATAAGGTAAAGATCCTGCTCGATGGAACTCTTTGCCTCATAAAACTGTAAGAGATCAGGAGCAAATGCCCAGTTCTCAGGTTTTTTGAGAATACCATCCTTATAAAGGTCCTGAACTATTCTTATCGCCTCTGCAAATATCTTATCCACTTCCTTTACAGTCATGTCTGCCTGATCGAGTTGTTGCTTTGAATATGTTCTGCCATGACAATTTGAACATACATTTAACATCTTCTCTCTTTCTCTCAGGAAGTCTTCTTTTGTTAGCCTTGCAACATTTCCTGCCTTCACAACCTCGAGTCTCGGTGTAGGATTTCCTTTTTCATCAAGGACACCAAGTGCCTGAAGTATCGTGATTCTGTCATTAAGCCAGTCTTTATCATCCTCTGGAAGTCTCAAAGCAAGGAATCCCCATGCAGTGATGACTCCATGCTCTCCATCTGGCATATGGCATGTCTGGCAGGTGGGTGCCCTCTTTGAGGTCTTTCCCTCTATCTGCCAGATTGTTCCGTGTTTTGAGGTCGACCACATCTCCCACTGGGGATGGTCAAAACCCATGTGGCAGGTCTGGCATGCTCTCGGATCCTGAGCCTCTGATTTTTTGAAAGAATGTCTTGTGTGGCATGAATCACACTGGGCATTTCCATATCTGTATGAATATCTTTCACTCTCCTGTTTTACTCCTATTTTGTGGCAACCTGAACATCCTTTATAACCCTCACCCACAACAGGTTTTGGCTGGTGTGTCCACATGGGCATACTGGATGCAGCAATCCATGCAAGGTTGTGCTTTCCTTTTTTAAAGTGTTCAACCTGTTTCGGGTGGCATCCAGCACATGTCTCTGGCGTGGGAAGTTTTGCCTTATGTGAATCATCCATCCTTGTGTGTTCTGAACCATGGCATGTAGAGCAATCGACTCCTTTTTTTGACATCTTGCCTTCGAGATGTTGTGAGACAACTCCAGGGGTCACCTTTTTGTGGCATTCAACACATTTACTCTTCTGTGCAAAGGATTCTCCTGTGAAGAAGAGGGTGATAATGAGCATTACTAAGGGAATCAAAAATCTCATAAAGCACCTCCAGTTTTTATTTTCAAACGCCCCGCTACATGAAAAAGGGCTGGCACTGCCAGCCCCTGTAATCTTATGCCCTTTCAGTTACTGCTGATATCTGTGGTAGAGGTTCTTTACCGAGTCTGAAGTAATCAATAACAAACACCGTAACTCCATAAAGGAAGCCTGCCCCGAATATAACCCTGAATATCCAGAACCAGAGGTTATAATTAGCCTTTACTGCAACATAATCAAGCCCCATGAGTCTCTCCATATATGTCTGTACCATTCCTGCTCCTGTTATGGTGAGGACAATGAATACCATCGAGATCGTCATCCACCAGAATGAGAGATAGGCTCTCCTTGCAGGGAATTCCTTCAAGCCCCTTATGGATGGAAGGGTTACATATATCATGGAGAGAACAAGGAGAACATATGCACCATAGAATGCGAGATGTCCATGGGCTGTTGTTATCTGTGTTCCGTGTGTCCATTTATTCACCTGTGGGAGGGTGTGTATAACTCCCCATAATCCTGCACCAACGAAGTTGAATATTGCATGGGCAACTGCATAGAAGAGTCCAACCCTGTTTGTAACTACTCTGTATTCCCCTGTTGTCCTGAAGGCATCCCATACCATCACAAGTAAAGGAATCGGTTCAAGTGAACTGAATATACCACCTATCCAGAGCCAGTAGGAGGGAGTTCCTATCCAGTAATAGTGGTGACCTGTTCCAAGGATTCCTGTAAAGAGGACGAGGCCCACCTCCACATACATCCATTTTTCGACGACCTCTCTCGGGGCATTCACTGTCTTCATGAGCATGAAGGCAAGGAGCGCACCTGCAATAACCTCCCATGCACCTTCAACCCATAGATGCACAACCCACCACCACCAGAACTGGTCTTTTACCATGCTCTTTGTATAAAACATTCCAGGGAGATACATGAGGGCAAGGAATGTGAGACCTGCAAGAAGGGTTCCCTGAATGCCTGTCCATTTCTTTGTCTTGATGACAGTCATGAAGTTATTGAGAAGAAATAGAAGCACAGATATAACTATCAGTATATCTGCCCATCTCGGTGCCTCTATGTATTCTCTTCCTTCATTGAGGATGCCTGTTCCAAAAAGCGTGGTGCTGTTTGCCTGAGGATTGATTCCCATCCATATGTAACCAAGAACGACAAGGGATACAGTCACAACAGTTGCCCAGAACTGGAATCTTGCAAGTGAAGGGCTCCAGAGTTCGGTATCTGATTCAGAGGTTATGACATAATATGTGGCACCCATGAGACCCGTGAGTAGCCATACAACGAGGGCATTTATGTGGAGAGATCTAATGATGTTAAAATTCAGGATGAAGAATTGAGGCCATATGAACTGAATTGCTGCAATTATACCCACGACTACCTGAACGAGAAAGAGAAGAATCGCAAAGGTGTAGAAATTCTGTGCTATTTTCTGTCCTTCATATCTTGTCTCCATATTCACCTCCTATTTAAGAGAGGCCATATAATTGGTTAATTCATCAAGGTCCTGTTCACTCAGATGACCGTATGATGGCATAGGAGAATCGGGCACATACTTTTTTGGATCTATGAAGTGTCCTTTGAGCCATTCCCTGTCCCTTCTTGAACCCACATGTGTGAGGTCAGGACCCGTTGTTCCGCCTATTCCATTTATCATGTGGCATGCAGAACAACCAAGGGATTGATAGAGCCTCTGTCCCTGTGTGAGTTCAATTCCTCCCACACCTATAGCCTGAGCAAGGATCGGTTTTGGTGGCCATCCATTTGTGTCTACCTTTGATATCCATGTGAGAAATGCAATGAGTTTATCCGCCTCATCGGATGTGATTCCGAGTTTTGGCATCGTTGCTCGGGAATTTACTGATTTCGGATCCATGAGGAATTGTTTGAGATACCCGGGTGGTTTTTTCTCCACTATCTTTGTCATGTCCGGTGCGAAGTAGGAGCCATTACCGAGGATTGTGTGGCATCCAATACAGTCGTATTTGTGCCAGACCCTTTTACCCTCATCAACATCAGGCGTGATCACGGGAGCCCTTTTGTTAAGTTTGCCCATTGTATCGACTGTGAGGATAACGAAGATGAGGAAGAAAAAGAGGCTTCCGAAGATAAAGAGGTTTCTCGCGCTTGTTATCTTCATTATATCACACCTCCCTTTACTTCTCCCATATTTTACAAAATCCCCTCTAATTTCTTTTATGATTTAAATCATATCATTCACTTTTTCAATCCATATCTTTGATTAATCTGATGAAGTTGTTTTCGGTGGTGTGAACTCATGGCTTGATTGTGATGCTCACCCTGTCCCCACCTTTCTCCGGATAGATCAGAAGAATCTTAAGACCGTCCTCCTTAACCACCCATTCAAAATCCCTCTCCGGTTCAATTAAAACTCTATATTCACTGAACTGTGCCGGGACAATAACCTCCGTTGGTAATGAGAGCCTTTCCTCTATGTAGGAGAATGTGAAAACCTTTGCCCTTTGGTCAAAGGACAATGCCTCAGGGGTTCCAGCAACCTTTGAGGGCTGGGGTCTGATGAGGTAATCAAGAAACCATGTCTCCTTAAGCGGTGTCATGTTGCCTGTCCTGTTATAATTCCAGAAACTCCATGGGGCTATAAACTCATCCAGAACACTCAACTGGTCCTCAAGGAATCTGTCCCCATTTCCGATATCTCCCTCCCAGACGCCCCACTCTCCCACCCAGACCGGTATACCCATTCGCTCTGCATCATCATAGATCGCCTGGATTGCATCCTTAAGCCGGCGCTTATTATTATCATAGCGATAATTAGCAGTGGTGGCAGGATCATAGAAGTGTGGAGCATAAGCAAGGTTTCTCAATGTGTTTTTATCAAATTCCAGGGCTGATGGCAATCCCACACCTGCAAGCACATTTGTTCTCATGGCGTTTGGTTCAATAAATATAATGTGCTTTGAATCTATCTCTGTAATTGAACTTATCGCCTTATCATAAAAGGGCTGGAGATATTTTTCATCAAATTCATCAGGATTGAATGTGGTGCCAGGGAAGGGCTCGTTCATTATGTCATAGCCTACAATCCAGTCAGCATCTGCGAATTTTTCCACCACCATTCTCCAGGCGGAGAAGTATTCATCCTGAATGCCCTCGCGGTTCTGCCAGAAACTGTCATAGGCTCTCTGAACTGCTGGCTCAAGGTAATTATTATACCATGGCGTCCTTGGAGTAAATGGAATCCCATCATCAAGGACAGCCCATTCCGGTGCGCCATCTCCGTAGAATTTTCTTGAATAGATATCCTGATGCATATCAAGTACGGTGAGAAGCCCTGCATCCCTTGCCCATTCGGTTATGGTGTACACATCACTTAAATACTCATCATCAAATTTCCCCCTCTCCGGCTCAATTGCCTCCCAGATGATCAAGAAGCGGACAGAATTGTAACCCCAGGATGCAATGCGTCTGAAGTCCTCAGGTGATAACCATGAGGGAAAGAATTTTCCGGTATCGGGGTCGGGCCATTTATTGGCTCCAGTGACATTCATCCCCCGTAAAATGAGCACCCTTCCTGCCGAATCCTTCAGCCACCTTCCATCAGAGCGATAAAATCCTCCCCACTCCTCCGGTTTTTTACTGCATCCGAAGAAAATGATAAGAAGTATAAGAATCAGGGATAATAAATTATCTCGCCCCGGCATAGCAAAAATTCTATCAGAAAAATTTCTTATGTCAATTTTTGTATTATCTCGAATGAAATATTAAAGATTGACATAATAAAATTGGTTTCCAGGGGCAATGCTAAGATAGAGGCAGGTTTTCGGGCTATACCCCGCCCTAAATATAAGGAAGGACAGACATTTCAGAATCATTGCAAAACCCTCTAAACTGAAGACAGTGGATTTAGGCGAGTACTGATTAAAATTCTATTGCAAATACCTTATATTTTCCCCAAGCAATTCTAATGCGTATCTTTCTGTGTTCTCATCTGGGTTATTCAGGGCATTCTGGACAATATCAATTCCCCTTCCGTCGCCAAGGACCATCAGATACACAGCCCCATGAATCCTCTCATAGGGGTCTTCGCTCCCAATCTCTCTTATAAAGATATATGCAGGCGCAGAATCCTTCATTCTCGCCAGTACTTCTGCTGAATAAATCTTGATCGCAGGGTCATAGTGGCTCAAATTTTTCTTAAGGTAATTAATTCCCTGTTCCTCGCCAAGCATCGCAAGGGCACCAGCAGCCGCTGTCCTGATGTGCTCATCGGTGTCACTCAAATAACCAAACAGGGCACCTTTGCCACTTCCGCTCTTGAAATATCCCAGCGTCCTTACCGCCTCAATCCTTGCTCCCCAATCCGGATGCCTGCAGATCTCCATCACAACATTAAATCCCCTTTCATCTCCCTTCATCGCAAGGGTCTTTGCAGCAATCAGTTTTGCCTGCCATGTCCCGGTTTTTAAAGCCTCGTCAAGAGAAGAGAGACCGGAATCATCACCCACATTTACCAAGCCCACTGCAGAGATAAATCTCAATCCCTTATCTCGCGAATTCATAATCTTCATAAACTCTTCACGAAACCCCGGGGTTGAGCCCATTGCAATAGTTATCAGGAAATCCTCATCTCTTCTGGAGCCATCATTAATTATCTCTAAAAGATAATCCTTTACTCTCTTCTCCCATCTTCTTGTAATCTCTCTCAGAGCCCTTTTGTCCAGTGGAGTTCTCTTCAGAATCTCATCCTCCTTCTCCTCTGACTTTACTTCCTCTTCCCCTTCTTCTGGATGGACTGATCTCGTCTTTGCTTCCGTGATTTGAGCCTCTCTTACTTGCTCCGGTCTCATCCCCACCGGGGACTCATGAAAGAAATAAAAGAGGAGCACAAAGGCTCCTCCTGTCAGAAACAACAACCCGATCAGTAAATACTTCTTAGACATCACACTCCTTGCTTATTCCCCTACATGCTGAAGAGTATCGTGGGAGACAAAGACAAATCCGCCCCTTGTCTTACCTGATACTCGAATTACCCTGTTTATAACCTCGCCCTTGCACATATCGTGCTTGTGGAAATGGGCTATAACAGAGTTCTGTTGCTCAATGGTATGAATCCTGTAGGGCTTTGCACAGGCAAGGTCAACATCATCAATAGTTGAACAATCATACCCTGGCGGACAGGTGATAATCACAGCAACATCATCGTCGCTTTCATCCTCCCTGCAGTCACAGTGTTCATCCCCGTTATCATCCTTGCATTCTATATATCTTGGAATTACATGAGATGATACCCCTGGAATAAGCGTTCCCGGAGGCGCTGGAGGAATAAAGTCACCCCACCAGGTCGCTGATGCCTGGAAGTAAAATTGATATACATAAGTGTTTGATGGAGCACTGCAGGCAAGAATCCCCAGATCCATAGCTGGCCTTCCTGGGGGGCAAAAGTAAGATGGGTCAGAACATTCTAATGGGATTAATGAGTTCATCAATCCCTGAGTAAGCTTTTCTGGAGGACCCCCAGGTCCCACCATACCAAAGGGAGCCTGGGTTCCAAGGACGAAGATATAGTTTGCTCCAGAAACAAGGGGCTGTGTGGGAAGAAACTGATAGGTATAAAGATTGGTCATTGGGTCATAATTCACATTTGTTTTTACAGGGACGAGCGGACCATTAAAACAGCCCGGGGTTATTTCTTGAATTACTCCTGCGGCAATATACCCCAGTTCACTATCTGTGCTAATACTTGGATTAGGAACCACTGGATATGGTGGAGTAGGATTTATAGACATATTGTGAGAAACAATAATACTCACAGAAATCCCATCCACCTGACGCAATAATATTCTTCTGCCAATAGGGTCAATTGCCCCAACCTGGGTATTGGCAGCATCAACAACCCTTATAATTGGAAATCCACCCACTGCACCCTGGATCTCAATTTTGTGAACCATTCCAACATTACTGCTAATTCCCCGGGGATAGACAACTATCTGATACTTGGGAAATTGAGTGGTGACATCAGCCCACGAAACCACCAACTGTTGTAAGAAAAAAGCAGTTGGGGTGGGGTACCATTTAAGGTACTTATCCCGAATGAGTTGCGCTGTTTGAGGATATGCGGTCACATCCACATAACCTCCCGGGATGCCGAGATAGCCTGGAAAGGCATTATAAACCTGTAATCTTCCACCTGCTGGAATACTGTCTGTCCGGGAATAAAAGATAAATGTCTCTCCCGCTGCAAGTCCACCATGCCATGATTCTCCAGAGGATGGAACCACTGTATCTGCCATTGTAAAGATGTCATAGAAGCTTGACTCGGTATTTACACCAACGAAAATCAGATTTACTGGCGCACATCCCATGGCTACTACTCCTACTACCAGGAGAGCACCCAAAATCCCCATATTAATCTCATATAACCTCATCTTTTCACCTTCTCTTTGCATCTTTAACCCTTATCATTCTTTCCTATAATATAAGACGCTTCGCATATAGAAATGTTACCAAAAATTTTTAATTTTTTTTATTATAACCCTTATGATTCTCTTAAGTCAATCCCCCGGATGAACTATATTTCTATATCTTTGGGACTATAAAACGAAAGTATATATTATTCCCTCAAATCATCAATCAATCCAACCAGCTCCGCACGGGTTGATACATCCATCTTCATGAATATTCTCCTCATATATGCCTTGACCGTTACCTCCCTCAACTTCAAGAGTGCGGCTATCTCCTTATTCCTCATCCCCTTTCTTACCCAGAGTATCACTCAAATTCCTTCTCAATTATTTTAGAATCCTGAAAAGTTCTTCCTCTCTCAATCTCTTTCTATTGAGGGAGACAAAGAAAAGGGTTGCACCATGAGAAGAAGACATCCTTTGAGGGGGAGATAAGTTGAAAGATTCTTTTTGCTCCCGGAAGAGAAATATCGACAGAGTGTTCCGTTTCCCTCAATCTCCTCAATATCTCTTCGGGTATCATAATGCGCCCCTCTTTTTCTGAGATATTCTTTTGAAACTGCTTTAAGTTTTGAACAAAAAGGGCATTGTAAAGTATGGGAGTAAATGTATCATCAAGAAGGGCAACGCCTGTTTCAAGAGCATCCAGTAAAAGCCAGAAAGATTCCTCAGGGGAGAGCTTCAATATAGTTATGTAGAATTATAACACACTATAGATAATTTTCCCAGAATTGCATAAGTCAAATACATTGTCAGATACATTTTGAACAATTCCTCCATTTTCCATACAAGGACTGCAGGAGGCTTTTTAGTCCAGGGGACTTATGAGGTCTTTCAGTGTTATAAAATAAGCGAACAGAAGCGCGGAAATCACCTGTACTCTGTTCTTTGGACAAAGAAATTCAAGCATTTAAGGATAAATTATACTAAAATTTGAAGGGAGGTAAAGAGAGATGAAGAAAAAGA
>FWWL01010514.1_pt1 | contig 10635 bp, 8 predicted proteins | sample 2228331 | NCBI WGS metagenome assembly FWWL01 (sample SAMEA103939775, study PRJEB20133) | metagenome
GGTTGGGTGGGGAGTTACTATAAATAGGTTGCTAAAAAGCAAACAAAAATTATCTAACTCAAAGAAGAAAGGCTCTTAAAATAAGCCTCTTAAAATCGGGGGTATCACTAGGGGGCGGAGCCCCCTACAAAATCTCTTAGGGAGGGTGGGCGGGAGTTACTCTAAATAGGATGCTAAAATAGAGAAAATGATTACCCTATTTGAAAGGGGGTAATCTTAGGGGGCGCCTAAGGTGCTTGTGTCTAAGGTGCCTAAGGCACTTGTGTCTAAGACACTTTCCTTAAATAATGGGGGTAATATTAGGGGGCGAAATTCCCTAGAATTAACTTAGGAGGGGTAGTGATAATTATCCTAATTTTAAAATGAGGGTATGTTTAGGAGGTGGAACCACTATAGTTAACTTTAAGGTTGGTAGGAAGTTACTTTCTAGTTCAAGGGGAAATTACTCTAGATAGATACTAAGGAAAGTTCTTGGGTAGAAAACTCTGTTCAAATTTTTTAGATGTTGAGAACACAGAAGTATGGGTTTTATAATTTAGGAAGCTAAATATCGCCTAAGAGGGGCGACTATAAATACCTCTTGATGCTTTTGTGCATCGTCAGGGTTTGAGTATATGGTTCCTAAAGAGTTGAAGCAAAGAATAATAAAAGAATTTCAACTAAGAGAGGGGGATACTGGGTCTCCTGAAGTTCAGATAGCTCTTTTGACTGCTCGTATTGAAAACCTTAACGAGCACTTCAAGAAGTTTAAAAAAGATAAAAACTCAAGGAGAGGTTTACTGAAACTAGTTGGTAGAAGAAGAAGGTTGCTGGCTTACTTAAGGGATAATTATTACGACAGATACCAGAACCTTATAAAGAAGTTGGGACTGAAAAAGTAATGTTAGAACTGCCATCTCTTGGTTTTGGAGAAGTTGTTCTCTCCGTTTTTTACATTGTCATTCTCTTAGTTTCTGTTTCGTTTCATGAATTTTCTCATGGTAGAGTTTCGCTTGCTTTTGGTGACTCTACAGCTTTAGAGCAAGGTAGATTGACACTTAATCCTATTAAGCATTTAGATCCTCTTGGAAGTGTTATTTTACCTCTTATGCTTATAGTGTCGAATTCAGGTATAGTTTTTGGATGGGCTAAACCTGTTCCTATAAATCCTTCTCTTTACTCTGAAAACTCAAAAAGAAAGGCCTGGATTTTAACTTCTTTGGCTGGGCCTATCTCTAACTTTTTGCTAGCATTAGTTTTCCTAGTTATTTTTATCCTTGTATCGTTGGCCCAAAAGAGTGATATAGGTGTTTTAATATTTCTGAATATACTAGCGTATGGCTTTATAATAAATCTTATTCTTGGGATGTTTAACCTTCTGCCTTTTTATCCCCTAGATGGTTTTTGGATATTATTCAATTTTCTTCCTAGTAAACTACAGGAAAAGCTTGAAGAGATTGTTTTATCAAAATACAGTTTTATTGTTTCCATAGGAATGATAATTATCGCTATACTAATAGCTAGGGGTATTCTGCCACTTGTTTTGGAACATGTATTTAAGCTGCTAAACATGTTTTAGAGATTTTCTAGAACTTTTATTACGCTTTCAGGAGAATCTGATTTTGTTATTTCTCTACCGATTACAATATAATCTGCGCCTAAATTTAGAGCTTCTTGAGCTGACATTACTCTTTTTTGGTCATCATTTCCTCTGAAGATTCTAACGCTGGGAGTTATTAACTTAACATCTGGAAACCTATTTTTTACAGGTTTTATTTCCATAGGTGAACACACAAAGTGAGTTAAACCTGATTCGATACCTATTTCTATAAGTCTTAGGACTTGAGACTCTATATCTGTTAGAATGCCAATTGATTTAAGTGAATTGTTATCAAAGCTTGTAAGAACTGAAACGCCTACGGGAATGATGCCTTTTTCTTTGGATTTTTGGGTTACTGACCTAAGTCCATCTTTTCCGGACATGAGGTGAATAGTGAACATATCGCAGTATTCTGAAATAGCTTCGACGTGTCGTTCCATTGTAGCAGGTATGTCGAAAAATTTCAGGTCTAAAAATATTTTTTTGTTATTATCTCTCAAAAATTTAATCACATTTTTATCTTTGAGGAATATGGAGTGAATTTTGTAGTATAGAAAATATTTAGAAGTAACTTCGAAAATTTTCATAAACTCTTCGAGGTTTGTTGTATCGATAGCGACTATGATCTTATTAATCATGTTTGAACCCCTCAACATCTATCTTTAGCTCTCCTAGGTTGTAATCAATCAGAGATAGATATTCAGTAAGAGTATTTTTTTCTGAACTAAGGTCAGTGAAAAATTTATATACTTTCTTATACTCTCCTTGTAAGTCAACAACTAAGTCAGTAAGGTAATTTAAATCTTTGATAAGGGAAGTAAAAATTAGAGGCATATCGTTAACATTATCGTTGAATACTGAGAAATCCTTAGTGATGTTCTGTAAAGATGAGTAAAATGAAGAAAATGCTGTATAGACTTTTTTTAGCCCGGATTCTATTTCAACAAATGACATAACAAGTGTTTTTAGGACAATTTCAGTGTATTCTGCTTTTTGGTCTATATCGTTAACGAGATTTATAACTTCTTCGGAGTTATATGATATAGACTCAGAAAACGATTTCGCTTGTTTAGCTAGGTTAGAAAAAGAGGTAGCTTGCTTTCCAACTTTGGAAGATTCTACTCCTATATTTATGGCTAGCACAGAGAACTGACCTGAAACATGTTCGAAATCTGTCATCTTATCTCTTAAATTTCTGGAGAGTTCTCTTATGGACTTAACTGCCTTTGAAACACCCATAACAGATTTTTCACTGTCTATAGCTAATTTACTCAGAGATACTAATTCAGAATTTATCGCATTTGAACTTTCAGACGTAGATTTAATAACTTCTAGTGACTTAAAGGTAGATTCTGCAAGGTTAGACAACCTTTTCTGCTTGTCTTGTAAATCACTTACGTGTTTTTCTAAATATTTGCTGAATATGGAAAGTTTACTCTCGAACGATGAAAGGGTTGCATCTATCTGACTTACGATTTCCTGATAAGTGGAAGATGAAATCTTAGACCTACTATCCGAGAGTAATACGAGTATTTTATCCACTTTTTCTGTGAAAAACTTCAAAATGCCGAGTGCGTTAGAAAGTTCTGAAGAACTTTGAGATAGAATAGCAGATATTTTTTGAGTATCTTTTTCGACATCTGATGAATGTTTTAGCAAAACTACAAAGGCGGTAGAAAATAATCCCAAGTATAAAAATAAAAAGCTTAGTATTTCTACATAGGGTAGGTTGAATAAAAAGTAATTTATCTGGCTAACAATGTTCGAAAAAACAAGATTAACGCCAATGTAGCTGGAAATGAGTTTATTTTTTGGGTTCCATCTAGGGTCTATGTAATATATAATTCCATACATTACTATGTAAACAAGAACGATTAGATAAAAAACACTGGCTAAACCGGAGTATACAGTGATTAGATAAAAGAATATTCCTGTTAATATAAATGTTAGATCCACCAGGCCAAATCCGTTTTTGTCTTTGCTGTTAAGAGTATACATCGTAAAAGCATAGAAAAAAGACACTGGATTAATTTCTAGTAAAGTAAAAATCGAAGAAAAGAAACTCCAGACTACTCCATGAATGAAAAGAAATTTTAGCTTTATTAAAGTTAAATTCTCGAAGGTATACAGACTTTTCAGACCTCTGTAAGTAATCCATATTAAGATGAGAAATATAATTTGAAACGTTAAAAGTAGATAAATTGCAGTGGAATAAATTGCGAAATTTTCTGAAATCTTCTCTAGAAATTTATCCATAATAGGATTATTAAACACTATGTGTTTGCTATTCAATAAAACTCTTTAAGTTTATAAGTGAACCTTCTGAAAAAATCCCTACAATTGGAATAAAAGGTTTCTGAAAAATAAACAAAAATGTATTCTTGATATCTTATAACTCTATTTACCTCTTTTGAAGATAGGGGTATTGCTAGGAGGCGTAGCCCCCTATAGAATCTCTTAGGGATGGGTGAGTGGGAAGTTACCCTAAATAGGGTGCTAAGCAAATAGAAATAACTACTTAGCCTATCTATACAGCTTGAACGGAAACAAATCACTTGCCTCTTAAAAAACAGAGGTACACTTATTCAGAAATGGGAGTACTTTTAGAGGGCTCCGCTCTCTAGAACAACAATTAGGGTGGGTTGGCGCCTAAGGCGCTGTGCCTAAGGCACTTTTCTAAGACGGGGGTATTACTAGGGGGCATAGCCTCCTGTATGTAACTAAAGGGTGGGTTGGGCGGGAAATTACCCTAAATAGACTGCTAAGAAAAATTCTTAAGTAGAAATTCCTGATAACGAGGAGAAATTGTTGAATTGTGAATATTCTAAGTTCATAATTTCAGTGTCACAAAGGAGGTTAGATATATGGATGAAGATACCAAAAAGATAATGGAAAAGTTGAGTCTGATAATAAGGGATACTGAACTTCTTGAAGATAATCTACAGAAGTTAAAAGATTTATCGGTAATCAGTGAGAATGACGTATTGAAGGTAAAGGAGATTATATTGGAAGGCTTCCATTATCTAAATGGTAAAGTTAACAATATTGAGTCCATGATAATAGAATTGAATAAAAAACTTGATAAACTTGTAGAGTCTAAATGAAGAGAACTTTTTTAATAGTTTCTGGTGGTACTGGGGGACATGTTTCTCCTGGTATTTCCGTTTTCAAGGTTTTATCTTCGAAGTATGAAAATGTTTTTTTTGTTACTAATCCACATGCTTTAGAGTTTCCGATCGTAAAAGAAAATGTCCCTAGTGATAAAACCTTTGTAATACCTATATCTAGAGGTTTTTCCCGAAGGAACCTATTTAGGAATGTGCTTACCTTGATAGACTTTATTAAGTCATTTTTTATCTCTTTGATAATCATATTGAAAGTCAAACCTGATTTGATAATATCTTCTGGTGGTTATGCTTCAGCTGCTGTAGGGGTGGCAGGTGTATTGCTTGGTAGGAGTTTAATACTTCTAGAACAAAACTCTATTATTGGCACAACTAACAAGATTCTTAGTTTATTCTCGAAAAAGGTTATTCTTACATTTCCGGTAGAGAAAATCTCAAAAAAACACGTTATTATAGGTAATCCTGTAAGGTTTCAGGAAAACGATATAATTACCAAAGAAGAAGCTACCAGATTGTTAAATGTTAACTTCGAAAACGACCTGAAAACATTGGGAATTGTAGGTGGAAGCCAAGGAGCTAAATTTATAAATGAATTCTTCTTGTCTCATGTGGAAATTATATCAAAAAAATATAATATCATCTGGATAACCGGAAAAGACTATTTTGAGAAAGTCGTAAATAATGTTAAACTGGATAATGTTAAAATTTTCCCATTTATTACGGAGATGAACAGATTTTTCTGTGCTATAGATATATGTATATCCCGTTCTGGTGCTTCAACACTATCAGAAGTGTCCTTTTTTGGAGTTCCTTGTATTCTTATACCTTTCCCACTAGCCAAAAAAAATCATCAGTATTACAACGCAATCTACTTTGAAAGGAAAGGTGGAGGCATAGTAATAGAACAAAAAGATGTAAACGTAGAGATAATCTTAGAAAGCCTTAAGAAAATTGAGAAAAATATTAGTGAATTCCGAGAAAATTCAAGAAATGTTTTTCCAAGAAATGTTACGGAGAAAATTCTAGAAGAGATAGATAAGATTTTCTAAATGCAGATATGTTTTTCGAGAATAGGGTTTGATAATTTTTCTGTTAATTAAGGGTCATTTGAAACGTATAAAAACGATCAATTGAGGATTTTTGAGTAAGGGTTTTAATCATCAGAAGTTTCTATTTAACAAAAATTTTTTTCTAAAAGGTACAATTAGTAGTGGTGTCTGAGACACTGTGCCTAAAACACCTGTGTCTAGGACACTTTCTTAAAATAGATGTCAAACCCCTAAATTAAGAAAAGAGGCCTAGCATCAGGGCAGGTGGGCGTCTAGGGTGTTTTTCTTAAAAAACAGGGGTAATCTTAGGGGGTGTAGCCCCCTATGAACTCTCTTAGGGCGGGTGGGGAGTTACCCTAGATAGATGCTAAGAAAAATTCTTAAAGTAGAAACATCTGTTTAAGCGTGGGTAATATAGAGATTTTTAGGATAGATTTTTTAAAATTTGTGAAATGAAAGATGTTTTGAAAGCTGTGATTTTGTCGAAAGAAGATCTTATAGGTATACCAGATGGCTTTTATGTTAGGTATAATGAAGGAGATTTTAGGAAAAATATCAACGAAATAACAGATCTGCTAATTTCTAAAGGTTTTAAAGAGATAGAAACTCCTATATTTGACATGTTTGAGCTGTATCAGAGGACTATAGGCGAAGAGAAAACAAGAGAACTTTTTGTCTATAAAACTGAAAGTAATGATTTTTTAGTCCCTAGGTATGATATAACTTCCCAGATTGTTAGGTTTTTTAGAACCAGAATCGATAAACTTGAGAAACCTATAAAGGTTTTCTACTATGGGGATGTGTTCAGAAATCCATATGTTTTGTGGAGAGAAAAACAGTTCAAGCAATTAGGGGTAGAAGTGATCGGCTTAGGATCAGAAGTTGAGAAATATTTGTTTTCTGTTCTAAGTGAGGTTTTAAGAATCTTGAAGAGAAATATGTTTATAGGTGAATTTGTATTAGTTGTGAACTATGTGAATATAATCGAGTATTTCTTATCAAAGTTTGACGAAGTTGAGAGAAAGATAATACGCAAGTTAATCTCCAGCAAAGATATAGGCACGCTAAGAAAAATACTTCCAAAAGAAGCCACAACATTAGAAAAAATATTTCTTCCTATAGATAAAAGAGATTTAGGTAAGGTTTTGAAAGATATTGGTATAGATGATGAAACTATTTCGAAGGCAACAAGCTGTATAGAGGATCTGAATATAGAAGAAGAAGTAATAGTGGATATATCTTTGTTACCTCCGTTTGATTATTACGATGGTATATATTTCAACGTATATGCTTCAAACGTAAATGGTTCGCTCATATCTGGTGGTAGATATGATAAGCTTACTCACAAATTTGGGTACAGTGAAACAGCTATAGGTTTCTCGATAAACTTTTAAAACTCATATCCTATTTGATAATGTGTAAGCCATTCTTGCGGTTCTTTTAATCTTACTCCGTCGAAAGGTGACGCGAAATCTATTTTGAATTTAAATCCTACACCTAATAGTATTCCGATTCCCATACCCACGCCTACTTTTAGATCTTTAAAAACGGTGTTTCCGTATCTGTCAAAACCGAAGATGTTAACTTTAGAGATATCGTTAGCGACTATGCCTGTGTCAATGAATAAGTTACCGAAAATCATAGGTAGTTCAAAGTTAAAAGGTCCAAGGAAATACCTTACAAGAGCTATCCTCAACTCTAAGTTTGCGAGAAATAAGGTAGTCCCAGAAAATTGTTTATAATCGAACCCTCTGACTGTGCCGATACCACCTATGTAGAAAGGAAACTCTTCAGCATTTCTACCAAATTTGTGCCCAGAAACGAATCTTAATGCTAAGTTATCAAACGGTGTTATCATTACATAATCTCTTATGTCGAATATACCGGTAAAAATTTCTTTGTCTTTTTCCAGAATGATAGGTGAGTAGTTAAACATTATACCCATTCTAACACCATCAACTGGTCCGGTTATGCTCCATAATGTTCTGTCGAGAAAGTAACCTAGCGATAAGGTATTAAAAGAATACTTCTCTAAGATACTGTCTAGTTCTTTATCGTAATACCTAGAGTGTTCTAATGTAAAGTCTAGCCTGGAAAACATGGAGAAAGGGTAGGATATTTTGCCAGCGAGGCCAACTTTAGAATAGTATATAGGCTCGGCATAGTAGAAAAAGGAAGGTAGTGTCACAAAGTTCATGAGGTAGTAGAAATAATCTCTTACATTATATGCCTCGAAACCTAGATTAAACCTATTTTTGTAGTTTTCGTAATTAAATACGAAGTTTATTTCCGATAAAGATTGTTCGAGATTTAAGTAGTTATTCTGAAAATATACGTTGTTAAGCCATATTGAGAATCTGTGATCTCCCATTATATCACTCATGCCAATCCCTAGCAATACTAGTAAACCCATATCGGAACTGAAGCTCATAGCTCCTGTAATGTAATCTATAGTTGGTGTGAATATGTATTTTTCTGATTTCTTATAACTTACGGATTCTATTAACTTCCTTTCTGTTTCAAACTTTGATAGAGATTCTTTAGATATATTAGTGTTATTTTCGAAAGTCTCGTTAGTTATAGGTTTGAAATCTGTTATATAAATATCCGAAAACAATCTGTTCTGAGACGAGAAGATAATCTTACTCCCATCGCTACTTAGCTTAGGTGAATATGCTCCGGTTATAACTCTGGATACTCTATAGATTTTCTGGTTCTCGAAATCGTAAACGAATATATTCCTGACCCCGTCAATTGTGCTTACAAATAGCATAAATCTATTATCTCTAGATAAAAATGGGTCTTGTTCTACTCCGCCTATATCTAAGAATTTCTCTATTTCTCTTGTTTTCAGATTTATTCGGTATATATCAGTGTCTGGAGAGAATAAGCTATCTTTATTTCTCGAAGATATGAAATACATATAGTTACCGTCAATTGAAAACCTCGGCTGGCTATCGTAGAATATATCTTCTGTTAGTCTTGTAAGTTCTTTTTTCTCGATGTTGTAAACATATATGTCTTCGTATTTACCATCGAAGCCAGAAAAAGCAAGAAACTTCCCATCTACAGAAATATCAGGTGATGATATTATCTTTATATTTTGAAATCTTATTTTTTCAAGCGTTCCAAGTTCTAAGTCATAAAAGTTAAGGAGTTCTTCACCACCACTTCGTGACACGAAAACTATCTTATCGTTTGTTGAGCAAGAAATGTTATTCCTACTTATCCTAAACTCAAGGTAATCTTCGTTGAAACCACCTACCACGATTTCTTTCAATATCTTTTGTTTATCTAAGTCGAATAGCACAACTTTGGGGTATATATCCTTGTATGTCAAAAAGGAAATGATATTAGATTTTACAAATCCCGGTATAAATTTATCATACGGGTCATCACCATAAGGTATACCTTCTACGGAAGAAGCGAAATTCATTATCTCATCGAAATCTTTTGCAAGTGAAAAGTATTCTTTCCTTTTACTTACAACAAATGCCTTTTCGATATCAGTTAAGTTTGTATTAAATATTGCCTTGAATGGGTTTTCTGAAGCTTTTACGTATTCTAAAAATAGCTTGTAAATGTAGTTTTTGCCGTACTTATCGCCTATAAACTTTAGAAATGCCTGAGATTGCTTGTATATCAGAAAATATTCCCGATTTCTAAGTTGGTTAACATCTGAAAGCCTTTTTATCGGTATTATCATATCGTTTAACGTTATATCTCTTAGAATTTCTTCGGAAAGGTAATCCCAGTCTACTGAATAGTATTCAGCCATTCCTTCTATAAGCCAAAGTGGAATATTTCTATTTTGGACATTTCTCCCAGAAACCTTAGTCGTTTTCAAAGCATCAAACTGAAAAACATGCACCATCTCATGTTGTAAAACTCTTTGAAAAAAGTACCAATTGCCACTCATCGGTATAACAAGTCTATCTTTGATACCTTCTGTAAAACCACCTGTTCCTTCATCTATGAAACTGTCAACAATGTTGTTGTTCTGGAAATCTATCTGATTAGGGAAAACTATTACGTTAAACTTTTGGGTAATCTCTCTATTTATATACTTATAGAGGTTCTCCTCTGAAAGCTTTATACTTCTCAAGATTTCTTTATAGATATCCTTTTGGGATGAATCGATGTAGACAAAAAAATCACCTATATCATATGAATACCAGTTAAGGAATGAATAATTTACCTTGTTCTTTCCAAATGGAAAGCTTAGACTCGAAATCGCGATCAGTAAAAACAATGATAACACAATTCTTTTCATAGTAAGAAATATAACTAAATCGAAAAACCAATACAAAATTCAATCGCAGAAATCAGAAATTTCTGTTTAACAAAAATTTTTCTTTCTAAACAATTAGGGTATGCTTAAAGCACTGTGCCTAAGACACTTTCTTAAAACGGGGGTATTCTTAGGGGGTGTTAACCCCCTAGAATTAAGAAAAGAGGCCTAGCCTCAGGGCGGGCGGGAAGGTACCCTTTAAAAAGCAAATAAGAGTTACTTACCTCAAGAAAAAGTTACCTAACTTAAGTGCGGAATGGAAGTTTACTCTAAATAGCTGGGGATGATCTTAGAGGGCGAAGCCCCCTATAAAATCTCTTAGGGGTGGGGAGGGTGGGAATTACCCTAAACACTATGCTAAAAATAAAAGTTACCTATCAAAAAATGGGATATGCTTAGGGGATGGAACCCTTTATAAAATCTCTTTAGGATAGGAAGGAAGTTACTTTCTAATTCAAGGGGGTGCCTAAGGGTGCCTAAGGCACTTTTCTAAAATGGGGGTATCACTAGGGGGTGAAAGCCCCCTGTATGTAACTAAAGGGTGGGTTGGGTGGGAAGTTACCCTAGATGGATGCTAATAAAAATTCTTAA
>FWWL01010515.1_pt1 | contig 10632 bp, 8 predicted proteins | sample 2228331 | NCBI WGS metagenome assembly FWWL01 (sample SAMEA103939775, study PRJEB20133) | metagenome
TTTTTTCTACGGCGGCCGTCAGGGCGCGCCGGGTGAGCACCCGCACCAGGTGGGTCCGGTACTCCTCGGAGGCAAAGACCCGGTCGCCGGTGATGGTCAGCCCTTCCGGGGCTCGCTCGGCGGCGGCCCGAATCGTATCGGCATCCAGGGGCTGACCCTGGAGGGCCTGCTCGGCCGCAGTCGCCCGGCTGGCGTACAAAGTGGCCCCGGTTACGGCGATCCGCGCCTGCCGGCAGACGTTGTCCTCCCGGGTGACCACGGCGCAGACCCCGACCACGGCGTAGCGGGACGCCGGGTGGGGGAACTTGACGTAGGCGGCGCCGGTGCCCGGCCGCATCACCGGCACCCGGACCTCGGTCAGGATCTCACCCGGCTGGAGGGCCGTGGTGAACATCCCGACGAAGAACTGGTCGATGGGGATGGTGCGTTCGCCCTGGGGGCCGCGGGCCCGGACTTCGGCCCCGAGGGCAAGCATGATGGCCGGGTAGTCGCCGGCCGGGTCGCTGTGGGCCAAGCTCCCCCCGACCGTTCCCCAGTTGCGGACCTGCAGGTCGCCGACCACGTCGGTGGCCTCGGCCAGGACCGGCACGTGCTGGCGGACCAGGTCCGAGGTCTGAACGTCATAATAGGTCGTCATGGCGCCGATGACCAGGTGGTCACCCTCGAGCCGAATGCCCGAAAGGCCGGGGATCCGGCGCAGGTCGACCAGGGCCGGCGGGGTGGCCAGCCGCAACTTCATGGCCGGGATCAGGCTATGACCCCCGGCCAGAACCTTGGCCTCCGGGTTTTGCTGCAGGAGGCTCAGGGCCTCATCCAGGCTGGTCGGTGCGTAGTATTCGAAAGCGGCCGGAAACATCTCTCCAACCTCCTTGTGATGAAAGTTCTAACCTTGACCCCGGGCAGCCTGAACCGCCCGCCAGACCCGCTCCGGGGTCAGGGGCATGTCCACGTGTTTGACCCCGAACGGGGCGAGGGCATCGATGACGGCGTTCACGACGGCCGGGGTTGAGGCGATCGTACCCGTCTCGCCGGCACCCTTCACCCCGAGCGGGTTCACCGGCGAAGGCGTCTCCAGCCGGTCCGTCTGGAACGACGGCAGGTCTGCCGCCTTCGGCATGGCGTAATCAAGCCAGGACCCGGTGAGCAGGTTACCCTGCTCGTCATAGACAACGTGCTCCCAGAGGGCCTGGCCGATGCCGTGGACGACCCCGCCGTGAACCTGACCGTCGACCACCATCGGATTTATCACCCGACCGACGTCATCGACGGCCACGTACCGGAGAAGTTTTACCTGGCCGGTCTCCGGGTCGACCTCGACCACCGCCACGTGGGTGCCGAACGGGAACACGAAGTTGCTCGGGTTGAAGAAAGCGGTGGCCTCCAGGCCGAGCTCAAGGTCGGCCGGAATCTTCCGGGGCACGTACGCCTCAAGGGCGACCTCCTGGAAGGTCACGGCCCGCTCGGGGGCGCCCCGGACGAAGAACCGGCCCCGCTCAAACACGATGTCGGTCTCGGCCGCCTCCAGCAGGTGGGCCGCAATCTTCTTTGCCTTCTCGATGATTCGCTGGCCGGCAACATAGGCCGCCGACAGACCCACCGGCGTCGACCGGCTCCCGTACGTTCCCAGACCGAACGGGATCGCGCCGGTGTCCCCGTGAACGATTTCGACGTCGTCCAGGGAGATGCCGAACTCGTCGGCGATGGCCTGGGCAAAGGTCGTTTCGTGGCCCTGGCCGTGGGTGTGGGACCCGGTGAAGACGGTGACCTTGCCGGTCGGATGGACCCGGACGATGGCGCTTTCGAACAGGCCGGCCTGGGCCCCGAGGGAGATCGCAATCTGGGACGGGGCCGCCCCTGTGACCTCGACATAGGTCGAAAGGCCGATGCCGATGTACCGGCCCTGCTCCCGCAGCCGGCGCTGCTCTTCCCGAAGCTGGGCGTACCCGACGAGCTCGAGGGCCCGGTTCAAGGTGGCCGGGTAGTTGCCGCTGTCGTATACAAAGGCAAGGGGCGTCTGGTGGTTCTCAAAGGGCTCGAGAACATTCTTCCGCCGGACCTCGGCCGGGTCCATGTTGAGCTCCCGGGCAACCAGGTCCACCATCCGCTCCAGCAGGTAGGTGGCCTCCGGCCGCCCGGCGCCGCGGGTCGCGTCCACCATGGCCGTGTTGGTGAAGACACCGTAGACCTCGGCGCTGACGTTCGGCAGCCTGTACGGCCCGTGAAGCATCGGGACGTAGAGGAACGTCGGGATGAGGGGCGCAAACGGCGAGATATACGCGCCCAGGTTTGCGTAGGTGGTTACCTTGAGGCCGGTGATGGTCCCGTCCCGCTTGTATGCCGCCTCAAAGTACGTGATATGGTCCCGGCCGTGGACGGTAGCCCGCAGGTACTCGCTGCGGGTTTCGACCCATTTGACGGACCGGCCGAGCTTCATCGCGGCGTAGCAGGCGACAACCTCATCGGGGTAAAGGTAGATCTTTGTGCCAAAGCCGCCGCCAACGTCCGGAGCAATCACCCGGATCTTGTGCTCGGGATAGTTCATTGTCAGGGCCAGCAGGAGCCGGATCAGATGGGGGTTCTGATTCGTGTTATAGAGGGTGAGCTCGCCGGTGGCCGGCTGGTAAAGGGCCACCGCCGCCCGGGGCTCCACCGAGCTGCCGCTGGTCCGGTGGTTCACAATCCGCTCCCGGACCACCCCGTCGGCCTCGGCAAAAGCCTGGTCGACGTTGCCGGCCGACATGGCGAACTTAAAGCAGATGTTATTCGGGGCCTCGTCGTGGAGCTGGGGGGCGCCGGGCCTGGTCGCCGCCTCCTGGTCGACGACGGCCGGCAGCGGCTCATACTCGACGTCGATCAGGCCGAGGGCATCGTAGGCGCTGTAGCGGTCCTCGGCCACCACCGCCGCCACCCCGTCCCCCACGTACCGCGCCTTGTCGACCGCCAGCGGATAGTGGGGCGGCAGTTTTATATCCGGCAGAAGCCAGCCGACCGGGATCGACCCCACGCCGTCCCGGCGCAGGTCCTCGCCGGTGAACACCGCCAGCACCTTCGGGTGGGCCCTGGCCCGGGACGTGTCGATGCGCTTTATCCGGGCGTGGGCATACGGGCTGCGCAGGATGGCCAGGTAGGCGGTCCCAACGAATTTCAGGTTATCGACGTAGGTTCCCTGACCGGTGATAAACCTGGGGTCCTCTTTGCGCTTAACCTCCGCTCCGATAAAACGCTCGGGTGCCTGAACCATCGTGCCTCCTCCACATCGTCGTTCTCGCCGGAACCCGGTTCGGGGCGTCAGTCGCCCGGTGTCGCCGCCGGGGCGCCGCCCCGCATCAGCTCGGCCGCGTACTGAATGGCCCTGACGATGTTGTGGTAGCCGGTGCAGCGGCAGATGTTCCCCTCCAGGGCGTGGCGGATCTGCTCCTCGGTCGGGTTCGGGTTCATCTGAAGGAAGTGATAGGCCGTCATGATCATGCCCGGGGTGCAGTAGCCGCACTGGAGGCCGTGCTTTTCCCAGAACGCCTGCTGGATGGGGTGGAGCTGGCCGTCCTTGGCCAGGCCCTCAATGGTCAGGATATCCGCCCCGTCACACTGCACCGCCAGGAACGTGCACGATTTTGCGGCCCGGCCGTTCATGATGACGGTACACGCCCCGCACTGGCTCGTATCGCAGCCGATATTCGTCCCCGTCAGGCCGGCGACATCCCGAATGAAATGAACCAGCAGAAGCCTCGGCTCGACATCCGCTTCGTGGACAACCCCGTTGATGCGGACCGAAACCCTCGCCATAACCTTTACCCCCTTTGTAAGTGTGGGTTTAAAAACCGGCTACTTTTGCAGACGCGAGTTTATCTCGGACTCCAGGGATTTGAATCCCTGGTCCATGAGCATGCTGGCCGTGGCATCGACCAGCCGCTGGCCAACGCTGGCCAGCATACCGCCAATGGTGATGTCGCCCCGGAATATGAGGGTTGTGCTGCCGTCGGCCGGGACCAGTTCGACCTCGCCGTCGCCCCGGACAAACCCCGGCCCGCCCCGCATCTCGGTCTGGAGCCGGTAGCGGCGGGGCGGTTCTTTGTCGGTGATCTTCACGTAGCCGCTGAACGAGCCCCGGACCGGCCCGACCCCGACACTGGCCGTCAAATTATACTCGTCAGGGCCGACCGCCTCGAGCTTCTGAACACCGGGCAAGACCCTGGAAATGACCGTCGGGTCGAGGATCAGGTTCCAGAGGGTTTCCTGGTCGACGGCGAACCTGTATTGCCTCTCTATCCGCATCCGTAAAGCTCCTTTTACCCGCCCGGCCGGCCCTGAACCCGGTCTATTATTGGCCCTGGGGCTGGCCGCTGTCAAGCGCGCCGGCGGGCGAAAATTTTCCCGCCCGTGTAAATTGCCCGGTCGCAGTGGCCCACCGCGGTGGACGGCCACCAGGGGCCGGTAATCCCCGCCGCCCGGCGGACTGGGCTAAAATAGCTTTGGGTGAGCCTGACGTCGTGACCGGGTTCGATGACGTTTAGATTGCCGAAGCGCTTCGCCGACGAGATAATCGACCACGCCCGGGCCGAGGCCCCGAACGAGTGCTGCGGGGTGCTGGCCGGCAAGGACGGTAAAATTGTCAAGCTTTACCGGTGCACGAACGTCGAACAGAGCCCGTACCGGTACAGCGTCGACCCGAAGGAGCTCATCCGCATCGACCGGGAAATCCGCCAAAACGACTGGGAGTGGCTCGGCATTTATCACTCCCACACCTTTACCGAGGCCTACCCCTCGGCCACCGATATCCGGCTCGCCTACTGGCCGGATACCCTCTACTTTATCGTCTCCCTGAAGGACCCTGACCGGCCGGTCATCCGGGCCTTTTACATCCGGGCCGGCCAGGTCCAGGAGGTCCCGGTCGAGGTCGTACCCGACCAAGCCGCCGGCTGATGGCTACCCTGCGGGTCCAGGTTTTTGACGGCAGCGGCCGGGTGATTGCCACCCTGAGCTACTTCGACGGTCAGCTCTTCTTTTCCGGGCCGGTCTGGGCCCGCCAGGCCCTGGAGGCCGCCTGTCCGGACGTGTTCGAGGCCGACGGGGAGGTGACCGAGGCCGAGTTCCGCCTGCTGGCCGCCGCCCTCTGGGATGCCGCCGCCCGCCACGGCTACGACCTGCGGTCGCCGCCCCCACCGCCGGCCGACCGGGGCATCCTGGGCCGCCTCCGCCGGCTCTTTGGCCGGACCCCGCCGGGATGAGGCTTGACTGGGCTTCAGCCGGGCCCTTAGACTCGAACCTGGCAGGATGATGCCGACGACGGGCAGCTCGGCCGACCTCATTGACCGCTTTCGGAAGGTTATTCAGACCGAGCTGGAGAAGGGCGGGCAGGACCGGGCCGTGACCGGCGGCCTTGACCGGTTCCTGGTCAACTGGCGGCGGGCGGCCGCGGCCGAAAACCTCCTTGCCGGATTCCCGGAGGTCGAAAGCTACGCCGCCCTCGACCCCCTCGGCCGGACCCTCTGGCTGGAGCAGGCCCTGGAATGGGCCAACCGGGTTTCGGCCCTGCTGCGGCGACCGGTACCCGCGCCCGGCACGACCGCCCGCCGGACGGCAACCCGCCCGGTTGCCCCCAGGCTTTCGCCCGACGACCCGGTAACAAAGGTCCCCCGGGTCGACCGGGTCACGGCCCGGCGGCTGGCAAAGCTCGGGGTCCGTACCGTCCGGGACCTGATTTACCATTTTCCCTTTAGATATGAGGACTGGAGCCGGGTCCGGAAGATTGCCGAGCTCCGGCCCCACGAGCAGGCCACCGTTGTCGGCCGGCTGATTGCGGTCCAGGCCACCCGCCTCGGGGCCCGGGGGCGACCGGCGACCGAGGCCCTGGTTGCCGACGATACGGGCACCCTGCGGGTTGTCTGGTTCAACCAGCCGTACCTGGCCCGCACCCTCAAGACCGGGACGACCCTGGTCCTGAGCGGCCGAACCGAATACTTCCGGGGGGCAAAGGTCTTCGAGTCGCCCGAATACGAGGTCTACGACGGGGCCGATGAGCTTCTACACACCGGCCGGATCGTGCCGGTCTACCGGCTCACCGAGGGGCTTTCGCCCAGGGTCCTGCGCCGGGCCATCAAGACGGCCCTGGACGCCTGCCTGGACCTCCTCCCCGATGCCCTGCCGGGGTGGCTCCGGGCCGAGTTCGACCTGGTCGACCTGGCCACGGCCCTGCGCCAGGTCCACTTCCCGGACGACTACGCCGCCCTGCACGCGGCCCGGCGCCGGCTCGCCTTCGAGGAGCTTTTTGACATCCAGATTATGGTTCTGAGCCGGCGACAGTATGCCGAGGCCGGGGCCACCGCCCCCCGGCTCCGGCTCGACCCGGACCTCAAGGCCGCCTTTATCGAAAGCCTGCCGTTCAAGCTGACCGCGGCTCAGGAGCGGGCCATTGACGAGGTCCTGGCCGACCTCGGCCGGGACCGGCCGATGAACCGGCTCCTGCAGGGGGATGTGGGGAGCGGCAAGACGGTAGTTGCGGCCACGGCGATGCTGGCGGCGGTGGCCGGCGGGTGCCAGGCCGCCCTGATGGCCCCGACGGAGATCCTGGCCGAGCAGCACTTTAACACCCTGGTCCGCCTCTTTTCACGGCTGCCGGAGGGCCGCCAGCCCCGGGTGGGCCTGCTAACGGCCAGCTTCGCCCGGGTCTGGCCCGTAGCCCAGCTACCCCTGCCGGATGCCCAACCGGCCGACGGCCCGGTTCGGCGGGATGAGCTTTACGGCCTGCTTAAAGCCGGCAAGGTCGATATCATCGTCGGCACCCACGCCCTGATCCAGGAGACGGTAAACTTTGCCCGCCTCGGCCTGGTTGTGGTCGACGAGCAGCACCGGTTCGGGGTCGTCCAGCGCGGCGCCCTCCGCCGGAAGGGCGAGAACCCCCACGTGCTGGTGATGACGGCCACCCCGATCCCCCGCAGCCTGGCCCTGACCCTTTACGGCGACCTGGACCTTTCGATAATCGACGAGCTTCCGCCCGGCCGCAAACCGGTCCGGACGAAGCTCGTCGAGCCGGAGCGCCGCCACCGGGTCTACCAGTTCATCCGGGACCAGGTGGGCCGCGGGTTCCAGGCGTTTGTCATCTGCCCCCTCATCGAGGAGTCGGAGGTGCTGCAGGTCAAGGCGGCCGAGGCCGAATACGAGCGGCTCCGGGCCGAGGTCTTCCCGGACCTGCGGGTCGGCCTCCTCCACGGCCGGATGGCCGCCGCCGAGAAGGAGCGGGTGATGCGGGCGTTCCGGGACGGGGAGCTGGACATCCTGGTGGCAACTCCGGTCGTCGAAGTCGGCATCGACATCCCCAAGGCCACCGTGATGCTCATCGAGGGGGCGGAGCGGTTCGGCCTGGCCCAGCTCCACCAGCTCCGGGGCCGGGTCGGCCGGAGCGACGCGGAATCGTACTGCATCCTGCTCACCGAAAACGCCTCGGCCGAGGCCATCGAACGCCTCCGGCTCGTGGAACGCTCCCACAACGGCCTGGAGCTGGCCGAGGCCGACCTGCGGATGCGGGGGCCGGGCGAATATTTCGGGACCCGCCAGAGCGGCCTGCCCGACCTCCGGGTCGCCCAGGTCTCCGACCTGTCCCTGCTGGAGCTTGCCCGGGAGGCGGCCCGGCGCCTCCTGGCCCGGGACCCGGACCTGACCTGGCCCGAGCACCGGGCCATCGCCCGGCGCCTGCGGGAGCTGCCCGTTTCGGTGGAGACAAGCTGAAGCCCCGGGTGGCCGGGTAACCGCCCGATTCCCGAAGAGGAGCAACGCGATGCGAAGGGTAAAACTTTTGCGTCTGCTAACGGCCCTGGCGGTCCTGACGGCCGGCTGCGTCGGCCCGTTCGGGTCGCGGCCGCCCCTCATGACCAGTCCCGACTACGGCATCCAGGTCTTCCTGTGGGGCCAGCCCGACACGACCGAGCGGGACCTGGAGCTGGTGAAAAAGCTCGGCTTCCGCTGGGTCAAGCAGATGTTCCAGTGGAACTATATTGAGGGCAAGGGCAAAGGCCAGTTCGAGTGGAACGAGCCCGACCGGATCGTCGACGCCGTCCAGAAGTCCGGCCTGAAGCTCCTGGCCCGGGTCGATATTCCCCCGGACTGGGCGCTGCCGCCCGACCACCAGAAGGGGACCCACGGCCCGCCGGCAAATCCCCAGGACTTCGGCGATTTTTTGAGCGCCCTGGCCCGGCGGTACAAGGGGAGAATTCAGGCCTATCAGGTCTGGAACGAGCCGAACCTGGCCCGGGAGTGGGGCGGCAAGAGCCCGGACCCGCAGGGATTCGTTGACCTTCTAAAGGTGGCATACCAGGCGATCAAGTCGGCCGACCCCGACGCCCTGGTCATCTCCGGGGGCCTCTCCCCGACCACCGCCCCCCCGCCCCTGGCCATGCCCGATATCCAGTACCTGCGGGAGATGTATCGGCTCGGGGCCCAGAACTACTTCGACGCCCTGGGCGTCCACGCCGCCGGGTTTAAGGCCCCGCCCGAAATGGACCCGGACGAGGTTGCCCGCAACCCGGAACTTACAAATTATGACAAGAGCCCGGTAGAATTAAAACGCAGCTACAGTTTCCGGCACGTTGAAGACTACCGGAAGGTCATGGTCGAGTTCGGCGACGACAAAAAGCAGATTGTAATCCTGGAGTTTGGCTGGACGTTCGACCCCCGGCCGAACTCGCCGTACCGCTGGCATGCGGTGACCCCGGAACAGCAGGCCGAATATATCGTCCGGGCCTACCGCTGGGCCGCCCAGAACTGGCGGCCCTGGGTCGGCCTGATGAGCCTGATTTACATCTGCGCCCCGTACTGGACACCCAATGACGAGCAGTACTACTGGAGCATCACCGACGAGAAAGGGAATCCCAGGCCCGCATACCTGGCCCTGCAGGCAATGGAGAAGGTGAAATGACCGTCCGGAATGAGATTCACCGGCTTGTCGAGGCAGCCTTCGAACGGGCCCAGGTCGCCGGGGAGCTACCGCCCCTGGAGCTGCCCGACTTCGCCGTCGAGCGGCCGGCCCGGCCCGAGCACGGCGACTTTGCCGTTAGCCTCGCCCTCCGGCTTGCCCGCGCCGCCCGGATGGCCCCCCTGCAGATCGCCGAAGCCATCAGCCGTCACCTGGACCGGCCGGATTTCCTCGCCCGGGTCGAGGTCGCCCCGCCGGGGTTTATAAACTTCTTCCTGGACGACGGCTGGGTCTGCCGGCAGGTCGACGAGATCCTGGCCGCCGGCCCCGACTACGGCCGGGTTCCCGCCGCCGAACCCCTCAACATCCAGGTTGAGTTCGTTAGCGCCAACCCGGTCGGGCCCCTCCACGTCGGCAACGGCCGGGGGGCGGTGCTCGGGAGCACCCTGGCCAATATCCTCGAGTTGGCCGGCCACCGGGTCACCCGGGAGTATTACATCAACGACGCCGGCAGCCAGATGGACGCCTTCTACCGGAGCCTCTGGGCCCGCTACCTTCAGGCCCTCGGCCACGCGGCCGAGTTCCCGGCCGACGGCTACCCCGGCCAGTATCTGGTTGATATTGCCGGCGAAATCGCCGCCGAGCACGGCGACCGTTTCCTCCAGATGCCCGAAGCCGAGGGTCGGCTGGCCCTCGGTAAGCTCGGGGTCGAAAAGGTGCTCGGGCTCATCCGCCGGGACCTGGCCGACCTGCGGGTCCGGTTCGACGTCTGGTACTCGGAGCAGTCCCTCTACGATTCGGGCCTCTTTAAGAAGGTCCTGGAGCTCCTCCGGGAACGGGGCTTCGTTGAGGAGCGGGAAGGGGCCCTCTGGTTCGCCTCGACGGCCCTGGGCGAGGACAAGGACAACGTCCTGATCCGCAGTAACGGCCTGCCGACCTACTTTGCGTCCGATATCGCCTATCATTATGACAAGTTCGCCCTCCGCCGGTTCGACCGGGTCATCGACATCTGGGGGGCCGACCACCAGGGCCACGTGCCCCGGATGAAGGCCGCCGTCCAGGCCCTCGGTTTCGACCCGGACCGGCTCATCATCATCCTCACCCAGATGGTCACCCTCCGGCGGGGGAGCGAGGTCGTCCGCCTCTCCAAGCGGACCGGCGAAATTATCACCCTCCGGGAGGTTATCGACGAGGTCGGCCCCGACGCCTGCCGGTACTTCTTCCTGAGCAAGTCGGCCGACACCCAGATGGACTTTGACCTGGAGCTTGCCCGGCAGCAGACCCAGGAGAACCCGGTCTACTACATCCAGTACGCCCACGCCCGCATCTGCAGCATCCTGCGCAACGCCGCCGAGCGGGGCCTGGACTACAGGGCGGGCGACGTCGGCCGCCTGGGCCACCCGGCCGAGCTGAGGCTTATCCGCCGCCTCCTGCAGCTACCGGAGCTGGTCGAGACCGCCGCCCAGACCCTGGAGCCCCACCACTTCCCCCACTACGCCCTCGACCTGGCCGACGAGTTTCACGGCTTCTACGAGCAGTGCCGGGTGATATCCGAAGACCCGGACCTGAGCCGGGCCCGGCTCAAGCTGGTCGAGGCGACCCGGACCGTCCTGGCCAACACCCTCAGAATCATGGGGATTGCCGCCCCGGAGCGGATGTAGGCCTGCCCGTGGCAAAATTGAACCGGGAGGGAGGCTTATGCGGATTGCGGTGAGCACCGACGAGCG
>FWWL01010517.1_pt1 | contig 10627 bp, 10 predicted proteins | sample 2228331 | NCBI WGS metagenome assembly FWWL01 (sample SAMEA103939775, study PRJEB20133) | metagenome
TCCCCGCAGACGCCATCGCCGAGTCGGACGAGGCCAACAACACCCTCTCCCGCCGCATAGAGGTGAACCTGATCCTGGAAGGGGTGGAGGTTCTGCCGCCCCGCCCAGTGGCCGGGCCGGGAGGGACGGCGGCGGTGACCCTGCGGGCCCGGGTGCGGAACGCCTCCGATGTGGGAGTGCGGGAGGTCCAGGTTTGCTTCTGGGACCTGGAACCGCCGGGGGTGCTCATCGGCTGCGCCGAGGTGGAGCGGTTGCTGCCGGGAGAGGGCGGCCTTGTGGAGGTGACCTGGGCCGGGCTTGCGCCTGGTCAGCACCGGGCATGGGGGGCTCTGGACCCCGAGGGCGCCTTCGCCGAGTCGGGCGAGGAGGACAACGGGTCCGAGGTGGTGTTCTGGGTGTGGCGGGACCAAGCCTTCCTGCCCCTGACGGCCGCGGGTTGGCGCAGGTGAAAGGGGTGCTGGGCCGTCTGGGGCGCTGGGAGGGGTGGCCGGCCCTGGCTTCTGGCGGGCTGGCCCTGCTCCTCTACGTGACCACCGCCGCGCCCTCCCTTACCTGGGCCCACGACAGCGCCGACGGCGGCGAACTCCTGGCCGCGGCCCGCACCTTGGGGGTTGCCCACCCGCCTGGCTACCCCACCTACCTCTTGCTCCTCCACTGTTGGACGCTCCTCCCTCTGCCCGGCGACCTGGCCCGCCGGGGGAACCTCTTCTCGGCCTTCTGCGCGGCCCTGGCCGTGGCCCTCTTTGCCGACTTGGCCGCCCGGGCGCGCCGCCGGGAGGGGAGCGCCCACCCTCGCCTGGAGGCTTTCCTGGGCGGCGTCCTCGTCGCGGCCATGCCGGCATTGTGGGTCCAGGCTACCGTCACCGAGCTCTACGCCCTCCACCTCTGCTTCTTCGCTGCGGTCTGGTGGCTCCTCTGGCAAGCGGAAGGGGCGCGCCGTGCCCCTCGTTGGCTCCTGGCCGCGGGCCTTGTGGCCGGGGTAGGGCTGGGGAACCACCTCTCTCTGGCTCTGGCCCTGCCGGGGGCCGTGGTCTGGGCCACCTGGCGGCGGGAGGGGAGGGGAAGAGCCCTGGGGGCTTTCGCCGGGGGCCTCGCCTTGGGCCTTCTGGTCTACCTCTACCTCCCCCTGCGGGCGCGGGCCTGGCCGCCGGTCAACTGGGGCAACCCTCAGACTTGGGAGGGGTTCCGGTGGCTGGTCTCCGGGGCCCTCTACCGCCGCTTCGTCTTCGGCCTTCCGGGAGGATCTCTCCTCCCCCGCCTGGGGGCCTGGGCCGCCCTCCTGCGGGAGCAGTTCGGCTGGGTGGGGCTGGGGCTGGGGTGGATGGGCCTCTGGGCTGAGGGGAGCGGGGGACGGTGGCGGCAGCTGGCTTTCCTGGGTTCGGCCTTCGTCCTCTACACCGCCTACGCAGTGGGGTACGACACCACCGACTCCTACGTCTACCTCCTGCCAGCACACCTGGCCTTCGCCTGGTGGGCTGTGCAGGGCCTCGGGAGCCTGGCCCCGGAAGGGGGTCTGATGGAAGGAGTGCGGCCTGCCGTGGCCCGGGCCCTCCGCTGGGGAGGGATGGCGGTCCTGGCGGCTTCGGTGGCCTTTCGTGTCGCCCTGGCCTTCCCCCAGATGGACCTGCGGGGGGACTGGGAGGCGTGGCGGCACGGGCGGCAGGTCCTGGCCGAGACGCCGCCGAGGGCTCTGCTCCTCGCGGTGGGGGACCGGCAGGTCTTCGCCCTGTGGTACTTCCGCTATGGGGTGGGGGAGCGGCCGGACGTGGCGGTGGTGACCCCCAACCTCTGGCCCTACGGGTGGTACCGGGAGACGGTGCGGCACATCCACCCGGACCTTGCGCCAGGGTGCGCCCCGCTCCCTGAGGACCTGGGGGCACTGGTCCAAACGGTGCTTGCCGCGGGAAGGCCTGCGGTCGCCACGGAGGAAGCGGTCCACGGTACACCAGCGCTCCGGGCCTACCCCACGTTCCGCCGGACCGGCATCTCCCTGTACGAATTGCACGGGCCATAGAGGGCCTGGGAAAGCGCCAACACGGGCGTTCCGATTTGACCCCGAACGCTGCCTTTGCTACAATTGCATCGGAAGTTGCCCCCATCGTCTAGCGGACTAGGACACGGCCCTTTCAAGGCCGCGACCGGGATTCGAATTCCCGTGGGGGCACACGGAGAGCCTCGGGACCCTGACGAAAGGGCCGAGGCTTTTTTGTCGCCCGCCCGGGGAAGGCTGTGCCCCGGGCCCCCGCGGGAGTTGACATCCTCCCAACTCGGTGTATAATACCAATAGGTGATAACATGCATAACATTTGGTTTTGATTTCGCCCCCCCGAAGAGGGCATGACATGGGACCGCGCCTGATCTACCTGGACAATGCCGCCACTTCCTGGCCCAAACCGCCTCAGGTGAGGGAGGCCATGGCCGCCTTCCTGGATCAGGTGGGGGCCAACCCTGGGCGCTCTGGGCACCGCCTCTCCGTGGCCGCCGGGCGGGTGGTCTACGAAGCGCGGGAGGCCCTGGCGGACCTCTTCCACGCCTCGGACCCCCTGCGGGTCGCCTTCGGCCTGAACGCCACGGAGGCCCTCAACCTGGTCCTGCACGGCCTCCTGCGGCCGGGCGACCACGTGGTCACCAGCAGCATGGAGCACAACTCCGTCATGCGCCCCCTGCGGGCCCTGGAGCAGCAGGGCGTGGAAGTCACCGTGGTGCAGTGTTCCCCCCAGGGGTTCCTGGAACCAGGAGATGTGGAACGGGCGCTCCGGCCCCACACCCGCATGGTCGTCCTCACCCATGCCTCCAACGTGACAGGGACCCTCCTGCCCATCCGGGAGGTGGGGGAACTCGCCCGGCGGCACGGAATCCTCTTCGTTGTGGATGCGGCGCAGACGGCCGGGGCAGTGCCCATAGACATGGAGGCGGACTGCATAGACATCCTCTGTTTCACCGGGCACAAGGCGCTGCTGGGGCCCATGGGCACGGGAGGGTTGGTCCTGGGGGAACGGGTGGACGCCTCTGACCTCAGGCCCCTGAAGCAGGGAGGGACCGGCAGCCGCTCCGAGCACGAGGAGCACCCGGACTTCCTGCCGGACCTGTGCGAGGCCGGCACCCCCAACGCCGTCGGCCTGGCCGGGCTCCTGGCCGGCGTGCGCTGGGTGCAGGAACGGGGCGTGGCTGCCGTCCGCGCCCACGAGCAGGCCCTCACGGCCCGCCTCCTGGAGGGGTTGGCGGAGGTCCCCGAGGTCGTGGTGTACGGCCCCCGGGACGCGGCCCGCCAGACCGGGACCGTTTCCTTCAACGTGGAGGGGATGGAACCCTCGGAGGTGGGGCTCCTCCTGGACGAGGAATACGGGGTTCTGTGTCGGGTGGGGCTCCACTGCGCCCCGGCCGCGCACCGGACGCTGGGCACCTTCCCCAGGGGGACGGTGCGCTTCGCGGTGGGGTGTTTCACCACGCCGGAGGAGATGGACGCCGCGGTGGCCGCAGTGCGGAGGATCGCGAGGCTAGCGTGCGGTGGGTTGTAGTGCAGCGCGAGAGTGCCGCCCCAACGGGGAGATGAGCATGGCACACGTGGTAGACGCGAGAGGGCTTCCCTGTCCGCAGCCGGTGATCCTCACCCGCAGGGCGCTGGAAGCCCACGACGAGGTGACAGCCATTGTGGACAACGACACGGCTCGGGAGAACGTTTCCCGCATGGCCGAGAAAGCCGGCTACGCCGTGGCGGTGGAGCGCCGAGAGGAGGGCACTTACATCCACATCCGGAAGGGCGCGGAGGTCCGGCGCGAGGAGGGCCAGGCCGCGGTCCAGGTGTACGCCGCGCCCCCGCAGGGCCCGCTGGTGCTCCTCGTCCCCAGCGAGCACTTTGGCCGCGGGGACGCGCCGGAACTGGGCACCCTTCTCATGCGAGGGTTTTTCCACACCTTGGGGGAGGTGCAGCCCTTGCCCCACAAAGTGATTTTCCTGAACAGCGGCGTGCGGCTCGTGGTGAAGGGGTCACCGGTCGTGGAGGACCTGCAGGCGCTGGCTGCGCAGGGGGTGGAGATCCTGGCCTGTGGGACCTGCCTTGGGTACTTCGGGCTGACGGACCAGGTGGCAGTGGGCCAGGTCTCCAACATGTACGCCATCGCCGAGGCGCTGCTTCAGGCGGGCAAGGTGGTGAGCCTGTGATCTACGGTGTAGCCCTGTTCCGTTCCATCAGCCTGGCCATCCGGGCGGAGCGTGTTTGCCAGAAAGCCGGGCTTCGGGTGAAACTGATCCCCACCCCGCGGGAACTGAGTTCCGACTGCGGGACAGCCCTGCGCTTCCCCTGGGAGGAGCGGGCTGCGGTGGAGAAGGCGCTCTCCGAGGCCCGCGTGGAGGTGGAGGGCCTGCACATGCTCGCGCCTCGGCAGGGTTCCAAGGCATCCGATGCGTGAAAGGAGAGAAGGGATGGGCGAATCGTGCGACCTGCGGTCCAAGCCCAAGGGCCCCATCCGCCTGACGGCCTTGACCAAGGCCGCCGGTTGAGCGGCCAAACGGGGCCCTGAGGCCCTGGCGCGGGTCACGCGCCCTCTGATGGACATCTTTCCGCCGGGCCAGTTCCCAGACCTCTTGGTAGGGCTGGACGTGCCCGACGACGCGGCCGTCTACCGCCTGAGCGACGAAGTGGCCATCATCCAGACGGTGGACTTCTTCACGCCCATCGTGGACGACCCCTACGCCTACGGCGCCATCGCCGCGGCCAACGCCATGAGCGACGTCTACGCCATGGGTGGGCAGGTGGTCCTGGCCCTGAACATCGCAGCCTTCCCAAGCGACATGCCGGAGGAGATGGTCCGGGAGATCCTGCGGGGCGGGGCGGAGAAGGTGCGGGAGGCCGGCGGCGCGATTGCCGGCGGCCACACCGTTGACGACGACGAACCCAAGTACGGCCTGGCGGTGATGGGCATCGTGCACCCGACCCGGGTCAGCACGAAGGCTGGCGCGCGCCCAGGGGACGTCCTGATCCTGACCAAACCTCTCGGGGTGGGCATCATCACCACTGCGGCCAAGAGCGACCAGGCTGAGGCGGAGCACGTGGCCGTGGCCACCGAGTGGATGATGCGTCTGAACAAGAAGGCGGCGGAGGTCCTGCAGGAGTTCTCCCTCCGCGGTGTGACGGACATCACCGGCTTCGCCCTCCTGGGCCATGCGTACGAGATGGCCGAGCGGAGCGGCGTGCGGCTGCGCTTCCGCTTCGCGGACCTGCCCTTCCTCCCTGGTGCGCTGCAGTACGCCGACGAGATGCTCTTCCCTGGCGGGGCGAACCGCAACCGCGACGCCTTCGCCCCCCATGTGACCTTCCGCGGTGACCTTTCCCCGGAGATGCGCCTCCTCCTCTTCACCCCGGAGACGTCCGGGGGGCTCCTCATCGCCGTTCCCCCCAGTGCCCTGGATGCCTTCCTCGCCCGCTGTCGGGAGGAAGACCAGCCCGCCTGGGTGGTGGGCGAGGTGGTGGAAGGGGAAGGTGTGGAGGTGGTGAGCGGGCCGTGACGGCCCTCCGCAGAGCCACACCCCGAGGTGGAAGCGAGCCACCACACCTCTCTGCCCGCCATGACCCGTCAACGAATGGGAAAATGATGCGCCTGGCAGCTCCATTCATTTGGCGGACCTTTGCGGAGGCGGTCGCTTCATGCTATAATTCCGCCGCCTGGACACCATGGGGAGCAAAGGGGCTGACCTTGGGGCAACCTCCATCGGCTAGGCGTCGGATGATCCAATACCGCTCTTGCTTCTCGGCGCGTGGCAGGCCTTGGAAGCCGACACGTCTCGTCGGACGCACCCCTACAGGGCGCGCTGACGAGACGTTTCGTATCTAGGGACGGTGCTTCACCGTCCCGCCACATGCAGGACCAGGGAAGGCACGATGAACCTCCACGAGTTCCAATCCAAAGAGATCTTCGCACGATATGGGATCCCCGTCCCGGAAGGAGGCGTTGCCTCCACCCCTCAAGAAGCGGAGGCCATCGCCGCGCGCCTTGGCGGGCCAGTGGCGGTGAAGGCCCAGGTCCTCGTGGGGGGGCGGGGCAAAGCCGGGGGCATCCGCCTGGCCCAGAACCCACAGGAGGCCCGGCAGGTGGCAGAGCAGGTCCTTTCTATGGAGATCAAAGGCCTGCCGGTGCGCCGGGTGCTGGTGGAGCGGGCCACCGACATCGCCCAGGAACTCTACCTGGGCTTTGTGGTGGACCGAGTGGCAGCGTGCGTGACCATGATGGCCTCTCCAGCAGGGGGCGTGGACATTGAAGAGGTGGCCCGCGAGACGCCGGAGAAGATCTTCCGCGCCCAGGCCCATCCGTATTTGGGACTCCGAGGGTACCAGGCACGGGACGTGGGGTATGCGATGGGCCTGCTCCGCGAAGCGGTGGGGGAGTTCGCGGCCATCGCCATGGCCCTCTACCGCGCGTTTGTGGCCTGCGACGCATCGCTCGCGGAGATCAACCCTCTGGTGGTGACGGGGGAGGGGCGGCTCCTGGCGCTGGACGCGAAGATCGTCCTGGACGACAATGCCCTCTTCCGGCACCCGGACCTGGCGGCCCTGCGCGACGAGGAGGCCGAGGACCCCCTGGAGCGGGAGGCCCGTGCCTACGGGCTGAGTTACGTCCATCTGGATGGGAACATCGGCTGCATGGTGAACGGGGCGGGGCTGGCCATGGCCACCATGGACGTCATCAAACTCTACGGTGGTGCACCGGCCAACTTCCTGGACATCGGCGGGGGAGCCAAGGCCAGCCAGGTGGAGGCGGCGTTGCGCATCATCCTCGCCGACCCCAAAGTGGAGGCCATCCTCCTCAACATCTTCGGCGGCATCACCCGCTGCGACGAGGTGGCGCGGGGCATCCTGGCCGCCCTGGAGAAGGTCCCGGCGCGGGTGCCCATCGTGGCGCGCCTGGTGGGGACCAACGAGGACGAGGGGCGCGCCATCCTCGCCAGCGCGAACATGATCACCGCCTCCAGCCTGGTGGAGGCTGCGCAGAAGGCGGTGGCGGTGGCCAAGGGCGGAGCCTGAGGAGGAGGGAAACATGGACGGAGAGTGCATCTTCTGCGCCATCGCCGCGGGGCGGGCTCCGGCCGAGGTCCTCTTTAAGGATGAGGAGACGGTGGCGTTCTTGGACATCAACCCTGCCGCCCCAGGCCACACCCTCATCATCCCTCGGCGTCACTACCGCAACCTCTTTGACCTGGACCCGGAGGCTGGAGCAGCGGTGATGCGGACTGCCGTGCGGGTGGCCCGGGCCCTGCGGGAGGCCCTCGCGCCGGACGGCATGAACCTGGTCCAGGCCAATGAACGGGCGGCGTTCCAGTCGGTCTTCCACTTCCACGTGCACCTGGTGCCCCGGTGGCTGGGGGATGGCATCGCCTCGCCCTGGCGCCAGCGCCCGGCCAGCGCCGCGGCCCTGCGGGAGGTGGGCGACAGGATCCGCCAGGCCCTTGCGCCTGCTGAAGGGGAATCGGAGAAGGAGCGCTCATGAGCATCTTGGTGGACCGCAACACGAGGCTGGTCGTCCAGGGCATCACTGGGCGGGAAGGACGCTTCCACACTGCCGAGATGGTCAAGTATGGGACGAACGTCGTGGCCGGCGTCACCCCGGGCAAAGGGGGAGAGTGGTGCGATGGCATCCCCGTCTTTGACACGGTGCGCGAGGCGGTGGAGGCCACAGGCGCCAACACGTCGGTCATCTACGTGCCTGCCCGCTTCGCCGTGGAGGCCATCCTGGAGGCCGCCGACGCCGGCATCGGCCTCATCGTCTGCATCACGGAGGGCATCCCCGTCCTGGACATGGTCCAGGTCAAGGCCTACTTGCGGGAGAAAGGGGCGCGCCTCATCGGCCCCAACTGCCCCGGGGTCATCACCCCCGGCGAGGCCAAGGTGGGCATCATGCCCGGGCACATCCACCTGCCGGGGCATGTGGGGGTGGTCTCCCGCAGCGGCACCCTGACCTACGAGGTGGTCCACGCCCTCACCGAGCGGGAACTGGGACAGTCCACCGCCGTGGGCATCGGTGGGGACCCCATTGTCGGCACCGACTTCGTGGAGGTCCTCAGCCTCTTTGAAGCCGACCCCCAGACGGACCAGGTGGTGCTCATCGGCGAGATCGGCGGGACGGACGAGGAGCGCGCTGCATCGTTCATCCGCAGCCGCATGACCAAGCCGGTGGTGGCCTTCGTGGCTGGCCAGACAGCGCCGCCCGGCAAGCGGATGGGCCATGCCGGGGCCATCATCTCCGGCGGCACCGGGACGGCGGAGGAGAAGATCCGTGCCTTCCGGGAGGCCGGCGTGCCCGTGGCGCGGCACCCGGCTGAGGTCGCGGACCTCCTCGCCAAGATGCGGTAGGGGAGGGGGCGCATGGCTCCCAAGTACTGGCGCAAGCCGCTGGACCTGGACCGGATCCGCGTCCCACGGGGGCACATCGTGATCCTGAAGGAGCGGTGCAAGGGGTGCCAGTTCTGCATCGCCTTCTGCCCCCAGGGTGTGCTGAAGGTCTCTGACGAATTCAACAGCAAGGGTTATCATCCCCCGGCGGTGGTGGACGAGCGGAACTGCGTGGCGTGCGGGCTCTGTGGGCTCCTGTGCCCGGAGTTCGCCATCTATCACCTGGAAGAGCAGATGGAGGTAGGAGGAGAGTGAGCGGGAGAGGCCCTCTCCAGGGCGAATTCTTCATCAACGGGGATGTGGCCTGCGCCGAAGGGGCCATCAGCGCGGGATGCCGCTTCTTCGCTGGCTACCCCATCACCCCGGCCACGGAGGTGGCCGAGAGGATGGCCGAGCGGCTGCCCGAAGTGGGTGGTATCTACATCCAGATGGAGGATGAACTGGCGTCCATGAACGCCGTCCTGGGGGCTTCTTGGGCCGGCGTCAAGGCCATGACGGCCACCTCGGGCCCTGGCTTCAGCCTCATGATGGAGAACCTGGGCCTGGGGATCATGACGGAGACACCCTGCGTCGTCGTCAACGTGCAGCGGGGCGGCCCTTCCACCGGCCTGCCCACCTTGGTGGGCCAGGGGGACATGATGCAGGCCCGCTGGGGCTCCCACGGCCCCTATGAGATCATCGCCCTGGCCCCCACATCTCCCCAGGAGTTCTTCGACCTCACCGTGCGAGCCTTCAACCTCTCGGAGGAGTTCCGGACACCTGTCCTCGTGATGGCCGATGCCGAAGTGGGCCACATGACGGAGAAGGTGGTCATCCCCCCGGCGGAGGAGATCCCCCTCTACCCGCGGCGGAAGCCCAAAGTCCCGCCGGGGGCGGGCTTCCGCCCCTTTGAGCCTGGGGAGGACCTCGTGCCGCCCATGCCAGTGGCGGGAGAGGGGTACCGCATCCACGTGACGGGCCTCACCCACGACGAACGCGGCTACCCGGTGATGTCGGAGGAGGCCCAGGACCGCCTGGTGCGGCGGCTGGTGGAGAAGATCCGCCGGGGACGCGATCGCATCATTCAGGTGGAGGAGAAATATCTGGACGACGCCGAGGTGGTGGTCTGTGCCTACGGCATCTCGGCCCGCACGGCCCAGTGGCCCTTGGAGCAGGCCCGCCGCGAAGGGATCCGCGTGGGGATGCTCCGGCTCATCACCGTGTGGCCCTTCCCCGAGGAGCACGTGCGGGCCCTGGCCCGGCGGGTGCGGGCCTTCGTGGTGCCGGAGATCAACATGGGCCAGATCGCCCTGGAGGTGGAGCGGTGCGCGGCCGGCCAGGCCCCCGTCTACCTCGTACCCCACGCGGGAGGGGGGATCCACCGGCCAGAGCAAGTCCTCGCGGCCATCCGGCGGGCAGCCGGCCGCGAGGAAGGAGGGTGAACATGCCGGCGCGGGAATGGATGCGTGCGCTCCTGGCCAGCCTGGAGTGGGACGAAGCCGAGGCCCCCAAGCCCGGAGGCGACGGCCACCATCCTCTGGACCGCCTGCTGCGGGTGGACCGCCTGCCGCACATCTGGTGCTCAGGGTGCGGCCTGGGGACGGCCCTGACTTGCTTCGTGAGCGCACTGGCCAAGTCAGGCCTGGACCTGGATAAAGTAGTAGTGGTCTCCGGGATCGGGTGTACGGGACGTGTGGCCGGCTACGTGAACGTGGACTCCTTCCACACCACCCACGGCCGGGCCATCCCCTTTGCCACGGGTCTCAAACTGGCAAACCCGGACCTCAAGGTCATCGTCTACTCCGGCGACGGGGACCTGGTCGGCATCGGTGGGAACCACTTCATCCACGCGGCACGCCGCAACATGGACCTGACGGTCATCTGCGTCAACAACTTCAACTACGGCATGACCGGGGGGCAGTTGGGGCCTACCACGCCCATCGGAGCCCGCACGAGCACGTCCCCCAGGGGGAATTCCGAGTTCCCCTTCAATTTGCCGCATCTAGCGGCCGGCAGCGGCGCGGTCTATGTGGCTCGCTGGACCACCCTGCACGTCCGACGGTTGGAACGTTCGCTCCTGCGTGCCCTCCAGAAACGGGGGTTCAGTTTCGTGGAGATCATCTCGCCCTGTCCGACCCTTTACGGCCGTTGGAACAGGCGGCAGTTCTTTGGGGGCCAGAAACCCTCGCCGGAGGAGGCCCAGTTCCTGGGCCTGCAGATGCTGCGGTACTTCCGGGAGCACGGGGTCATCCTGCTGGTGGGCGC
>FWWL01005214.1_pt1 | contig 10623 bp, 5 predicted proteins | sample 2228331 | NCBI WGS metagenome assembly FWWL01 (sample SAMEA103939775, study PRJEB20133) | metagenome
ATGTCGCCCCTCAAAGCCCGTGTTCCCGCGAATAGGCGTCGGCCCTTTGCGCGGCCTCCGCGCCCTCTCGGAGGAGGGAGGATATCTCCTCCGTCAGGCGTTCTATCTCCTGCACGTAATAGGAGAGCTGATCGGCGCTCTCCGCCAGGGGTATCAGGTCCAGCATGTCGTGGACGGCGCGGAGAAGGCTCCGGTTCAGCCTCACAGCCTCGAGCACCGGCTCCACCGCTTCCAGGGTCATGAGGGCGTACTCACCGTACCGGCCGGACCCCTGGTCCTCCGCCGCTTCCCGAAGGAGGTCACGGGCCCGGCAGTAGCGGGACTCCAGTTCCTCCACGTCCACCAGGGCCATCTCCGCCAGGGACCTTCCTTCCGCAAGAGTGTCCTCCACGGCCGGGTATCGCTGGCCGAGGGCGTTGAAACGCTGGTCGAGCCGCAGGAGGTCCTCGAGCAGCTCCCGGGAGGAGGAGATGATGCGGACCGCCTCGTCCACCTTCTCCCGCACCCCCGGCGAACCCCTGCCGCACCCTCCCGAGAGGGCCAGGATGAGGACCAGCGGGAGGGACAGAAGGAATGGCGCTCCCTCCGGCATCCGTTTCCTATCCGGCAAGGCCTGCCTCCTTTCCTCCTTATCCCTCCCGTTGTCCGCCTGTGCTCTTCCAGACCGATTATTCTTTGTCCGGGGCCTTTGCCCTTCGTCCTCGGGCGGGAGAGACGCCGGGCAGGAGGGGGTTTCAGGAGGGGGAGCGGGCGTTGAAGAGGTTCATGGCCGTGTCCAGGCCGTCCATGATCACCGCCTCCGCGGCCTCCGCCGCCCGCTCGCACCAGGCGAGGAACTCCTCCAGCTCCTCCCCCTTCATCTCCGCCAGGACGTATTCCGCTGGATCCACACCCTCCGGAGGCCGGCCCACACCCACCCGCACGCGGGGGAACTCCCGGGTGCCCAGGTGGTCGATGACCGACTGAACTCCCAGGTGCCCGCCGGAGGACCCTCCCATGCGGATGCGGATGGTCCCCGGCCGGAGGTCGATGTCGTCGTGGATGACCAGGATGTTCTGCGGTTCCACCCGAAGCCTGCGCCGCAGCCTCCGCGCCGCCTTGCCGCTGAGGTTCATATAGGTCAGGGGACGGGCGAGGTAGACCCGCTCGGTGTAGAAATCTGTCTCCGCCAGGTCGTATCCCCGTCCTCGCTGGAAGGAGGCCCCGTGGTCGCGGGCCAACATCTCCACCGCCCAGAACCCCGCGTTATGGCGGGTCCAGCGGTAATGTTCCCCCGGGTTTCCCAGGCCGAGCACCAGAAACATCTCACATCCCCATGGAAAGGGGCGGCTAGGCCGCCCCGGCAGGCGCTGGTCGGTGAGGAGATTATAGGCGAAGCGGAGGATATCCGGCTACCGGGAGGGCCGCCGTGACCGTCCCCGGCCTCCGATGAGACCTCGGGCTCAGGCTTCCTCCTCCCCGGATGCGGAGGCCTCGGACTCGGCCGCCTCTTCCTCCGCGCCCTCTCCGGCAGCGGCCTCCCCCTCCGGAGCGGCCTCCTCCGGAGCGGCCTCGAAGAGGGCCCGCACCGCCCGGGCCGCCTCCCGCACCCGCTTGGGGGTGACCGCGGCCACGACCTCCTCCGGCTTGTTCAGGTATTTGATGCCCTCCAGCCGGGGCAGGTCGGCCACCCGCAGGCTCTCCTTGAGGTTCAGGTGGGAGACGTCGACCTCGATGAAATCCGGCAGGTCCTTGGGCAGGCACTGCACGCGGACCTCGTAGAGGTAGTGGTTGAGGATGCCCCCCGCCTTCACCCCCACCGCCTCGCCGGTGAAGTGGAGGGAGACCGTGGCCTGGATCTCCTCGTGGTCATGGACCTTCTGGAGGTCCACGTGGAGGATGTGGTCCTTGAGGGGATCCCTCTGCACCTCCTTCACCAGCACGGTGTGCTCTCCGTCCTCCGCGCCCTCCACCTTGAGTTTCACCAGCCCGTGCAGGCCGCGCTCCCGGCGCAGGGCGGCGAGGAAGGTCTTCTCCCGCAGAGCCAGGTGGAGCGGCTCGAATCGGTGCCCGTAAAGGACGGCGGGGATGAGGCCGGAGCGGCGCAGCTTCTTGGCCGCCTGCTTCCCCTTCTCCGTCCTGGTCACGGCTACAAGTTCCGTCTGCATCTCCAACACCTCTTGTCCATGGAAGATACCTCTCCGCGGCGCAAACAACTCAACAATTATAGGGAAAGCGGCACCTCCCCGCAAGAAGTGCGAACATCTGGGGATATCACCCATTTCATCTCGTCGGATTTGCTCGTTTTGCCAGGATGATAGGGTGGTCTCTGATCTATCTTGACCCGGAAAGCGCCTGCTGAGACGATACGGCATCGAACGGGAGAGAGCCGGCCGCGGCTGCTACGAAAAAAAGCACGGTCACCTCCCCGCGAGGAGGAAACCGTGGGGTTAATGCCATGTCCTCGCCGAGGATAACTCGTCACCTCCCCGCGAGGAGGGAACCGTGTGCCCATCTACACATAGACGAGCTGTCGGCAGCCTCCCCGCCAGGTGGGAGTCGTGCCGCCGAAGCCCGGTGTCGTATATGCGGACATACCCTGCCTCGACGGGATTACAATGAAGACAGGCCTGGGTGCGTGTCACCGAGGCCTTGTGGGCTTTGCGGGTCCGGCCGACCCGCGCCCGCGGAGCCCGCGGGAGCACGGCGACACCGGGAAGGGCCCGAGAGGGGAAGTCCGGGACAGGGAAGTCCGGGACAGCGCGCGGCAGCCGGATATGCCCCGTCTCCGGGAAGTGCGCAGGGGTGGAGAGGTGCGGCGACCGCAGGGGCAGCCCGAGAGGCGCCCGGGACGAAGGACGGTCCCCGGATAGCTTGGGGGGCATGAGGAGCAAGGTGGACACGGACGCATGGAGGAGATCCTCGAGCTGATAAAGGGCGAGGTGGAGTCCTCCCTGGAGGGGGATCTCCGCTCGCTGATACCCGCCCGGGGGCGAGTGGTGATCCGCGCCACCGAGGAGGTCCACCCCTTCCTCCTGGCCTCGTTGTTCCGCCTCTTTTCCGGAAGCCTCCTGGTCGCCGTTCCGGGCGCGGAGGAGGCGGAGGAGGTGCTGGAGCGGCTGCGCTTCCTGCTCTCCCCGGGGGAGGTGGCGGAACTCCCTTACCGGGAACTGGTCATCGCCGGGGAGAGGGGCGAGGATCCCGAGGCGGTCTCCCTGCGCGGCAGGGCCCTGGCGGCGCTGCGGGAGGGCCGTCACGCGGCGGTGGTGTGCGAAGCCCTAGCCCTGGCCCACCCCGTCCCCGGCGGGGAGCTCGCCGCCTCACCCGTCCGCCTGCGGGAGGGACAGGAGGAGGACCGCGAACTCGTGGTGGAGCGACTGGCGGACATGGGGTACCGCCGGGAATACCTGGTGGAGGGAGGCGGGCAGTTCGCCGTGCGCGGGGCCATCCTGGACGTCTACGACCCGGCGCTGAAGGCCCCGGTGCGGGTGGAATGGTTCGGGGACCGGGTGGAGCGCATCCGGTTCTTCGACCCTCAGGACCAGCGCTCGCGGGAGGCGCTCCGCGAAGTGGAGTTCTTCCCCGTGCGCTCGCTCCCCGGCGAGGACCGGGGACTGGTGGACCTGTTGAGTCCGGGGAGCGCACTGGTCCTCCTGCAACCCCCCCTGCTGCGCCGACGCTGGCGCAGCGCGGAGGGGGTCCTGGAGCCGGACCTGGAAACGATCTCCTCCAGGATCGCCGTGGTGGAGCTGGACCCGCTGGCCGGAACGGCCCATGTGCAGGTGGACGCCCGGGCTGTCGGGGATTTCGGGGGTCGGGTGGAGGAGTTCCTCCGCTCCCTCAGGGAACTCCTGAGGGAGGGCTACAGGGCGGCGGTGCTTTTGGAGACGGAGGGCCGCCTGCAAAGGATGCGGGAGACCGTGCTGGAGGAGGGGATCCCCATGGTCGAGGGCGGGACCCCGACCCCGGGGAGGGTCCGGCTGGCCGTCGCCGGATGGGGGAGGGGCTTCCTGCTTCCCCGGCGAGGCCTGGCCCTTTTCACCGATCGTGACATCTTCGGCCGCCGGAGGGCGAGGGAGGTGGTGGAGCGCGGCGCCGGCCGCGCCCTGGAGGGCTGGTGGGAGCTGGAGGAGGGCGACTACGTGGTGCACGTGAACCACGGCATCGCGGTTTACGGGGGGCTGGTGCGGAGGGAGGTGGAGGGATCGGTGCGTGAATTCCTCCTCCTCCGCTACGCCGGGGGGGACGTCCTCTACGTGCCCGTGGACCGCATAGACCTGGTCCACCGCTACGTGGGAGCGGAGAAGCCGGAGGTCCACCGCCTTTCGGGGCATCACTGGAGGAGGGTGAAGAGGCGGGCCCGGGCCTCCGCCCGGGAGATGGCCATGGACCTTCTGCGGCTCTACGCCGAGCGCATGGCCTGCGAGGGCTACGCCTTCTCCCCCGACGACCCGTGGCAGCGCGAGCTGGAGGACTCCTTTCCCTACGTGGAGACGCCGGACCAGGAGAGGGCCATCCGGGAGGTTAAGGAGGACATGGAGAAGCCCGTGCCCATGGACCGGCTGGTCTACGGAGACGTGGGCTTCGGCAAGACGGAGGTTGCGGTGCGGGCGGCCTTCAAGGCGGTCATGGACGGGAAGCAGGTCATGGTCCTGGTGCCCACCACCGTCCTCGCCCAGCAGCATCACCGCACCTTCACCCAGCGCTTCCACCCCTTCCCGGTGAGGGTGGAGGTGCTCTCCCGCTTCCGCAGTCCGCGGGAGCAGCGCGAGGTGCTGGAGGCCGTGGCCCGGGGCGAGGTGGACGTGCTCATCGGGACCCATCGCCTGCTGCAGGAGGACGTGCGCCCCGCTGACCTGGGGCTTTTGATCATAGACGAGGAACACCGCTTCGGCGTGGCCCAGAAGGAGAAGCTGAAGGCCCTGCGCCGCAGCGTGGACGTGCTCACCCTCACCGCCACCCCCATCCCCCGAACCCTCCAGATGTCCCTCTCCGGGATCCGGGACATGAGCGTCATGGACACCCCCATAGAGGACCGCCGTGCGGTGATCACCTCCGTAGGACCCTACGACGAACGGGTCATCCAGGAGGCCATCCGCAGGGAGCTTTCCAGGGGAGGCCAGGTCTTCTACGTCCACAACCGGGTTCAGACCATCGAGAGGGCCGCTCGCCGGGTGCGGGAGCTGGTCCCCGAGGCTAGGGTGGTGGTGGGACACGGGCAGATGAGGGAGAGCCGTTTGGAGCGGGTGATGGAGGATTTCGTGGCCCACCGCGCCGACGTCCTGGTGTGCACCACCATCGTGGAATCGGGCCTGGACATACCCAACGCCAACACCCTCATCGTGGACGGCGCCGAGAACCTGGGCCTCTCCCAACTATATCACCTCCGGGGGAGGATCGGGCGCGCCGACCGGCAGGCCTACGCCTTCTTCCTCTTCCATCCCGGAGGGCGGATGACCGACGAGGCCGCCCAGAGGTTGAAGGTGATCCGCGACTTCTCCGAGCTGGGCTCCGGGCTGCGGGTGGCCATGAAGGACCTGGAGATCCGGGGGGCGGGCAACCTCCTGGGACCGGAGCAGCACGGCCACGTGGAGGCCGTGGGGTTCGAACTCTACTGCCGGATGCTGGCCGAGGCGGTGGACGAGCTCAGGGGGGTCAGGAGGCCTCGCGGCTCCAAGGTGGCCATAGACCTTCCCCTGCGCGCCTTCATACCCGAGGAATACATCCCCCGTGCCTCGCGGCGCATAGAGATCTACCGCCGCCTGGGGGAGGCGGAGGGGGAAGGGGAGGTGGAGGACCTCTCCGCGGAGGTCAGGGACCGCTACGGCCCGCTGCCCCCGGAGGTGGAGAACCTCTTCGCCGTGGCCGCGCTCAGGCTGGCCTGCCTGGAGGCAGGGGTGAGGGAGGTGGGGCATCACCGGGAGACGGTGACCCTCCGCCTGGCAGCCCGGGGGGCGGTGGCGCCGGAGGTCCTCCTTTCCGCCGCCGGAGAGGGTTATCCCTGGAGGGAGGTCCGATACAATCCCTTGCTGCGCGAGGTGGCCCTCCGCTTCCCCCCGGGCACGAGGGCAGGGTCGGAGCTCGTTCATCTGGAAAATATTGTAAGATGGCTGAAGGAAGCGGCCTCCAGACGAGGGTGAGGGTGTGGTGGTCCTCCGGGGCGGCTTCTCGACGGCCGGAAACGACAGGCGGGAACGGGGGCGGGGTAGGGCGGAGCTGCGCTACGCGGGTCGCCGCAGGGCATAGTGTCGTTCAGCGTGGAGCCGTGTCGGCGGGTATCGCGGGGGGCGGGAGCGGTTGGTGGTATGTGCCTGTGGTATGTTCCTCACCGCACATTCGGGAAAGACGGCGGTGCCCGCAGAGGGGCGGGGGCGCTTGGTGATATACTACCCGCCGGAGGGAAAGGGCGGAAAGCGGCATAAGCGGGTCGAAAGCCGTCTTCCCGAGAAGAAGGGAGGGCGGGCGGAGGATGGATGGACGAGACGGCCGGGCAAACCCTGAAATAGGGCCGGCCTGAAGGCCTCTCCCGCCGAATACGGCGGAGCGGTCGGGGCGGGAGGCGTGGGGTATCCCCGCGGAGACACCGGGCGGCGAGGAGGTTCGATGAGCGGAAGACTGCCGCTGATCCATGTGCTGGGACTGGGGCCGGGCCCCTTACCCCTGCTCACCCTGGAGACCTGGGAGGCGCTGCGGGCTGCGGACGAGGTGATGCTGCGCACGGAGAGACACCCCTGCGTGGCCGAGCTGAGGGATCGCGGCGTCCGCCTGCGCCCCCTGGATCACTGGTACGAGCGCGCGGCGGACCTGGAGGAGGCCTACCGGGGGATCGTCGGCGAGGTGGTGCGTCGCGCGGTGGAAAGGGGGGTTGCCTGGTACGCCGTGCCCGGACACCCCCTGGTGGCGGAGCGCACGGTGACCATGCTCCTCTCCGAGCCGGTGGAGGTCCGTCTGTACAACGCGGTGAGTTTTCTGGACGCCGTCCTAGCCGTCCTGCGCCGCGATGCTCTGGAAGGCGTCCTCCTCCTGGACGGGGAGGGCCTGGTGGAGCGGGGACCCGGTGCCCTTGACCTCCGCGTGGGCCTGGTGGTGGCCCAGGTGGACTCCAGGCTCAAGGCCTCCGAGGTGAAGACCTCTCTCCTGGAGGCCTACCCCCCTCATCATCCCGTTCAGGTGATCAAGGCGGCGGGAGGCCCGGGGGAGGTTGCGGAGACCCTTCCCCTGGAGGAGCTGGACCGTGCGGAGAGGTTCGACCACCTGACCTCCATTTGGGTCCCTCCGCTGCCGGAGGCGGAGATATTCGATTTCCGTCGTCTGGTGGATATCGTGGCCCGCCTGAGAGGGCCGGAGGGATGTCCCTGGGACCGCAAGCAGACCCACGAATCTCTAGCCCGCCATATGGTGGAGGAGGCCCACGAGGCGGTGGAGGCCATAGGGCGCGGCGACTGGGACCACCTCTGCGAGGAGCTGGGAGACCTTCTCCTCCAGGTGGTCCTGCACGCCAGGCTGGGCGAGGAGGAGGGCAGCTTCGACATCGGGGAGGTGCTGCGCCTGATCATCGAGAAGCTGGTCCGGCGCCACCCCCATGTCTTCGGAGACGCCGAGGCCCGGACCCCGGAAGAGGTCATCTCCCGGTGGGAGAGGATCAAGGCCGAGGAGCGCGGCGAGCCCTCCGTTCTGGACGGGATTTCCGAGGGCCTTCCCGCCCTCATCCACGCCTACAAGCTGCAGTCCAGGGCGGCCCGCGTGGGCTTCGACTGGGGGGCCGGGGAAGAGGTGCTCCCCAAGCTGCGGGAGGAGCTGCAGGAGGTGGAGGAGACCCTGCGCGGGGGAGGGGAGGACCTGGAGGAGGAGCTGGGCGACCTCCTCTTCACCGTGGTCAACGTGTGCCGCCATTTCCGGGTGGACCCGGAGATAGCCCTGCGCCGTTCGGCCCGAAAGTTCGCCGCCCGTTTCCGGGCCATGGAGGAGGAGTGCCGCCGCCGCGGACGCTCCGTGGAGGAGATGGACCTGAGAGAGCTGGATTCCCTCTGGGAGGATCTGAAGTAGCGGGTCCGCCCCTTGGCGTTCCCGCGCCCATGGCTGCGCGGTCGGTCTGCGGGCGCCGGTGATCCCCGGAGATGCCGACGGGATCGGGAGGGAGGGGGATCCACGGTGAGTTCGGGGAGGCTCCTCCAGCCGGGGTCCGGGCCGGGTTCACGGGTGGAGGTTCCGCGGTTCCGGAGAGGGAAGGAAAAAGGGAAGGCATCGGTGAATATGCCATAGGCGCACAGTTCGGACGCCAGCCGTCCGCAGCGATGCGGGCCGGGAACAGGAACTAGAGAGGAGCCCTCCAAATGAAGAGCCGTTTCTTCTGGGGAGGGGGAATGGAGAGAGGAGGCGCTCGTCCGGCGTGTCGAGAGGGGAGCGGATGACCGCATCAGGTGGTGGGGGGAGAGCTGTACCGGGCCGTTTCTTTGGCGGGAGGGGGAAGGGAGGCGCTCGTCCGGCGTGTCGAGAGGGGAGCGAATGACCGCATCGGGCGGTGGGGGAGAGGAGAGATGAAAGGTATGACTCGGCGATCGGCGGGTATGGGACGTCTTTCGGCCGTCCTGGCCGCCGTGCTGCTGGCCGCCCTCTTTACCGTGGTCCCCACGGGCGGGAAAAGGGCCTATGCCCTCCGCGACACCTACGTGTTCGACGGGTCGGGATGGGGGCACGGCGTGGGCATGTGTCAGTACGGGGCACGGGGGATGGCCGCCGCGGGTTTCAATTACCAGCAGATACTCACCCATTACTTCCAGGGGACTCAGGTCTCGGACTGGGCCTGCCCGCCGTCCATAAGGGTGGGCCTTTTGGAGGGCATGGGGGAGATCCAGATAGCCGCCGACAGCGGCTCCTTCCTGCTCTTCACCTCCCAGGGGGACATACCCGGGGGGATCGTGGACCAGGGCACCACCTGGAGGATAAGGCCGAGTTCCGACGGTCGGTTCCTCATCTACAAACCGGACGGCTCCCTCCTCAACGGGACCTCCTACGGCAGCACCTGGCAGCCCGTTTACGTGAGGGGGGTGGCGGAGGGCAACGTCCTCCGGCTTCCCCAGAACGGAAACCGGCGCATCAGCCACCTGACGGCCATAACCCCGCTGGAGCTCAACGTCTACGGGTCGCCCTACGCCCTCCGGGCCATACTCATCAGCTGGTTCGAGACCTATCTGGAGGGCGTGGCCGAGGTGCCGGGGAGCTGGCCTCAGGAGGCGGTGAAGGCCCAGGCGGTGGCGGCGAGGTCCTACGCGGTGCGCTTCATGAACAAACACGCCTCCTCGAACTTCAACCTCTGCGACGAGGTCCACTGCCAGTACTATCAGGGATACGACAAGGAGAAGGACTCCGGATGGGTCCAGGCGGTGAGGGCCACGGCGGGTAAGGTGCTCCTCTACCAGGGGCAGGTGGCCCAGTGCTTCTACTGCTCCTCGTGCGGGGGACACACGGACAACAACGAGGACGTGTGGTCCGGAAGCCCGGTACCCTATCTCCGCGGCGTGCCCGACCCCTACTGCATGGACTCCGTCAATCCCTACGCCCACTGGACGGTGACCATGTCCCGGCAGCAGATCGAGTCACGGCTGAACTCCTCCTCGGGGACCCGCGTGGGGACCCTTTACTCCGTGGACCTCTCCAACCGCACCCCAAGCGGCAGGGTGAGGCTGGCCACCTTCACCGGCAGCGAGGGGAAGGTGACCGTCACCGGGGAGCAGCTCCGCTCCCTTCTCGGGTTGCGCAGCGCCATGGTGCGCCTGCGGCCGGACAACTTCGAGGAATACGTCCTCCTGGCCAACCCCTCGGGCAGCACGGCGGGCGCGGTGGTGAGGATGAGGGCCGGCGGCACCACCCAGGAGGCGTCAGTGGAACTCCCCCCCTTCACCCGGAGGACGGTGAGGGTCAACGATTACTTCCAGGGGGAGGAGGTGGCCGTCCAGGTGGAGGCCGACCGGGACATCGTGGCCGAGAGGGCCATGTACTTCGCCTACCGCGGTGACCAGGACGACGGTTCCTGCAGCCCGGGCACACCCGCCCTTTCCGGCGACTGGTATCTGGCCGAGGGATACACCGCGGGGGAATTCGACACCTGGATCCTCCTCTACAACCCCGGTCCGGAGGATGCCCGGGCCGGCGTACGCCTCCTTCGGGAGGACGGCACGGCCAGGGACCTCGACCTGCTCATCCCCGCCTCCTCCCGGGTGACCCTGAGCGTGGACGGGCAGCAGGGCTTCTCCGCCTGCGCCTTCTCCACCCGGGTGACCTCCGACCGTCCGCTGGCCGTGGAGCGGGCCATGTACTTCGACAGCGGGGGCAGGAGGGGCGGGCACACGGCGGAGGGTTCTCCGGAGCTCTCCAGGGAATGGTATTTCGCCGAGGGCTACACGGGAGGGAGGTTCGATACCTGGGTGCTGGTGGGCAACCCGGCCGACCAGCAGGCGCGGGTCCTGTTCCACCTCCTCCCGGTGTCCGGAGGCCAGGGCAGGACGGTGGAGATGACCGTGGCTCCCCATTCCCGCCTCACCATGCGCGTCAACGACTGGATGCCCGGGGCGGAGGTGGCGGTCATGGTGGAGAGCGACCAGCCGGTGGTGGCGGAGAGGGCCATGTATTTCGATTACGGGGGCA
>FWWL01010519.1_pt1 | contig 10618 bp, 7 predicted proteins | sample 2228331 | NCBI WGS metagenome assembly FWWL01 (sample SAMEA103939775, study PRJEB20133) | metagenome
CTTCGCCGTGGCGGCGCCGGTTTCTCCCAGGGCGGCTTCGACGGCAGCCTGCATCTCTTCTTCGGTTGCTGCGGCAGGCATGTAGGACTCGATCAGTTTCAGTTCGGCCTCTTCGCGTTCCGCGAGCTCCGGGCGTCCGCCCTGCCGGTAGAGCTCCGCGGCGTCGCGGCGCTGCTTGATGAGGGAGTTCAGGACCTTCAACTCTGCGGCCTCGTCCAGCGGCTTCATCGAGTCCACTTTCTCCTTCATGAGCGCGGCCTTCATCATGCGGAGCGTGGCCAGACGGGCTTCGTCGCGGGCTTTCATCGCCTCGGCCATGTCTTTCTGGAGCTGATCGAGGAGGGCCATCTCTGGTATCCTGTTAACCTGTTTCCCTCTGATTTTCCCACAGCCATGCATATCAAGAAGCAGCGACTCCTGACACCAGGGCCGACGCCTCTTCTGCCTCGCGCCCTGCACGCCATGATGGCGTCCGACATTCATCACCGGACGCAGGACTTCATCCAGCTGTACCCGCGCGTGCTGGCGGACCTCAAAGAGGTCTACGGCACGCAAAACGACGTGCTGATCACGGTGAGCTCCGGCACCGGCGCCATGGAGGCGGCGGTGTCGAATTTCTTCAGCGAAGGCGACCGGGTGGTGGTGCTTTCGGCGGGAAAATTCGGCGAGCGTTGGGTGGATCTGGCCAAGGCATACCGGCTGAATGCGGTGGTGCTGGCGGCGGAATACGGCGACGTGGTGAGCCCGGAGCGCGTGGAGCAGGCGCTGCGCGAGAACCCGGACGCGAAGGGCGTGTTCTTCCAGGCGTCGGAGACGTCGACGGGCGCGGCGCATGACGTGCGGGCGATCGGCGAGATCGTGAAGAAGACGCAGGCGCTGTGCATCGTGGATGCGATCACAGGGCTGGGCACGATGCCGCTGGACATCGACGGCTGGGGGCTGGACGTGGTGATCGGCGGCTCGCAGAAGGCGTTCATGATTCCGCCGGGGCTGGCGTTCATCAGCGTGAGTCCGAAGGCATGGGCGCAGAACGAGACGGCGCGGCTGCCGCGGATGTATTTCGACCTGAAGCGGGAAAAGAAAATGGCGGACAAGGGCGAGAGCGCGTGGACGCCCAATGTCAGCCACATTCTGGCGCTGGCCGAAGCGCTGGCCTACATCAAGCAGCTGGGAATGGCGAAGCTCGTCGAGAACGCGCAGCTGCTGGCAAAGGCGACGCGCGCGGCGGTGGTGGAGCTGGGGCTCGAGCTGTTCGCGCCCGGCTCGCCGTCGTCCTCGGTGACGGCGGTGAAGGCGCCCGCAGGGATGGATTCGGGCGAGATCGTGAAGGCGTACCGGAACCAGTTCGGATCGATCATCGCCAACGGGCAGGGCACGATGAAGGGCAAGATTTTCCGCATCGCGCATCTTGGCTATTTCGACTTCGCAGACCTGTTCGCGGTGATCGCCGAACTGGAGTTGATCCTGCATGAAAAGGGCCTGCCGGTGAAGTTCGGCCAGGGCGTGGCGGCGGTGCAGAAGGTGTACGTGGAGGCCCGCAGCGGGAAGCAGTCATGAAGATCCTGGTGGCTGAACCGATGTCTCCGGCGGCGCTGGAGCTGCTGCGCCGCCAGCCGGGCTTCGAGGTGATCGAGTCCAACCCGAAGGAGTATGAACAGCACCTCGGCGACTGCGAGGCGATGCTGGTGCGCAGCGCCGTGAAGGTGAAAGCGGAGACGCTGGCCAAGGCGCCGAAGCTGCGCGTGATCGGACGCGCGGGCGTAGGCGTCGACAACGTGGATCTGGCGGCAGCGACCGCGGCGGGCGTGCTGGTGATGAACACGCCCGGGGGCAACGCGGTGAGCGTGGCCGAGCACACGCTGGCGCTGATGCTGGCGCTGGCGCGCATGATCCCGGAAGCCAACGCGTCCACGCGCGCGGGCAAGTGGGAGAAGAAGAAGTTCCTCGGCAACGAGCTGCGGGGCAAGACGCTGGGCATCGTGGGTCTGGGCAACATCGGCCAGGAAGTGGTGCGGCGCGCGCGGGGGTTCGAGATGCGCGTGCTGGCCTCGGACCCGTACGTGAACCCGGTAACGGCTGCGGATCTGGGCGCGGAGCTGGTGCCGCTGGACGAGTTGATCGCGCAGTCCGACTACATCAGTCTGCATGTGGGGCTGACGCCGGAGACGCGCGGCATGATCAACGCGCAGACCATCGCGCGGATGAAGCCGGGCGTGCGGATCATCAACTGCGCGCGCGGCGAGCTGATCGACCAGGAGGCGCTTGCCGAGGCGCTGGTTTCCGGAAAGGTGGCAGGCGCGGGGCTGGATGTGTTCTCCCCCGAGCCGCTGCCGGAAGGCCACCCGCTGCTGTCGGCGCCGAATCTGATCGCCACGCCGCACATCGCCGGCTCCACCGAGGAGGCGCAGGAGATCGTCGGCATCCGCATCGTGGAGCAGCTGGTGGAGTACCTGCTGCACGGGGTGGCGATCAACGCCGTCAACATGCCGGCGCTGGCGCCGGAGCAGTACCGCGCCATCAGCCCGTACATCGAGCTGGCGGAGCGGCTGGGGCGCTTCGCGGCGTTCATCGCCGGCGAGAACCCGCAGGCGGTGCGGATCACCTACCGCGGCCGGATCGCCGAGTTGAACACGAACCTGCTGCGCAATGCCGCGCTGGCAGGCGTGCTGAGCCGGAGTCTGGCGGCGCGCGCCAACCTGGTGAACGCCATGCAACTTGCCGCGCAGCGGAACCTCTCGGTGACGGAGGCGCATCAGCCCCGCGGCGGGGCCACGGATTCCATTCAGGTGGAGATCATCGCCGCTGCCTCGGCGACTTCGGTGACCGGCGGCGTGGTGATGGACAAGCCACGGCTGCTGTCGATTGACGGCATCCCGGTGGAGATCACGCTGGCCGGGCACCTGATCTATATGCGAAACCAGGACGTGCCGGGCGTGATCGGCCACGTGGGCGGCATCCTCGGACGCAACCAGATCAACATCGCGAATTTTTCGCTCGGGCGGCAGGAAAAGCCTGCTGAACTGGGGCGCCCGCTCGAGGCTGTGGCGCTGGTGGAGGTGGACTCACCCGTGAATGAGGAGATCCTCGCCGAGCTCCGCAGCCATCCGGCGGTGCGGCTGGCTGTTACGGTCGAGCCGGGCGGCTGAGCGAAACCAGAGATTGCGGACAATCGAGGGGCGGGCCCGTTGCCGCCCCTCGTTCGTCGTGATACCATAAAAGTGCCTCGTGGACTGCGCTTCCTTCAGAGAATCAGTCCGAATCCCCGACGGAGCTAGCTTCCCATCTCGATGAGTTCAACCGTATTCCTCGGTAATCTTCCGCCGTGGGTCACTGCCGACGACATCAAGGCATGGCTCGCTGCGGAAAACCTGGTGGCCGATTCAGTCAAAGTCATCCGGCACCCTGAGACGCAGGAGTCGAAGGGTTTCGCCTTCATCGAAGCGCCGAACGAAGAAGAAATGCACGCTATCATCAAGCGCTTCGACCGTGCGCCGCTGGAAGACAGGCTGCTGCGCGCCAATCCTGCGCAGCCGCCGAAATCGAAAAGCGGCCGCGGTTCCGCGCCGCGCGCCCAGCAGGCGCAGGGCGCCCCCGCCGCCGCGCAGAGCGCCCCCGAAAAGCGTTCCCGCGGCGGGCGCAAGCACCGCAAACCCAGTGGTCCGCCCAGCGCTTTCGCTGAGGAACTCGCGAAAGCTCTGTAACCGGGTTCTGCCGCCGGTTGGCCCTCCGCCCCGGGCCGGAGCAGGGAATTCGTTTGCCACCCGTCTTCCCGCCCGCCCTCCTTGCCTGCTATCGTGTTAAGTTCAACTTGCGAACCAAGGAGAGTTTGCGGCGATGCGAGTGGTCGCGGGCGTTGATCTTGGCGGGAATGCCGTCAATTACACTTTTCTCACCAGCGACGAGAGGTTCCTGATCGAGTCGCTGTGCGAGCACCCATCCAGATCCAAAGAGGGGCCCGCAGTTTGCCTTCAGCAGATCCTGGATGGACTTCACGTTGCCCTGCGGCAGGCAGGCATCTCGATGGAGGATGTGGCCGTCGTCGGGCTCGACACCCCAGGTCCGGCCAGCGCTGACGGCGTGCTCAGCGCGCGGGGCTCCACAAACTTCGTGCACCCGGATTGGGCGGGCTTCGACATTCGCTCGGCTCTCGAGGCGAAGCTGGAACGCCCGGTGATCTACCTGAACGACGGCAACGCCGGCGCGCTGTGGGGCCACTTCCATCTGTTCGGAGCGCACTCCAGCGCGACGTCGGTTTCGGCGATCATCGGCACAGGTTTGGGCGGCGGCGTGATCCTCGGGCAGACAGTAGTCAAAGGGCGCAAGGGGTTCGGCGGCGAGCTTGGACATGTGCTGATTCCCTATCAAAGCATTCCCTTCCTGGAGGGCATCCGCCCGCGCTGCAACTGCGGCCGGACCGGGGATCTGGAGTCGCTCTGTTCCCTCACCGCCATCGAGGTGAACTACCTGCCCTACTTCCAGCCGAAGTATCCCGATCACGAGCTCTACCGCATGGGGAACTTGCACCAGGCGGCCAAGCTCGTGCGCGGGCTGGCGGAGAAAGGGGATCCCCTCTGCCGGGAGATCTTCCGCGGGCAGGCGCACGCGTTGGGGCTGTTCTTCGATGAAATGGTGAACACATTCGACCCCGACGCGCTGATCGTCGGCGGCGGCGCGATTGAAACCGGGCCGGAATTCCAGCAGTGGTTCCTCTCGGAGATCCGCGCCGGCATGCCGGAGCAGCGCGAGGAGCAGGCCGATATCCCCATCCACATCATGCCGAACGGCGACACGGCAGGCGCCCGCGGCGCCGCCATTGAGGCGCTTCGCGTCGCGCGCGAGCGGTCCCTCCTCTGAGGCAGGCGTAACCTGCCGCTCGCAGCTTGCGCTATTCTACTGGTACGAAAGAGACTGCCATGCCACTCACTTCCCGATTCTCCCGGCGGATTGCGCTTGCCCTCTGCTGCACCCTGCTCGCCCTCCCCGCGCAAACGCCCAAGCCCAAGCGGACTCCCGACGTCCCGTTTGTTCCTACCACCGAGCGCGCCGTCGAGGCGATGCTGGAACTGGCCAAGGTCACCAAGAACGATATCGTCTACGATCTCGGCTGCGGCGACGGGCGCATCGTTATCACCGCGGCCAAGAAATACGGCGCCCGCGGCGTCGGGATCGACATCAATCCCGAACGGATCGCCGAAGCCCGGGCCAACGCGAAAAAAGAGGGCGTCGAACACCTGGTCAAGTTCATTGAACAGGATCTGTTCGAGGCCGACATCCGCGAGGCGTCCGTCGTCACCCTGTTCCTGCTGTCCAGCGTCAACCTGAAGCTGCGCCCGAAACTGCTGGCCGAGCTCAAACCCGGCACCCGGGTTGTCTCGAACACCTTTGACATGGGCGAATGGAAGCCCGACAAGGAGTTCACGCTGGATGACAACGGCGAGGACTCCTATCTCAGCCACAAGTTCTATCTTTGGGTCATTCCGAAAGAGAAGCCCGTTTTCAAGCAGTGACCAGCCCGGGGACGGTGCCGCCGTCGCGCCCGTAGCGTGTCAGCTGCTCCTGGCCCGCCGCCGTCCCTGAGCGGTGGCTTCCCTCCGGTGTCGCAGGAGGCCGCCCCAGCCGGAGGCGTGCGCCTTTTGGTGGCCGGAATCATGGTGCGGCAGGCACCGTGAAGGATCCGTTGACTCTGCCCGTTCCGCAAGTGACCCTGTAGCGATATTCGCCCGGCGCAAGTCCGTCCAGAACGATGCGGCGGGTGCGCGGACCGCCGCGGTCCGCCGTGTCGTTGCTGTCGTCAGAGCTCGCAAAGTATCCCGGCGTGATGGCGTAGCGGCAGGCAGCCAGCGTCGGCGCATCGTAAGTGATCTCCGCTTTTCCGGGGGACGTCGTCACTCTCAGCCGGTAAGGTTCCACCCGCGGCACCAGGGCGTAGCGTTGATCGCTGGCCCTCAGGTGCAGGCCGGCGCCCATGCTGATCGCGCGTTCGTAGGCGGCCAGTCCGGAGCCCAGCGTGCCTTCCACATCGTGGTACATCGCCAGCGCATTCACCCACAGGTTGTCGTAGGTGTGGCCGCTCAGATTTTCGGCGATCATCCGCCACTCGGCGTTGATCACGGACGAAGTCGTGTGGGGTGCTGCCTTGGTTCCCCAGAAGCCGCGCCCGTTCGGGCACACGGGGAGAGTGGTGTTTGTGTCGGTATGCGAGAACCCGCAGGTGGCAATGTACTCGTCGTCGATCTTGATCACCATCCTGCCTTTCACCCCGATGCAGCCGGGCTTCCATGCGGCGCAGTTGAGTGTGAGCGAGGTCGACGTCGAGCTGATGGGGGAAGCCAGCGCCACCGGCGGATTTCTCACCGCGATGTAGCGCTCCCACGTTGTGATGAGCCCAAGGGCGTCCGTCGTGGGGGTCCGGTATGCCGCGGAATAAAGAACGGGCTTGCGGGGATGAAGGATGCCATCCACGTAGAACTTGCCGAGCTTGGCGCCGCTTTTCTCGAAGAGATATCCGCCGTTGACGGCCAGCGCCCGGGTTTGGCGGATCCAGCCCACGTGCATGGAGAAATAACTCCACATCCACGGCGACGTGCCGGTCACTCCCGCGGCGCCCTCCAATTCCGCCCAGAATTGCCCGAGCCCGGGCAGCGCAAGCGGGTTTGTCAGATTCCCCATCAGGGAGTAGCCTCTGCACCAGGGCGTGGCGTTTCTGCCCCATTCTCCGGCGATGTAGAGGCTGTCGGAGGCAGACAGCGGGGTGGCGTTCGGATCCTGGATGATCATGCCGGTGCCGGGAATCCAGTACCAGTCCTTTCCCGTGTCCTGCCCGTAGATGCCGAAAGTTTTCGTGACTCCATTCACGGCCACCGTGTTGAGGCTGATGAGCGTGCGCCAGGGAATCGTGAAGACCTTGCGCTGGCCGTTCGGCCGGCAACACTCGTGTGTGGAGTTGAAAGTTTGCGTGATGTTGTAGACGACAGAACCCCGGCAGTCGCTCGCAATCTGCGAGGAGTAGAGGCCATCGCGGATGTCGAAGACGCCCTCGTAGGCGGCGTCGACATTCTTCAGCTTGGAGGCGAAGTAGTTCCGCTCGGGAGAGTCCGGGCTGAGCAGCCACGTCCAATACACATCCTTCAGCACCCGTGCCGGCCCTCTCGGATTTGCGGAATCATACACAATTCCCCAGTCCCAGTGGCGGTCGTACTCCGGGTGCCCGCCGCCCATCAGAGCTGCCACGAACTGCTGTGCAGTGGCGATGTACAGGTACCTCCCGGTGAGGATGTAAGGCACTGCGAACAGGGAGGGCCAGTGGCCGCCGTCCGGAACCCAGGGCTTGTTGGACGCCGGGCAGCTCGTGCAGGCATATTGGGCCGGGTAAGGGCCCGTCTGGTCGAAGGCGATGCCCGTGCGGCCTTCGGGTTGGGCGCTGAGAGAAAAGATCCTGCCGAACGAGGGGGTCTGTTGATCCTCCGGCCAGTTCAGGTAGTTCCGCCAGGCAGGGCTCATGTTGGTGTAGCCTTCCCGCGTGTGCATCGGGATGTTGACGGCCGCCTCCGCGCTTCCTTCGATCAGCCGCTCGAATGCCTGCATCCGGGTGGCGACGCTGAACCGGTTGTCCCCCATCGCATACAGGTAGCTGATGTGGAATCCGGGAATGATGCCGAAGTTGTCGCTGTCGCCCGTGCCGGGCATGTCGGTCCCCATGTATGCGCAAGGATTGTTGCTGGTCGTGCAGGATCGCGGGTCCGGCCGCCCCTGATCATCGGTCCCCACGTTCCCCGGCCACTGGTTCAGATAGGTTGTGATTTTGTTCTGGTCGATTCTGATGTTCAGGTCGTACGACGGCAGCACCCTCGTCGCCACCAGGTAGGGAAGGTTTCGGTCCACCAATACCTTGCCCGGCGCCGATCCGCTCCATGCCCAATACGTCACCCCGCTCATCGTGGTGAGATTGAAATTGGTCTTGGAGTAGACCACGCTCGCCGGGCTCCCGGCGAGGAATTCCAGCAGGAACTGGAAAGCGGCGCGGCCGTTGCTGCTCGTCTTGATCAGGCGCGTGCGGAACGAGTTCTCCAGCTTGTAGCCGATCTCCACGCCGCTCCAGCCCGGGTAGAACGAGATCTCGAACATCGGGTGGATGCCCTTCTGGTTGTTGTTGGTGGGCGCCTGCCAGGCGGTGCCGTCCCAGCGCCAACCGAAGTCGTAGGCAAGGGCAGTGGACATGTCTTCCACGATCACCCTCGTCACCACCGGGCCCCGCAGCCAGTACCGCCAGGCTCCGGCAGCGATCATGGTCTTTGCGTCCGTGGTGTAGGGGATCGAATTCGCCGTCCCACGGATCTGGGCGTTCCAGTTTCCGGAAAGGAAATTGAGCATCCCGCTCTGGTCCAGGGCGGCAGCCTCGCAGGTTTGCTGATCCCCCAGATGGCAACTGTTCGGGTCAGGCACGAAATCCACTGTCGCCTGCCCGTTGGCAGGCAGGCTGACGGGGAAGCTGACGAAAGCAGTCAGGATGCTCCCGTCGGGCCAGCGGTTCTTGACATCCACCTGCCAGCTGCTGGCCGGGGTGCCGTTGATCCTCGGCTTCGGATAAGTTCCTAAGGGGAATTCCCCCTGCATGAACACCATCAGCGCCGTGAACGGGCGGCTGGCCTGCGTCGAACCGGACGCCTCGTGGATCTTGATGTGATTATCCAGAGCAAACAGCTGCCAGGACGTCAGCAAAACCGCAAGAAGTCTCATCGTCGAACACCCCGGTCCATGTACAGCGAAACGTAATCGATCTGCAATCTCTTGCCAGCAGCTTCGTTCGTGCGCATCGAAAACTGCAGCTTTCGGAAAATATCGTCAAAATACGGCCCGTTCATGTTGAACGTGCAGCCCGACTCGCACACGCTGCTCTCGGCGCTCTCGTCCACGCTCATGTAAAAGCGGTAGGCAGCCGCGCCGTCGCTCCTCACCTTCCAGACATGCCAATCCGTCCCCGGAACCACGCCGGTGTCCACCACTGTGCCATAAACATTTGCGCTGCCGGCCGAATACAACTTCAACGTCGTATCCGTCCCGCCCAGGTACCGGAGTCCAACGCTCATCGGAGGGTTCTCGCTGCCCGAACCCAACAGGATCAGCATTCGGCTGTTGCTGGCATCGCTGGCCTGCGGCAACCGGAAGCGCACCTTGATCTCCCAGGGCACCGTCGTGCGCGAATAAAGCCCGTTCTGGGACGCATCCGGCAATCCGACCACGGACTCGAAGCGGATGTCGTCGCCTGAGGTGCTGCTCGTTCCCAGCTGCATCACTCCCGGATCCAGCGCGTCCACAATCGTAGGCACGGGGTTGTTGATGTTGTTCGCCCCGGATACTTTTGTAAACATCCAGCCGTTCTCGAACCACACGTTGCGGTCATAGGGCACCCCGAGAAAATCCGCCATGCTCACCACATACCGCGTGTCGGGTCTCCGGTCGAAACTCGCGCCGCTGCCGCCCTGCACCGGGGTCCAGGTATTGGCGGCCGTGCAGAGGTAAATGTTCTGCCCTGCTGCCGCGTCCGTTTTGAAAAATGCCTGCCCGATGGCGCAGCCAGAGGGCAGGCTCGTCCCTGTTTGCATCGGCGCCGTCGCCTGTGCGGAGCCGAAGTCCACGTTCACCGCCGTCAAAGTGCCCAGGACATGCAGGCTGCCATTCACAGTCACCGCCAGCAAGAGCGCAGCCGTGGCCAGCGCGGCCGCCATTACGTGCATCCATCTTCTCACGTCAGTTCCCTCCTCAGAAGCTCCTCACGATCCGGGCGTTGAAGGACAGCCCGTCCGGCACAGCCACAGGCCCCGCCGTAAAGTTGCACAGCCTGACCACGACGGCATCCGCCGCGCTGTACATCATCCCGGCGATTCCAGGCGGCAGCGTGCCCGGCATGCCGACTGCCAGCGTTTCGCCGGACGAAACGCCCGGAGCCGGTATGTTCAGCTCCGCGCAGCTGCCGCCGTTCAAAGTCCCGAAGTTCAGGCTGGCCGAATAAAACGCTTGGCTCGCCACGCTGCCCCCGGCGGCAATCCGCACCGGATCCGCCGCCGTCCCCGTCCCTTCCAGTCCTGCTCCGAAGTAAATCGTGCCGCCGCAGGGGCCGGCGGTTCCGTCCGCTTTCACGCAATCGCCTGCGCTGCCGCTGACGATCCCAAGCACTCCGTTCGTCAGGCGTGCCACGCCGGTCCCGGTTGCCCGCTTCAGCTGCTTTCCGCTCGTGCCCTGGAAGAGCGCCACCTCGCCGTCCGCCGCGCCCGCCGGTCCGGTCACGTCGCCGCTGCCCGTACCGCACGGCGCTCCCGCCGACACCAGGTTCCCGTTGGCATCGAACCTCGCACAATCGTTCGCCGCTGCCGTCCCACTGAACAGCTGGATTTTCGATCCATTCCCCTGCAGCGCCGACGGCGCGATCTGACTGAGCGCCAGCTGCCCCGCAATCTGGCTGAAGCTGTAGTCTCCCGCCTGCGCTATGACCTCCCCTGTTCGCCCGAACACCGAGCTCACCGCGCCGCTGCCCGTGCCGCACGGCGCTCCCGCCGACACCAGGTTCCCGTTGGCATCGAACTTCGCGCAATCATTCGCCGCCGCCGTTCCGCTGAACAGC
>FWWL01010520.1_pt1 | contig 10618 bp, 5 predicted proteins | sample 2228331 | NCBI WGS metagenome assembly FWWL01 (sample SAMEA103939775, study PRJEB20133) | metagenome
CCTCCTACCGCCAGGCGGTTGTTGTAAGCCTAGCTTACCTGGTTTTGAGGCTCCTCCCCGCTATTTGTCCTAACTCATGTCCGAAGATCAGCACTCTTTAGGGGCGATCACGGCTGCCGCAACCAGGCATATAACAGGGCTGGTGAGTCGCCGATCACGCCATCTACACCGCAAGCGGCGGCGCGACCTGCCTCCGCCCGAGTGTTCACTGTCCAGGTGTTCACGCGCATGCCTCGCTGGTGCAACGCGCGAACGAAGCCTGGCGTGAGGCAGCTCACGTGTGGATGCTCCACTTGATGCGGCACAACCCACTGCTGCACCCACCGCAACCAGCGCGGAGCAGAGGGGGCATATAACACCGCGCGCGGCACGTCGGGCAATAAGCGCGTCGCCCACATCAGCGCTAGTGGACTGAAGGAGGAGATCAGCACGCGGTCTCGGCACAGCCCCTCGCCCAACAAGCCAGCCACAGCCTGCACAAGCGACCTCGCTGTGCGACCGAGCTGCTTTAGCTCAATGTTGACCAGAATTGGGGGCGCCTGCGCATCCACGAGCAAAAGCACCTCTCGCAACAGCGGTATGCGCTCGCCTTCTCCGATCTGCAGCGCACTCAATTCAGACCAGTCCATCTCGCGCACCTTGCCGCGCCCATTGGTCGTGCGAGACACATCTTCATCATGAATCACCACCACCTCGCCAGAACGGCACTGCCAGACGTCTAGCTCGACCCCTGCAGCGCCCTGCGCGATTGCCAGTCGGAAAGCCGTCAGGGTGTTCTCGGGCGCGTGCGCGCTCGCACCGCGATGACCAATCACCCGCGGCTGATCGCAAGATGGCAACAGCCAGAGATGAGTCATCTACCCTGCGGGCGATTCTATAATCTTCACACAGTGAAGGGCGCAAAGCCGATTTGCAAACGAGGCGCGGCGAACATCGGCATCGCGTTCGTCATCATAGCGCTTGCGCTGGGTGGCTGTGGGGCGGATGAGGAACCCACGCTCGACGCCAATCTGGTTCAGACGCGCATCGCAGCGACGCTGGCAGCTGTTCCCACCGCAGCGCCCCTGACGCCCCGCCCAGTTGTTCCGCCTGCCACTATTGCGCCAGCCACAAGCACACCTCTTGCAATCAGCACAGTTGCGCCAACAGTGACCAGCGATCAGGTCATCGAATATGTTGTGGAGCGAGGGGATTCGCTCTCTGCAATTGCAGCGCGTTTTAAGACTTCGATGGCGGCAATCCAGCTATTGAACAACTTGGAGACCACCCAGGTGCGCGTGGGTCAACGCCTCAAAATCCCCACCACCCGTCTGGCAGAGGACGAAAACCCGTATTGGATCATTCACGTCGTTCAGCCCGGCGAGACACTCAGCACCATCGCCGCGCGCTACCGCGTGCCGATGGAGCGATTGCAGACGCTCAATCGCATCAACAATCCGTCGCGCGTGCTAGCAGGGCAAAAGTTGATCATCCCGCTGCGCGGACCAGTGAATTAACACGCGCGACGAGCCTTCAACCACGCGCTGCACGACGCACTTCAAAGGTGACTTTGGGGCTTTCAACAGCGTTGCCTGCCGCGTCGTAGGCGACAGCATACGCTTCAAACGCGCCTGTCTCGCGCAGCGTCCACTTCACGGTGAAGGGGGCGAATGTCTTCGTTGCGAAGCGTTCGCCGTTCACAAAAAACTCCACGCGGCTAATGGCGTAGTCATCGTTGACATCTGCGATCAGGTCCACCCACTCGTCATCGGGCATGACAAACACGGCGTTGGGCGATGGTTGGAGAAGCCGCAATGTGGGCGGCTGATTATCCACCGTCACCTGAACGACAGATTCAGTGACCTGACCATTGTTCTCGAAACGCGCCAGTTTCAAGGAATACGGTCCTGGAGCAATGCCCGACAGATTCCAGTATTCCAGCACGCCGTCGCTGACCTGCTCTGGATGATCAGGTCCGATTTGTTGCCACTGCTCTGGCGCCGGTGACCAACCCGGCGCGAAATACACGCGATAAAGCGCCCAGTCTCCGCCGCGCGCGTTGCCACGAATAGGCACGAGTCCCGCTGGCAGCACGGTCGGCTGTGGTGGTTCTGGCTGGTCGGGCTGGGGCGGCGGTGCGGGGAGCGTATAGCTCACCAAGCCGCTGACGAAGGTGTTGTTCGCTGGCTGCTGGATCACCACATCGCCAGCTGTCACCACGCCGCCGAAGCGCGCATCCACCTCAAACGGCGCTTGCGGCATCTGTTGCTTCTCTTCCTCGCTGAGCGAGGCGTACCAGTCTTGCGTCTGCGGCGGGAAGACATACATGGGCACCACCTCAACCAAATCCTCTGGTGTGCCAGGCAGCGCGAGCTTGCCCGTCTCCTTGTTGATGGGGAAGTTCTGCACGGTGGTGCTCTGTTGTTTAGGTTCTGTGCCGGGCACAAATAGCTCCAACCGCGAGGGGCAAATGCCATTCGACAACATGCCATCCACCATGCACACGGGCACATCAATCAAGCCTTCTGGGCGCGGGAAGGAGCGGATGGGCAGGTCACGATGCAAGTATTCCATCACGTCCTTCCAGATGGGTGCGGCGCCCGTCAAGCCGGTCACGCCGGCGCTCATTGGGCTGTTGTCAGTGTTGCCCACCCACACACCCACCGTGTAATCCGTGGTGAAGCCGAGCGTCCAGTTGTCGCGGTAGTCGTTGGTTGTGCCCGTCTTCACAGCAGCGGGACGACCGCCGTTCAGGTCCAGCACAGAGGGGAAGCCAAAGGCAGCAGCGCGCGCTTGGGGATCGGACATGATGCTTTTGAGCATGTAGGTGAACTTGGCGCTATCTGGTCCGAGCAAATTAGGGCGCACTGCTGGGGTGAACTCATACAGCTTGTTGCCGTTTCGATCCTCCACGCGCAGGATAAACACAGGGTCAATGTCTCGATACCCTGATCGGCGCTGATTGGCGGGGCGAGGGGTGCCGATCATCGTTGCATCGTTGGCGATGGTGGCATAGGCGAAGGTCAAGTCAAGCAACTTCACTTCGCCACCACCGAGCGTGAGCGCCAAGCCGTAAAACTGCAGCCCGCGGTCCAGGTCGTTGATGCCAAGTTGGTGTGCCAGCCGAATCACGTTGCCAATACCTGCACGATTGAGCGCATCAACGGCGGGGATGTTGTAGGAGCGCGCCAACGCCTCGCGCATCAACACTGGTCCGTGATACTTGCGGTCGTAGTTTTCTGGGATGTAGGGCAGCTCGCCACCTACGTCAAAAGCGGTGCGCACATCCCAGAAAAGCGTTGCTGGTGAGGCGCCTTGCCGTAGCAGCTCCAGATAGGTGATGGGCTTGAACGCCGAGCCAGGCTGACGCAGCCCCAACGCCACGTTGAATTTGCCATCAATGTTGTCGTTGAAATAGTCCAGGCTACCGAGCATCGCCAACACTTCCCCTGTGCTCTGCTTGATCACCACCACAGCGGCGTTGCTCACGTTGCGCCTCTGTGATTGCAGGGCGGCGATCCACTCGTTAGCGATGCGGCGGATTTCGTTGTCCAGGTCCAGATCAACTGTGGTGTAAATCTTCAAGCCGCCGCGCTCCACCAGCGCGGTAGCTGCCTCCTGACCGATACCAAGATGATCTGCCAGAATCTCGATTGCTTTGTCTTTGGCATACACGGAGAAGTGCGGCGCCTGAATGGCGAAGCGCTGAGACCGACTGGCATATTGCAGCGATTGGCGCTTCGCATCGCGCGCTTGCTGCGCCGAGACGTTGCAATACGGCACGCCCAGTCTGCTGCGTTCCACCATCAAGTCGAGCACCAGCGCCTGGCGAAAGTTTGCTTCGTTTGGGCTGTTAAAAGGATTAAGGCGAGGCGACTGGGGGATCGGCGCGAGCATGGCAGCTTCGGCGAGCGTCAAGTCTTTTGCACTCTTGCCGAAATACACCCGCGCTGCCGCTTCAATGCCATAGGCGAGGTTGCCATAGAAGTTGGTGTTGAGGTACCACTCGAGAATATCGCGTTTCTCGTAGCGGCGGGTCACTTCGGCTGCCAGCAGCACCTCTTTGATCTTGACAGCAGTGGTGCGCTTGGGTCCAGCGCGCTCCTCTGGGGGCAGAATCACCTGCTTTACCAACTGCTGCGTGATTCCTGACCCACCCTGCAATGCGCCGCCGCGCAGGTTTGCCACAAAAGCGCGCGCGATGCCGCGCAGGTCAAATCCCTGGTTCTCCCAGAATGTCTTGTCCTCGATGGCTACCGTCGCGCAGATCAGATACGGCGAGATTTCCTCCAGCTTCCGCCATTGGCGGTCGCCGCCAGTGGGGTCAATGATCTCGTAGAGCAGTCGCCCGTTGCGGTCGTAGATTTTCGTGGTTTGAAAGTCCTCTTGCGCGGTGACGATCTGTTCCGGGTTGGGGAGGTCGCTCACCAGAGAGGCGTACACGGCGCTCACAGCCAGCACCGCTCCCACCGGCAACGTCACCAGGAGGGCAAGCGTGATGCCCACGATGGGCACGAACACCTGCACCAGCCGATGCGCCAGACCTTTGCGAGATGCCAGGCGGTGGTGATGGCGAAAGCGCACTAGAGAAGGGCTTTTCATTCGGACGGATAATCATACCAATCATGGGGATTCACATCCTGCCCGAAGCGGTGGTGGCGCGCATCGCCGCAGGAGAAGTGGTTGAGCGTCCCGCGTCGGTGGTGAAGGAACTCATCGAGAACGCCATTGACGCTGGCGCAGACGACATCCGCGTGGAATGCGTCGAGAGCGGGAAGCGGCTGATCCGAATCACCGACAATGGCGGCGGCATCCGCGCTGATGAAGTCGCGCTGGCGTTTCAGCATCACGCCACGAGCAAACTGCGCGACGCCGATGACCTGAGCCACATCCACACCTTGGGCTTCCGCGGCGAGGCACTTGCCAGCATCGCATCGGTGAGCCAGGTCACCTGCGTCACTCGACACATAGAGGAGACCAGCGGCACCCTGCTCAGACTGGACGGCGGGCGGATCGTCAACCAGGAGCGCATCGGACGTCCCCCAGGCACAACGATCACGGTGGAGCATCTCTTCGCCCACGTGCCGGCGCGATTGAAGTTTCTCAAGTCAAATCAAACCGAGCGCGCCCACATTGATAGCCTCATAACGCGCTACGCGCTGGCGTATCCACACATTCGCTTCACACTGGTGCACGAGGGGCGGGTGTGCTTTCAATCGCCTGGCAACGGCGATCTGCGCGACGTGCTAGTGGCTGCGTTTGGCAGCGCCGAAGCGTCGCAGATGGTGCCGATCGCGTCTGAAGCGTCATCCACCATTCACGTAAGCGGATTCGTGGGTTTGCCCACCCTCGATCACGCAAACCGCAGCCGCATTCTGCTTTTCGTGAATGGTCGTCCCGTGCAAGACGCCAAACTTGCGTACGCCGTCATTCAGGCATACCACACCTTGCTGACGACCGGGCGCTACCCCGTGGCGGTGGTGCTGACGAAGCTTCCACCTGAAGAGGTGGACGTAAACGTGCATCCCGCAAAAGCGGAGGTGCGATTCCGCGACGCCGACGCTGTCTTCAGTGTGGTGCAGCGCAGCGTGCGGCGGACGTTGCTCGAAAATCTGCAACCGCCCGAAGCACCCTCGGCGTTGCCTCAGGCATGGCGAGAGCAGCTCCACACGCCAAGCGATGAGACAATGCCATCGCTCTCTCGTTCTCCTGAACGCACAGCGGCACAGCCACCCATCGCTGGGAGCGAACACTGGGAGAAAGTCGGGATCGCGCGACAAAGCGCATCTGCTCTCCCTTCGTCTGCTGCTCCACTCACCTTATCGGGGTCGAAGCCATCTGCACTGCCTGCGCTGCGCATCTTGGGTCAGCTGGCGATGACATACATCCTCGCCGAAGGTCCAGAGGGGCTTTACTTGATTGACCAGCACGCGGCGCACGAGCGCATTTTGTGGGAACGAGCAATGGCGCAGCTTGATCTGGGGCAAGTGCCATCTCAGGCATTGCTGGACCCGCTGCCCGTGACAGTGCCAATGGACAGCGCCCACCTGCTCGAGACACACCTGGACGCGCTGCGAGAGATTGGTTTTGAGATCGAGCCATTCGGGAGCAACACGTTCCTTGTCCGCAGCGTGCCAGCAATGATGTTTCAGGACGACATCGCGGCTGCTCTGCGCGAGATCATCGCCGACCTACAAGAAGGCGACGCAGTGCTGCAGCGCGACATTGAAGCCAAAGTGTTGCGGCGCGTCTGCAAGCGCATGGCGATCAAAGCCGGGCGCGTGCTCAGCCTTGCGGAGATGCAGGCACTGGTGCGCGACCTGGAGCAGTGTGAGTCGCCGCGCACCTGTCCCCACGGGCGACCCACCATGATTTACATCAGCGTCGCTAGTCTCGCTAACGAATTCAAGCGGTGAAACGACGCTTAGATTTCGCCGCGCCAGCGGCGGGCACCTTCGCACTGGCAAGATTTAACCTTGCGCCCGCTGTTGCAGAACGGGCAAATATCATTGCGCCCAATTTTTGTCTTGACCGCAGCAGGCGCCGGACCTCCCGTCGCTCCAGCAACGCCACCAGCGGCGCGCGTCGCGCCACGTTGCATCGTTGCTGAAACAGGTGCTGGCGCAACAGGGCGCGGCTGAGGCTGTTGAGCCACGCGCCGCGGCGCGGCGCTCACGGCTGGCGCTTGCATGTTGAACTGCACGTTAAAAATGCGGCGCGCGATCTGCTCGCGCACAGTGCTGAGCATCTCCTCGTATGCCAGGCTGGCTTCTGTGCGGAAGGCGACAAGCGGGTCGCGCTGAGCATAGGCGCGCAGACCGATGCCCTCGCGCAGCTCATCCAGGTCGGTCAAATGCTTCACCCAGAGCGAGTCCACCGTTTGCAGCATGATTGCGCGGTCGCGGAAGAGGCGCACACCATCAAAGAAGGCTCTATCCAGCGCCTCACGAGGCTGAGCAGGGAAATCAGCGAGTGGCAGGCATTCCATCTCTGGTGTGAGCGCATCACCGAGATGGATGCGCGCCCATGTGTACACGCAGCGATAGAGCGAATCGCGGCTCTCGCGCATTTGCTCCAGCGTCAAGCCAGCCAGCATCGCCTGGGTGGCGAGCAGCTTGCTGAACTCTCCAAGCCCGGCATCGTAGCGCTTCTCCGCCAAGTCGCATAGTTCCTCGACGATCTCCTCACGTGTGACTTTGAACCAACGCTGCACATCAAAATTGCGGGGCAAAGCGACGATGGCGCGCACCTCGTTGAGCAGCCCTTGCAGGTCCCAGTTCTCTGGCAGCTCCCCAGGAGTGTGATCTTTCACCAGCGCCTCAATCTCCTCGGTGACGATGTCCATCACAGCCTCTTTTAAGTCGCTCTTCTCCAGGATCGAGCGACGCTGGCGGTAGATCACCTCGCGCTGGCGGTTGATCACGTCGTCGTATTGGACGACGTGCTTGCGGATGTCAAAGTTGTAGCCTTCGACTTTCTCCTGTGCCTGCTCGATGGTTTTGGTGAGGAGTCCATACTCCAGCGGCACATCCTCTTCCACCTTGAGCCGCTCCATCAAGCTCTTGACGCGCTCACCACCGAAGCGGCGCATCAGCTCATCGTCCAGAGACACGTAAAACCGAGCGCTGCCGGGGTCGCCCTGGCGAGCGCAGCGCCCGCGCAACTGGTTGTCAATGCGGCGCGCCTCGTGTCGTTCCGTGCCGATCACGTGCAAGCCGCCTAGCCCGACAACCTTTTTGCGGTCTTCTTCTGTGTCCTGTTGCGCTTCTTTTAACGCCGCTTCCCAGTCTTCTTTGCTGACGCTGGTGAGGTCTTTGCCCTGCTTGCGCAACTTTTCGCGCGCGATGCCTTCGGGATTGCCACCAAGCAGAATGTCCACACCACGCCCAGCCATGTTGGTTGCGATAGTGACGGCGCCAGAACGCCCCGCCTGAGCGATGATGGCAGCCTCCTTTTCGTGTTGCTTTGCGTTCAGCACTTGGTGGCGCACGCCGCGACGCTCCAACATGCGGCTGAGCATCTCGCTGGTCTCGATGGCAACTGTGCCGACCAACACTGGTCGCCCTGTCTTATGCACGTTGACGATCTCCTCGATCACCGCCTTGAATTTGGCTTCGGCAGTCTTGAAGACCAGATCAGGGTAATCGAGGCGACGGTAGTACTTGCGACCAGTATTCGGGTCAACATACACTGTCACCGTAGAGCCATCCACGAATGGCTCTTGCCGCTCGATCAATTTGCCCTGACGGGCGAGATACTCGATGTGTGTGGGCAGCGGCACCACCTCCAGACCGTAAATCTTGTAGAACTCTTCGCTTTCTGTCATCGCTGTGCCGGTCATGCCGGACAGCTTGCGATACATCTTGAAGAAGTTCTGGAAGGTGATGGTGGCATAGGTCAGGCTTTCGCGCTGCACGCGGACGTTCTCTTTTGCCTCAATCGCCTGGTGCAATCCCTCGCTGAAGCGGCGACCGTACATCAGGCGTCCAGTGAATTCGTCCACGATGATGATCTCGCCCTTGTCGCTCACGACGTAGTCGCGGTCGCGCTCGTAGATCGCATGTGCGCGCAGGGCGTTGTCCAAGTAAGGGGTCATGTAGGCGTTTTCGGGCGCGTACAGGTTGTCAATGCCCAACCAGCGCTCGATTTTTGCAATGCCTTGCTCTGTCAGTGTGACGTTCTTTGTCTTCGCCTCGATGATGTAATCGCCATCTGGGTTTTTTAGATCGTTGTTGCGGCTTGGCTCCAGGCGGCGCACCAACTCGGCAAACTTTTTATAGAGCGGCGAAGGCTCTTCGGCAGGACCGCTGATGATGAGCGGCGTGCGCGCTTCGTCTATCAGCAAGTTGTCCACTTCGTCAATCACGGCATAGGCGAGCAACGGCTGACCGTTTTCATCCACGCGCTGCACACAGTCCGCCAGGTCGGTGACCATGTTGTCGCGCAGATAATCGAAGCCGAACTCGTTGTTCGTGCCGTAGGTGATGTCGCACTCGTAAGCCTGCTTGCGCCGAATAGGTCGCAGGTTCAAAAAGCGATCATCGCGCGAGGGATAAGTGGGGTCAAACTCATAGGTGGCGTCGTCGGGACGCCCCTCGCCCGCGCTCTGAATGACGCCCGTGCGCAAACCGAGGAAGTGATAGACGCGCCCCATCCACTGCGCGTCGCGCTTGGCGAGGTAATCGTTTTGGGTCACAAGGTGCGCACCCTTGCCAGCCAACGCGTTCAGGTACAAAGGCGCAGTGGCGACCAGCGTTTTGCCCTCGCCTGTGCGCATCTCCACAATTTTGCCTTGATGAAGCAACACGCCGCCAACTAGCTGGACATCGTAGTGGCGCATGTTGTTCACGCGACGGCTCGCCTCGCGCACGACCGCAAACGCTTCTGGCAAGATCTCATCGAGCGTCTCGCCATCTGCCAAACGCGCCTTGAACTCGTCTGTCTTTGCGCGCAACTCAGCATCGGTGAGCTTCATCATCTCAGGCTCCAGCGCGTTGCAGCGTTCGATGACAGGTCGCACACGCGCAAGAGCGCGCTCACTTTCGCTGCCAAACAGCCCCGATAGGAAGTTTTTCAACATCGTCTGAAGAGAATTGCCAACCTCATCATGCGCGTTAGCGCGCGCATGTCATCTCTCAGATTATAGAGGCACAACATCAGCCGAAGCTGAGTGAGCACCCTGGCGAGCGTTGCGCTGATGCTAGTAAAGCAGGCAGAAGCAACAAGACAGCGAGGAAGAAATGCACGTGTGGGCGTGCGGCGCGCCTCGGCGTTTCAACCGCCAGGCGCGCGGCTGTCGTCGCTCACACGTGTTGGCTGGCAAATTGCAGAGCGTCCTCCCAGCCCGTGCTGTTCCCATCTAACAACAAGGCGACATGTCGCAAGCGCAGCTCTTCAGCGAGTGACTCGTCTCGCGCCAGCTCACTCCCGCCCACTACAGGCACTGCCAGGAAACCCGCTTTGCGCAACAGCGCCGCTCGTTGCGCCGCACGCTCGATGTCTCTTCTATCCACCACACTGGACACTTCCACTGCCAGCCATACCTCGCCATCCCCCTGCTGGCGGGGCAGCCGACCTCTCACCAGCACATCCAGCGGTAGCAACTGCCGCACCTCCTCGTCACTGAGGCGCTCTCTCAGTTGATCTTCAATGTCAGCGATGGACACCGCGCGCGATTTGCGCAACCACATCCCGAAGAATGCTGGAGCGTTGTCCCGATAGCGAGACTCCAGCAGGTTGCCCCGTACTTCACCCATCTGATTCTCCAGCTTCTGAACCGACGCGGCAAGTGTATCCACGCGCGCAGTGAGCTGGGTCAATCGCTCAGTCAACTCATCCACCCGCGCGGTGAGCTGATTCAGCCGCTCAGTCAACTCATCCACGCGCGCGGTGAGCTGGTTCAGCCGCTCAGTCAGCTCGTCCACACGTGCAGTGAGCTGATCCACGCGCGCGGTGAGCTGGTTCAGCCGCTCAGTCAGCTCGTCCACCCGCGCGGTGAGCTGATCCACGCGCGCGGTGAGCTGGTTCAGCCGCTCAGTCAGCTCGTCCACCCGCGCGGTGAGCTGCTCCAGGCGCTCCTCCGTGCGGCGCTGCGCTTCGGCAAGCTGATCCACCCGCGCGGTGAGCTGCTCGATCGGAA
>FWWL01010525.1_pt1 | contig 10615 bp, 8 predicted proteins | sample 2228331 | NCBI WGS metagenome assembly FWWL01 (sample SAMEA103939775, study PRJEB20133) | metagenome
CCAACATCTTGCACGGACCGAGCAGTCAAGCGCCGATGAAACTGGCAAAAGCCTTTCGCGCACTGCAACCAGGAGGCTTGCTCATCGTTCACGATTTCCTGCTGAACGATGACAAAACGGGACCGCTTCCAGCAGCGCTGTTCAACTTGATGGTGGGCGCTTACAGCGTGGGGGAGATGGTGCGGGTGATAGAGGAAGCGGGGTTTGAGCAAGTGCGGTTAGTGGCTTATAACGAGCGGCGCGGGAGTGGGTTGGTCACTGCCGTGCGCCCTTGACAAATCACAATCGGAACACTTCGCCCATGCGCCGCCCCATCAGGCGGGTAGCAAGCACCAGCGAGGTGCCCAGAACCACCATGCCCAACACGCCCATCGCCGATGCCATTTGCACCCCGCCCTCCAAGCGGTTGCTGAGCGCGTAGATGGCTTTCGTGATGGGAAAGTAGCGCTGGTCAAAAGCGAGGATCAGGCTGTCGGAGACTTCCAGCATGGCAAAGGCAAACGCCATGATGCCACCCGCCAGAAGGTGGGGAACAATCTGCGGCAAGGTCACCTTGACGAAAGTGCGCAAGGGCGAAGCGCCCAAGTTCAGCGACGCTTCCTCCAACGCTTCGCTGGCTTGTTGCAAACCGGCGTAACACGCCCGCACCATGTAGGGCAAGCGCCGAATCGCGTAAGCGATGATGAGCAGCAGCACAGGGTTGACGCGCGGGTCCAAAGGCGTGTTGGCAAACGCGCCAACATAACCGAACGCCACCACGATGCCAGGGATGGCTAAGGGCAACATAGCGGTCCCGTCCAACCATTGCGGTAACGGCGCTTTCCGTCGCACCACCATGTAGGCAATTGCCAACCCCAAAACGATGTCCAGCACCGCCGATGCAAGGCTGTAAAGCAGGCTGTTGCGAATGCTGATGGCAGCCACAGGGTGAACCAGCAGTTGCTGGAAGTAGTAAAGCGTCCAGCGGTCAGGCAAGACGGTCATGAACCATCGGTCCGCAAAAGCGTTGAGCACAACGGCGATGTTGGGAAGAACAGCAACCAACGCGACCAAGAGGATAGCACCAGAAATAAGCCAAAGCACAAACGCAGGCAACTTTTGCCCTCCCGTTTCAGCAGCGGTGCGGGGGATGGTCTGCACTTGCCGCCGCTCTGCCCACCCTTTGCTGACCCAGAAAATCATCACGCTAAGCGCCATCACGAACAAAACCATTGCGTAGCCTGTCGGGTCTTCTAACGCCTGCTCCACGCGATGAAACACTTGCACAGCGATGACTTGCGTGTAGTTGAACACGAGGGGCGTGCCCAAGTCGGTGAAAGCGAGGATGAAGACGAGGCTCCCTGCGGCAAACAGCCCTGGCATCATCAACGGCAAAGTCACGGTGCGGAACAGGTAAAACCCGCGCGCTCCCAGCGATTGAGCGGCTTCTTCCAGCGAACGGTCAATGCGCGCTAACGCTGCCACGCAATTCAAGTAAGCGATAGGCAAAAAGTGCAACACTTGCAGCACCACGATGCCCCAGAAGGGATAGTCCAACCACGAAGGAGGGTTGGTCGGCTCCACCAACCCCAAAGCGATGAGCAACTGGTTGATGGGACCAAAACGCGCCAGCAGTTTGCGCACCGCGATGGCGCTGACGAAGGGAGGGGAAATCATCGGCACCAACAAAAGCACGCTTAGCAACCCTTTCAACGGAATTGGATACCGCACCATCGCATAGGCGATAGGCACTGCCAGTCCCAAAGTGAGGAGGGTGGAGGTGATGGCGAGGGAAAAACTTCCCTTCAGCGCGCCTGCCAACTGCGGGTCGCGAAACAGCAGAGCAAAAAAGTCAAGGGTAAAGCGCCCCTGGTAAAAAACCGCCCCCATCAACATGAAGGCGAGGGGGTAAAACAGGAAGGCGAGGAAAACGCCCCACAAGGTGCTCCAAAGAGCAAGGGAGGGCAGCGGATACTCATACCGCCACCGGCGCAGCGTCCTCGCAAGGGAGAAGGACAAGGCGGTCGGGAGCGAACTGGAGCCAGATTTCATGCGGCAACCCTCCGTCAACGGAATGAAAGTGCAGCGCTTTTACGGGAATGTTTCGGATGCGGGCACGGACTTCCACCATCTCGCCTAAGTAAGTCGTTTGCTCCGTCACTGCTGGGAAAGTGTTGGGCGCAGTTGTTGCTTCGGGCTTCCCTGTCACAATGGTCACCGCTTCCGGTCGCACCATCACCCAGACCTTTTCGCCCGCTTGCACGGGGAAAGAAGGCGCAGGGGCGTGCAGGTGCCCAAAGGGTGTTTCCACCGTGACGAGGTCAGAACCCACACTCACAATGCGTCCTTCCCAAACATTGGCGTCGCCCAAAAACTCGGCAACAAAGCGAGATCGGGGGCGTTGGTAAAGTTCCGTCGGCGTGCCGACTTGGACGATTTGCCCGTCTCTCATCACCGCAATGCGGTCGCCCATCGCCAAGGCTTCCTTTTGGTCGTGGGTGACATAGATGGTCGTCACGCCCAGTTGCCGTTGCAGCGCCTTTAGTTCGCTGCGCATCTCCGCCCGCAGTTTCGCATCCAAGTTAGACAGCGGTTCATCCAGCAGCAAAACATCGGGGCGAACGGCGATGGCGCGGGCTAATGCGACCCGCTGCTGTTGACCACCTGAAAGTTGGAGGGGAAAGGCTTTTTCAAACCCTTCCAACCGCACCAGTCGCAGCGCATCGCGCACCCGCTGCCTGATTTCGGTGGCGGGCAACTTCCGCACTTTTAGCCCATACGCCACATTGTCCCAAACGCTCATGTGCGGGAACAAAGCGTAGTGTTGGAAGACCATCGCAGCGTTTCGTCGGTGCGGCGGGACGGTGGTGACCTCTCGGTCACCGAAGAAGACGCGCCCTTCGTCAGGGAACAAAAAGCCTGCCAGCACCCGCAAGAAAGTCGTCTTGCCGCAGCCAGAAGGTCCCAAGATGAAAAAGAACTCGCCTGGGGCAACGCTCAGCGAGATGCCCCGCAGCACCAGCGTCTTACCTAACCGCTTGACAATATTCTCCGCTCGCACGGGCACCATAGGGCGATCACCGTTGGGTTCTTTCACTTTCACTCTCACGCAAACTATACAACATCGCCACCCCAAGCGCCAGAGTAGAGGGCAAAGGTGGAGGGAAAGGAATGGCGTCACCTTTGCAGCGAAAGTGGCTTGCAATCAGTTGTGGGATAAATGCCGAAGTGACCAGAAGCGAAAGTCTCCACCATGCGTTGCTCCGTCCTAACTTAGTTGCGGGAAGGTTGCTTTCTCCAGCAACTCGTCTAAATTGGGCACCACTTTTCGCAGCAGGGATTCCACCTGAGTGCGTAACCGCTTTGCCTTTTCCTCTGTCACAGGTTCCAACCCGTGAGCACCGATGGAGTTATTGCGATGCCTCAAGGCATCACGAAAAGCGTTTTGGGAGTAAGCCTCCCCTAATTCGTCACCTAACGCTTTCAACAACCGAGATGCGGGTTCCAACGGGATTTTGACTTTGCCCCTCTCATCACGGCAGTGCTCCAGTTCGCTCCGCATCGTTTCAGGCACCTTGTGTAGGTCAACATCGCCAGTGTCAATTTGGTAATGGTGCCAAAGGCGATATTGGGCAATCAGTTCCGCCAACCGATACAAGCGAGCAACGGCGTCCACGAAGCGCTTCTCCTCCAACCGTCGCAAAGCGTTCGCCCAAAGGTCCACCAGCAATTCTGGGCACAACTTCTGCGAGAGGTCTTCGGATTGAAGGTTCCGAACGAGGCAATTGACCCATCCTTTGTTCTCGGCAATTTTTGGTGACCATCGCTCTATCACTGACTTGTCAATGGCGTCAAAAGCCTCTTTTGCGCCGTGATGGTCAAAGGCATCCCAAGCGAAATAGGCTCGGCACAACCGCCGCAGTGCTTCCAGTTCAGGGAACAACTGTGGCACGCGGTCGGGAGGGAAAGAGTGCAGAAACGCCTCAATCAGTTGATGGGCAGCAGCAAACTGATACGAGTTGAAAAGCCCCACCGTCTGCACTTGTATCAGACGAGCAAGGAGTTCGGTAGGACGCGTTGTAAGAATGCGCTCGGTGCCCGATATGACGCGCCCCGTTGTTTCTTCTCGCCTCCCTGTGACATAGACGACGCTCGCGCAACTTTCTACGATAGCGGCATAAAGGGCGCCAGCGGACATGGGCTTACTGCCCGTCGTGTAATCCACCGTGATGTCACTCGGCGAAATCCCATACTGCCCCAATTTGCGGATGGCGTTAACGGCGGCTTCGTAAGCAATCTCCGCATCATTCTCGTCCCCCACGCGCTCACACTCATATTGGGGCAGGTTCACTCCCGACTCCCTTGCATGCTGCTCCACTCGCTCCAAAGTTTTCTCGCTCTCTTCCGTCACGAGGAACACCACGCGGTCGGGATTTGCGTGCTTGATGGACAAAGTGATGGCGGACTCAATGCCTCGCCCCGTGCCAACCGTGATGACCATCCCTTTGGGCATCGCCTCTCACCGCCTTTGCGGGATTAACTTGACCCACCCGAACAAGTCGGAGGGGTTGCCATTGCTGTCCAAGGCTGCCCACAAGGTTTTTGGAAAGTTGTTGCTTTTTGTGCGTCCATACTGAGAGATGGCTTTCGCCATCACCTGTCGCAAGAGTTCGTAATCGTTGGGACTACTTCGGCGCAGCGGATCGGTCATCGTCACGCTCAAAAAGCCTTGCCCCCACCCAATGCGAACAAGGGGCGCATCAGGTTTGTTTTGGCTTTTCAATCGTTGAACGCATTGGCTCATCTGTGGGAACTTTTGGGCGACGAAGTCAAGGACAGCATTGGCGTGCTCGTATAAGGCGTTGGCTAATTTTTCCCAATCCAACCAACCTGCCTTGTCGGTTAACTCCATCACCTCCAACCATCGGTCGGGAGAAGCAATGGAGAGGGTGACCGTCGTTTCACTCCCAGGGGCGATGGCTTCCACGAACATGCTTACATCCCTGCTCATCCCCAATCGCTTAGCAGCATAAATGCGCAGCGCTTCCCTTGACAACGGTTCGCTGTCACTAATCGCCACGCCACGAAATAGGTCGTAATGGGCATCCTGCCTGCCAGCACGCAACAGCGCCCACTCTGACGATTGCCAACAATTGGTGAGCCCTCGTTGAATTTGGCGTTGTGAGGCATTAGCGAGTTGCTTTGATAAGTTGCTCAAGCGGCTTCCTAAATTTGACAAGGCATTCGGGTCTTGCAATAGCATTTGCGTGAGCACCGCAGTTCGTAACGCTCCTTTCAACTCGCTGCCGGGAATGTAGGGGCGATGGTCAGGGGTTTTGAGGCAGAGAGCAAAACCTTCATAGCGATTGGGCGCCAAAAGGGCTGGCACTTCGTAGCAGACTGCCTTAGCGGTGTGCCGCAGCCACTGAGCAGGTTGGGGCATTTTCAAAATTTCTCGCAAAAAGTTGCCCAACGAGAGTTGGACTTCCACTTGGCGACGCTCTTGGTTCAAACGATTTCTCAATTGCTGGTTGTCCCGTGCCCGTTGGATTTGCTCCCGCAGGTGCGCTAACTTCCCAATAAGCGGCTCCAACCATCGCAAAAATAAATCCCGCTGCCCATCGGTTAAGGCAGCGATGAATAGGCGTTCGTCTATCACCAGCACTGAATTGCCGTCAACTAAAAAGCCCAACGCGTTGCACCTTTCGCCCGTGCCAATAGCGACAGGAGAAAGGACTTTCACGGTTAAGGTGAAAGGCTCACGCCAACGCATCGGGCACCACCATCCGCAAGGGGAACCCTAAACCGTTATGGAAGACTGGGTGAGCGGAACCGTTCCAATCTGTTGCGTCGCCCACCTTAATGAGCCGTCCATAAGTGGGCTTGAACTCACGGGGCACAAGCACTGAACCCTCTGCCACCACTCGGAGAATGCCCTTATACACCCGCTGCGGCTGTCCGTAAGCGGACTCAAACTTTGGTCGCTTGGTGATAAGCCGATACACCGACTTTCTCCAATCAAACTCTCCTGCTTGCGGGATGCATTGAGAGAGCAAAACGACAGCGTTGGCGTCCTTTGGTTGCAACTGCTCCAACCACGCATCTGCAGGTTCTGAAGTAATGTCAAACCACCCTTTTCCGACGGAGCGATTGCCACCAAAGCCCCCGTGCTCTAAAAGGCGCAACGCTGCTTGGAAAGGGAAATCTTCAGGGCAGCAGAGGAGGAAAAAGAGCCCGACGCGGGGAGCAAAGAATTGCTCGGTGTCAAAGAACAGCAGACCCTCAGCCGCTGCCAGACAGACGCGGTCAACAGCGGTGTGCTGCACATCCACCGATGCCCACAAAAGTCGGGAAGTCTTGGTCCGCTGCAACTGTTCGGCTTCTTCACTCGTCAGCAGACAGTTACCAATGGCGGTCACTTCTTCCCTAAGCGCTTGAGCGAGCAGTGTTTGAGGAGTTAAGTTGCCCTTAAGGGCTTGAGCGAACAAGGTCTCGGAGAGATAAGCGATTTTGCTTAGTCGCTTTGCTTGACTTATGGCTTTCAGCCGGTTACAGCGTTCCGCTCCGCCGACTTTTGCTACATCCTCGGCAGTGGGCATTAAAGTGAGTGGCATGGGGAAGAACCGAACAGGCGCCTCTCCATTCACGAAGGGGAAAGCAGAGGAAAGCAGCCATTGCGGCGACTCGTCCTGACACTTTTGCAGCCATTGACTAAGCCCATTGTTGCCTTCCAATTGCTGAATTGCCCAACAAAGGGCGCCAAAGAGCGTGTCGGAACTTAACCAAGTAGCGACGCTACTTTTCGGATGCAAAATAATCCGCCAAGTTGCCATTCTTCATGCTCCTCCTGTCCCGTCCCCTGCGACCCACTCCCATAACTTGCTGACTTGCCTGAGCAACTCGTCCACTCCACCAACCTCACAGGGCTTCTCGCCTTTGCCCGTGCGGTAGTAGGTGACGGGATACCAAGTCACTGACAAGTTTTTGAAGCGCACGCGTCCGTAGCCGCGCGAGCCGCTGCTGCCCAAGGCGCTGTGCTCCAGTAGTTTCATTGCTTCCGCCAAGGCTTCCAGCAGTTCTTTGTCTTTGTCAGCGTCGTAAACATCCAGCACGAACTCCACGGTAAACTCCGAGCCAGCGGGCACTCGCTCCATTGTCCTGGGATTGGCTTCTGCGGTTAAGCGATTGAGGAAGTTTTCAGACTTGAGTTCGGTGCTGATGCCTTCACCCAACATATCCCACCAACGCCGCACAGTAGAATCTTCGGGCGGTTCTTTGCCTTGGAGCACTGCTTCGTAACCTGTCGGGAAAGCATCGCGCACGAACAAGCGGGTGGGACCGGCTTTCTGACGCACTTGAGGGTCATCTGAAGCAACGCCAAACAGCCGACAAGCAACACATTCGCCACAATGGCAAGCGGTAAAGACACGATGTTTTGGGTGCGGGATTTGAATGGCTTTCGTGTCTCGCGCCCACTCCAGTAGGTGGCGGAGTTTGCCTTTGAGGGAAGAGCCGGGGATGTAAGGCAGGTCGGTCAGGGGGTCTTTGATGACGGGGTTGTCAATACCACCGATTTCAAACCGCTCCTGCGTCCCACCAATGCGCGTGCCTGTCACGCACTCCAAAATGCCCGTAATGACGAATTTGCCCTTAAAGGCAAAATCGTGTTGGCGCTGCTGAGCCATGCGGTTTCACCTCCCGCCATAAAACTTGTGGTAAGCCAAAAGCGCCGTCAGAACCTGAACTAAGCGCTGAACATCTTCGTAATCCCGAAACCGCTCTTGTGGTGGATGAAGCAGGGTGCGCATAAGTTCGTAAAACTCGCGCGGGATCAGGTCTCGTCCGAAAGCATATGCCAACTCGGGTAAAGTAAGCGCCAGTTCTGTTCGCACCTCGTTGAAATTCCGCCTCCCGCGCCTTGCCTGCTGTTCCAACCGCTTGAGGTCGTGGAACACTCGTCGCAGTTGAGTTGCTTTGAGCGTTTTGGAGAAGTGGCGAGCAAGGAGATCCAACTCCCTGTCAGGCAGCACAAGTTCCTCTATCGGTAGCCCCTGTAAACGCCCTTTCACATACTGCTTCACCTTTTCCACCAACTCGCCAGCACCGATTTGCTGCGCCATCTTTTTCACCCCCCTGACGGCATTTCTGCGCCCGCGCGTTCACGGGTTGCCAAGATGGCATAGCCTAAAGCGATGGGCAAAGCCCTTTCGCTGATCAACGCAGGAACGCGTTTTAGCAAGTTCAACCTTTCCACTGTCTCTGGTTCCAACCGCCGAGCGACCGTGTAGTGCAAAAGTGGCACCCACATGGGGTCTTGACCATCTTTGTGGTTGCGGTAGAGCCGCCACAGAAAGTGCAGGAAGGTGCGAGGCACTTCCCCACTTGTTACGCCTTCTCGCAGTGCTTCCCCAAATGCCAACGCTTCCGCGTAGATGTCCCAAGTCACCGTTGCGTTGAAAGCGGTGATGCGGTTGCGTCCCCTCTCTTTCGCTTGCTCCAAAGCATCACCAGACAGAGCGGCGAAGCGGTGGATAGGGAACTTGGGTTTGACGAAAACAATGCCCGCTGAGATTGTCAAGTTGAGGTTGCAACCGCAGTAGCGGTCAAAATCGTTGCGGATGCGTTGCGCCAACTTCAAGGTTAGGTCCCAAGGTCCCACCACCATCACATCATCGCCGCCTGCGTAAACGAGGTAGAAGGCATTGTCCACCAAGTCTTTGCGTTTATCGTGGTCGGGCAAACTCTTTTGCCACTCCCCCGTCACTAACCGGCACCGCTGAAGAAGCCATGCAGTGAAGAAAGCGTCTATGCGTCCGCTCAACTCCGCCACGCGGGAAGGGCTGGGCGGCTCAATCCCCAAAGCAAACAATGCGCCTAATCTGTCCACATCCATCCGCAAGACGCCCAACAACGCATCGCCTGTGCTCAATGCGGCAATTTCGTCAAAGTCCAATGCTTCCCCCGCGCAAACAACAGCATCGGGGTCATCCTGCGCTTTTGTTGGGGCTTGCCAGTCATGTTTGGCGACGGGAGCATCCGTTGCTGCCCACCAAATCCCCGCTTGCACGGGCTTGCTTTTGTCCCAAGTGAGGGGTTGCCACCAGCGTTCCAAATCGTTGCGCTTGCGGATAATCAACTCGCCTTGTCCATCCCACCTTTGCACCAACCTTTTTGCGCTCTCTTCGGAAACGATGGCAGAAGAACAATCCAGTCCTTCAAACTTTACGACAGGCTCCTCTTTCTCTGCAACAGCGTGCAAAGAGTGCTGCGCATCCCCGACTGCCCAAACGAGGTAGTCCAACTTACCCACGCGCCGCAGGGCATTGCCTAACTGTTCCTGCTGCTTGCACTGCTCGCATGGTTCGGCGGGTTCGGTGAAGGGGGAAGTATCGCAGAAGCGGCAAATATCCGCCACTGGGTGGAACCAAAAACCATCGTCGTCAAGCAGGTGCCGAACAGGTCGGCGTTTTCGGCGCTCTAACGCTGCCACAAGGCGGTCTATGGTTGCCCTGTAGTGGTAAAAGTCTGCAGCGGTCAACGGAACCCACGCTAAGTTGACCCGCAAGTCACCGTGAAATTCTTCAAGGAGCCACTGATCCAGTTTTCGCTCCCACTCGTGCAGTTGCTTTTCAAGGTGAGCGGGCAGGAGAACATCAAAAGCGCCACCACCGCAAAACAGGACATTACAAGGCGGCAAGTCGGCTTTTCGGCACAGCCAATAAGCGATGGCTTCCGTGAGCAGGACAAGGTAGAAGGAGCGCCCGCGCAATCGTTTAGCGGTCCGTCGGTGTGCTTCCCCTTCCGCTCGGGCAATGCGATACAGCCACTTTTGAATGCCCGCCACATCACCCCGCACCAAAACGCATAGCGGCTTTCTTGCTGCTACTTCATCTTGGCGCAATCGCTCAAGGAAATCGGGCGCTTCAAACTGGCGCAGCAAATCCCGCAAATGTTCAAGGTCGCTGGTGGGCAACATCGTTTCTGGCAAAGACGCAAGGCACGCAGCAATAGCAGCAGTGAGTTTGGCGTGATGGAACAATGAAATGTTAGGAACCGTCCGCTTTTCGGGTTCCTTTTCCCAAGGCGTTGCAGCGGGGATGGCATGGGTGAAAACTTGAAGCAGCGTCTGCCAGACAGAGAAAGGCAAGGGGGAAGGCAATTGACGCAAAGTGTTTGCAAACTCGTCCCAAAGGTTCTGATAATCGCCAGGCTTAACGGTTCGCTCAGTCACAGGGAAAAAGGCTTCTTCGGTCAAGGACAAGCGTTTGAGCGGGAAAAAGTGCGGTTCAGGCAAATCTTTGTCCAGTTGGGTTCGTGAAGAGATAGCGAGCAAGGCAGTTCGCTCAGGGGCAATCTGCGGTTGCTCACCCCGTTGACGCTCTGCCGCAGCAAGCCAGTCGGCTAACTTGACACAAAGTTGCAAGCGGTCGGTGACTTGTTGGTGGGATGTGGCGGCTAACTCAACGATGCGGTCTGCCCCTTCACCCAGTTTGTCTCGGAAGGCGTAGAGGAATTGCTCGGTGAAGGCATCGTGGCGCCACCGCTGTTCGTTCGCCACCCGTTGGCTGAACTTCCCCACATCGTGCAACAGCCCCGCTAATGCGACTTCTTTGCTCCCTGCCATTTTCTTCTCCTG
>FWWL01008545.1_pt1 | contig 10614 bp, 8 predicted proteins | sample 2228331 | NCBI WGS metagenome assembly FWWL01 (sample SAMEA103939775, study PRJEB20133) | metagenome
GCCGCCAAACTTGCCTACTATGTGCTGCTGCCGGCGCTGTTGGTCGATAATCTCGCCACAGCGCCGTTGCGCGATCTGCAGATCGGCGTGATGGCGACGGTGCTTACGCTGGGACTGCTCGCCGTAGCCGCATTGCTCATCCTGTTGCGCCGCCCGATCACGCTCGACGGGCGCGCCTTCTCCTCTGTCTTTCAAGGCGCCATCCGACACAACACCTATGTCGGATTGGCAGTGGTTGCCGCCGTTGTCGGCGTCGATGGCGCAGCCTACGCTGCCGTGGCGCTGCCCGTGATGGTGATCCTGGTCAATCTCTTGAGCGTCGGCGTGCTGATCCGCTATGCCTCCACGCGTCGCGTCCGCTGGCAGGAAATGGTCGTCGCCGTCGCTGCCAACCCGTTGATCGTCGCCAGCCTCATTGGCGTGCTGTTGAGCCTGTCGGGGAGCGCACTGCCGTCGGTCATCGCACGCATGACGGCGGCGTTGGGGCAGGCGTCGCTGCCGCTCGGCTTGCTGCTGGTCGGCGCAGGACTCGACGTTGCGGCGATCGGGCGGCGTCCGCGGCTGCTGTTGATGGCATCGGTCGCCAAGCTCATCCTTCTGCCGGCGCTTGTGCTGGCGTTGGCGGCGCTGTTGCGGCTGGAAGCCGTCGGCGCCAGCGTCGCCGTGATCTTCGCCGCGCTGCCGACCGCGCCCTCCGCCTACGTCCTCGCCGAGCAGATGGGCGGCGACGCGCCGCTGATGGCATCGATCCTCACCGTGCAGACGCTGCTGGCAGTGGCGACGCTCGCATTGTGGTTGATCGCCATCGGTGTGGTATACTGAGCAGGCAGTCTGCGGACGCGTTGGTTGGTGAGATAGATCAGATGGAAGCAACAAGAACGCTCGAAAACATGACAATCGAGGAGTTGGAGGACTTCATTCTGGAGCGGCTGCCCAGAGTGTTGGAACGCGACCCGCGCTTTGTGACCTTCATCGAGGGCATTATCGCCGAACGCTACCCGCGCCGCGATGAGTTCGCCGCGCTGCTCAACGAGTTCCGTGAATTCCGCGCCGAGACGACGGGACGTTTCAACCAGGTTGACGAACGTTTCAACCAGGTTGACGAACGTTTCAATCAGGTTGACGAACGTTTCAACCAGGTTGACGAACGTTTCGACCAGGTTGACGTGCGTTTCAACCAGGTTGACGAACGTTTCAATCAGGTTGACGAACGTTTTGAGCGGGTTGACGAACGTTTCAATCAGGTTGACGAACGTTTTGAGCGGGTTGACGAACGTTTCAATCAGGTTGACGAACGTTTTGAGCGGGTTGAGCAGCGTCTCGACAACATCGAACACAGACTGGACAGGCACGACGAAAAGTTCGATGCGCTCGACCGCCGTTTCGATGGCGTCGATCAACGTATCGACAACCTCGAACAGCGTATGGAGCAGGGTTTCCACGACCTGCATGTCGCCATTGATCGGTTGGGTGCGCGCTGGGGCATCCGCAACGAATCGATCTTCCGCCAGACGATGCGCGAGATTCTGGAGCAGTCCTTCGGTGCCACGGTCGAGGAGCGTTACATCGACGGCGAACAGTTCGACTGCGTGATCATCGACAGCGCCCACATTCTGGTCGAGATTTCCGCCAGCGTCGGCAGAGACATTCTCAAGAAGTTGCAACGCAAGCGTCAGCTCTATATCGACGCCACCGGTGTGACGCCCGCGCGTGTGCTGCTCGCCGTCGGCAGCATCCACAGCAAGCGCGCCAATGCGCTGCGCGAGGCGGGCTTCGAGGTGATCGAGCCGGAGACGGACGAGGAAGCGTGACCCCACCCCTCCCCCTCGAATTGTCGGCAAAGCCCTACACGCGTTGGTGGTGGTTCTCCGGTCCCATCGACGCGGCGGTGATCCGTGCGCAGCTCGATTGGGTGGCGGCGAACGGCTTTGGCGGCGTCGAAATTGCGTGGGTCTACCCGTTGGACAATGACCGGCTGGGCGCGCCGTGGCTGAGCGAGGCGTGGGCGCAGCCGGTGCGCTATGCCGCCGAGTACGCCGCCAGCCTGGGACTGGGCTGCGACTTCACGATGGGCAGCGCCTGGCCCTTCGGCGGGTTGCATGTGTCGCCCGCCGACGCCAGCCAGACTTACTGCGGTCCTTCGCCGCAGCGGCTGGAGAAATCGTGGGAGACGCCGCTCGGCGTCGATGGCGGCCCCATCCTCAACCACCTGGATCGCGCGGCGCTGACGAGATACGTCCACGCGTTCGGCGCCGGGCTGGGATTGCCCACCGACCGCTTTGCGCCGCCCGCGCTCTTCTGCGATTCGTGGGAGGTGCTGCCCGACGGCTTGTGGACGACAGGGTTTGGCGAAGCGTTTGCGGCGCGCTATGGCTACGACATCCTGCCGCTGATGCCCAACCTCGACGCTCATCCCGACGCCCGCTACGATTATCGCAAGCTGATCGCCGATTATGTCCTGGCGGAGTTTTACCGACCCTACACCGAGTTGTGTCACGCGTTGGGCGGCTACGCTCGCGTGCAGTGTCACGGCGCGCCCACCGACATCGTCGCCGCCTACGCGCTCGCCGATGTGCCCGAAACCGAGGCGATCCTCTTTGACGTGGACTTCGCCGATTTTGCCGCTTCGGCCGCGGCGCTGACCGGCAAGCCGATCGTCTCCGCCGAAGCCTTCACCTGCGTCTATGGCTGGAATCCATGTCCCGGCCCCGGACCGCATCAGCAAGAGGAGCGGCTGGGAGACCTGAAGCTGATCGCCGACGGTTTGCTGGCGAATGGCGTCAATCACATCGTCTGGCACGGGATGCCCTACAACCCGCCCGGCGGCAACCAGCGATTTTACGCGACGACGCACGTCGGGCCCGATAGCCCGCTGGCGCAGGAGTTTGCGCCCTTCAACCACAGGCTGGCGGAATTGTGCTCGACGCTGCGGCGTGGGCGCACTTACACCGATGTCGCCGTCTATCTACCGCTCGAAGATGCGTGGATGGCCGGCGAGCTGCCGCTGCATCTGCAAAAGCCAAGCTCGAAGGTTGTGTGGGAGTTGCAGGAGACAAAGCTGCCGGTTGCGCTCAAAGGCTATCGTCCGCTGTGGGTGACTGCACATTTCCTGAAAGAGGCGACTTTCGCGGACGGGCGGCTGCGCTGCGGCGCGGCAGAGTTTCGCTGGCTCTACGTGGATGTGGCGTGGCTCGACGCGGCGGCGCTGGACGATCTGCTGCGGCTGGCGCGTAGTGGTTTGCCGGTCTGCATGGTGCAACGCCCGCGCCAGCCAGGACGCAACCGGTCGCCGCACTATGCCGCCCGGCTTGACGAGTTGCTGGCGTTGCCCAACGTCAGCGCCGATTTGCGCGCCGTCGCCACGCGTCCACCGCTGGTCGAGGGCGAGAATCTGCCCGATTTCTGGTGCCGCGTGGACGGCGACGACTATCTGCTGTTCTTTGCGCATCCGGCCACACAGCAGCTCCGCTATCCGCTGCGCTATGACCAGGTGTCGGCGTGCGTTGCGGAGAAACGGGTCATCATGCTTCATCTTGACGGCGCGCAAGAGCAGGTCGAACTGTACTTTGCGCCAGGGGAATCGATCCTGTTGTCGGCGTCGGCGGTGAACGGCGTTCGGATGCGATCAGCCTGAATCCGCCCCCTCGGCGCCAGCCTTGTTCTGTCACACCGAAACGGCTGTCTGCTGTGCCTGCGCTACGAACGCGTCGATCATCCGCCGCGCGATGCTGATCTTGGGCGGGAGCTGCGGCAGCGCGTCCGCCGTGAACCACTGCGCATCGGCGATCTCGCCGTCGCCGAGCACGATCTTGCCGCCCGCATATTCGGCGATGAAGCCGATCATCAGCGAGTTGGGGAAGGGCCACGGCTGGCTGCCAAAGTAGCGGATGGCGTCCACCTGCACACCGGTCTCCTCGCCTACCTCGCGGCGCACGCACTCTTCCAGCGTCTCGCCCGCTTCGACAAACCCTGCGATCACGCTGTAGCGCCCGGCAGGGAAGCGGTGGTTGCGCGCAAGCAGAATGCGCGGCGCGTCGCCATCGCTGCGGGTGACGGCGACGATGATGGCCGGCGAAATGCGCGGATAGCTGGTCAATCCGCACGTTGGACAGCGCCGTGACCGTTCCCCTTCTTGCGCTACGGTCGCCGCACCGCAGCGCCCGCAGAATTGATGGTCGCGATCCCAGTGCGCAATCTGCTTGGCGCGACCCGCCAGCCCGATCTCGAAGTCGCTGAATTGCCCGAAGAGCGAGCGCAGATCGTGCGCGGCGAAACCGGCGGGCAATGGCGCAGCGTCAGCAACGGTTCCCGAAAAGCAGTGAAGCGGCGGCTCATCATGCAACACGCCAAGATACTCGACGCGCTCGGCGACAATGCCCAGCGTGTCCAGCGACCCGACAGTGGGCACGCCAGGCGCGCCGCTGCGTTCATCGACGATCAGCCGGTCGCCTTGATACAGATACCAACGCGCCGGACCATCGAGTTTTGGCGCGTTGACGCCCGGCGTGAAACGCTGCTGGTTGGATTGCATATACATTGATCAAGCCTGCCCTTCTCTGTTGCCTGATTCGGATTGAGTGGTCTCTGTTTCCACAGCCGGCTGCCCGACCAGCGGCGGAATGATCGCGGTGTCCTGGCGCGGCGGTGGCGTAAAGCGCGTCGCATCGGGACGGCGACGCAGATGCCACACATAACCAGCCAGGAGCAGGGTGCCCGCCAGCGTGATCAGCGCGCCGAGCAAAAAGGTCATGTCATATCCATAGCGCACGATGATGTAGCCCCCGACCAGCGAGATCAGCGCAAAGCTGAGTCCGGCGGCCATCTCACCCGCACCGGTCATGGCCGCGCGCAGGCGCGGCGGCGTGCGCTCCATCACAAAAACATAGAAAGTCGGGTAGCGGATCGCCGTGAAAGCAAGCAGACCGACGAAGCCCGCACCGGCTGCCGCCGGAGTTGCGATCAGTGCCAGTGGCAACATGCTGATCACCGCGCCCATCGACCCGATCACGGCAGCTTCGCCGTAGCCGACGCGGCGCGCCAGCACCGGGCCCAACAACGCCGCCGGTACAGCCAGCAATCGCGCCGACGCCGCAATCAAACCGATCGTTGGCGTCGCCACATGGAGCGCGTCGTCCATGTAGACGTTGAAAAAGGTGACCGCCGCGCCGACGCCCGCCACCTGCAAGAAGCGCACCACCGACATTAGCACGATCAGCGAATAGGCGGAACGCGGACGCGGCGCACCCGGACGCGCCTCGACGATCTCCGGTTCGGCTTCGTCGGCGCCCGGTTCATAGGTGCGTGTGACCAGAAAGAGCGCCGCCAGCATCAGCAGACCGACGACCAGCAGCGGCATGCGGTAGGGCGCCGGATTTGCAATCGAGACGACCATCAAGCCAGCAAAGAGCGCCGGTAGCAGTCCACCCAACAGCCCGCCCGCAAAGGACGCCAATCCGCTGATCGCCGACTGAATGGCAAAGATCGCACCGCGCGCGCTGATTGCAGTCACGCGGATCAAAAAGGGGCCGGAGTTGACAAAATAGAGCGACAACCCGCCGTAGATCAACACCATCGCCATCACCAGCCAGCTCGCCTGCCATGCGCGCGCGACCAGATCAGCCATAGGCAACGACAGCGCGCCCAGCGCGCCCAGTGCAATGCCCAGAATCATCGTGCGACGGCTGCCATAGCGCATGCCCAGCCCGCCAGCGATCAGGCTGCCCACGGCAAAAGTCAGGTTCGCCGCCGAATTGATCTGCCCGACGAACTCGGGCCCGAAGTTGAGGCGCAGCACATAGAGGTTGAGGATCACGGAGTAGACGCCGCCGTCGATGCTCAATCCCATGATCGCCGTGATCATCAGGATGATGCGCGCATTGCGACCGGTTGCGCGCAGCGCGCCTTTGTATGCCGCCAGCATGATCGATTCCTTATCGTTGTGGGTGATGCGTGGTTGCGGTGGCGGGGAGGACAGCGGGCGGCAGCTCGCTGTCCGGCGTCGTCACACGTTCCAGCCAGGTGAGATAGATCATCGCCTCCGCGAAGGTGGAGCCGCACATCTCCTCGCTTGGGCGCAGGGCATTGCATGCAGCCGGACGTTCTGGCTTGCCGAAGATCAGGCAGCGGTTGTCGTCGCTGAGCTGGACGCAACGCACCCCCGCCGGCTTACCGTCTGGCATTCCTGGAATCGGCGTGCTGATCGAGATGGCGATGCAACAGGCGCCGCAGCCGATGCGACACTCCATCAATCCACCCCCCGACGCAGGCTGTCCAGCACGTCCGGTGTGAACGGGTTTTCGCCGCGATCGAGCGCCTCGATCCATTGCTCCACGCGCGGGCCGCGATATTTGGCGTAGAGCGCCGGATAGGCTGTCTGCACCCACGTCAGGTAGGCGCGTAGGTCGGCGGCGGCGTCGGCATGACGGCTAAGCTGCGCCAGTGTGATCGCACGGCTGTCGAGGCTGGAGCCGGTCGGGTCGGCGGCGACGGCGGCGTCGCAAAATGGCAACGCTGTGTCGGGCGCGCCGGTGACGCCGTAGCCCCAACAAAATGCGTTCTGGATCGGGGCATAGTCCGGCGCCAACTCCGCCGCCGTGGTCAAGTCAGCCTGCCAGCTTGCTGCGTCGCCGCGGCGAATATCGACGAGCGCGCGGTGGTAGTACGCCTGGTGGTCGGTCGGCGCCAGCGCGATCGCCCGCGTGAAATCGGCGCGTGCGGCGTCCAGATCGCCTGCGTCGTTGCGCTGATAATAGGCAATCCCGCGATTGAGCAGCGGATCGGTGCGTCCAGGATAACGCTGCACAACCACGGTCAGGTCGGCGATGGCGGCGTCGAGGTCGGCGCGCTCATCGAGCGAAAGCAGCGCGCGGCCAAGATAGCTGGTGCCGCGTTTGTAGCGCGCGTTTTCCCAGGCTGGCTGGAGCGCCAAAGTTTTTGTGTAGTGATAGATGGAGTCGGTCAGACTCGTAACTGTATAGCCTTCAACCAACGGCGTCAGCAGCCCGATGTAGAAGTGAATCGACGCCAGGATCGACGGGTCGGTCGGCGCTTGCGCCAGCGCGCGGCGATAGACCGCCAGCGAGCGGGCGTTGTCTTCATTCGTGCGGTAATAGCTGCCGAGCGTGTAGAGCGCAAAGATGCGCACGTCGCGCGGCACATTCTGATTGATCACAAAGGGCAGTGAGGCAGGGGCGTCGACCGGATTGATCCAGTATGCATCCTCCATCGCCGGCGTCGACAGTCCGGCGCGCACGCGGCCAGCGTCATATTCGCCCCAAATCACAAGCACTGCTCGCGATGATTGAAGCACAGCATCCGCCTGCGCCGACTCGCTGACCGGTTCGGGCCAGACCGCCACGCGCATTTCGGTCAATTGTGCGTTCGACAGCTCTTCTTCAAGCGCCTCGCGGATGCGACCGGCGACGTTGAAGCGCAGATCGGTGGAGGTGTAGCCGACGAATGGTGCGATCACGATGAGGTGATCGCCGGGCTGCGCCACGATGGGGATGGTGGTCGGTGATTCGGTCGGCGCGGGTGTAGGCGTCGCCGTGACCGGCGCCGATGCCGCCGGCGTTTGTGCTGGCGTGAGCGCAAATGGATTGAACGCACGCAGTGCAACCGTCCCCACGATGGCGACCACCAGCATCAGGATGGCGGCTGTTGCAAGCAATACGCCGGGCCGTTCGATCAGGCGCGTGCGACGTGCAGGCGGCGCTGCTGTGGCCTCGCTCTCTTCTGCGGCGAGTTTCGCTGGTGCTCGATCTTCTGCCGGCGGCTGTGCCTGCGCTGTCATACCTGTCTCGCCAGCCGCCTCAATGTCTGTCTCAGTGGCTGTCTCAGTGGCTGTCTCAGGGGGCGTCTCAGTGGGCGTTTCAGGGTTTGCCGCAAACATCGTTGAAAGAGCATCGGCGGGGATCGGCTCGTCGGGCGGGAAGCCGGCAGCCAGCAGCAGGGCATCGCGTTCGCCGGGCGACAGGCGTAGCTTCGCAGCAATCCGAATCACATCTTCCCGATAGCGCGGGCGCGCGGTCAGTCCTTCCTTCCAGCGGAAGATCGTCTGGCGCTGCACGCCGGTGCTGCGCGCCAGTTCCGCATCGGTGATGCCGGCGCGCGCAATAAATTGGGACAATAACTCGCCAAACGTGGGCATCGAAAACCGCTCCCTGATCCAGCCATGTTCAAGCAACCAGGAATTGTACCACGCGTTGGAAAAGTCATATCACCTGATGCTCCGCTCGCGTTCGCACCAAAGGCTGCGCGCTGCGCACGGCGACGGCATGGGCGTGATATCGCTTGTGACAAAAGTCACATTCAGACCTTGCGCAAGCGGCTATGGTGAAGCTGGCGTGCTTTTTGGCGAATCATACTGATCGATTGCTATTATCAATGCTATTAGTGTAAGATAAATTCCAAAGTTTATATTTTGTCATGCGTCAGCCTGATAGGGGTCGGGCGCAGCATAGAAATGGAGAGTGCGATGACCAACGATCGAGCGCCAACCGGCAGCACACGCTACTGGCCGGCAGGGCTTGCCCTGATGTTTGGTGTGTTGGTGGGGTTGAGCGCCTTCACCTTTGTCTACGCCGAAGGCTTTTCCTACTGTTCCGATGATCCCAACGCCTGTGTGAATTGCCACATCATGCGTGAGCAGTTCGATGGTTGGAATCATTCCACCCACAAGGCGGTGGCGACCTGCAACGATTGCCACACCCCGCACGACAGCTATCTGAACAAGTGGATCGTCAAGGGGATCAACGGCTTCAACCACAGCCTGGCGTTCACGCTGGACACCTACCCCGAACATCTCCACATCCGCGAGTTCAACGCCAAAATTGCCGAGCAAAACTGCAAGGAATGTCACACGACCGCAGTCAGCACCATCGAGCATTTCGTCTCCGAAGAGCCGCTGCAGTGTCACGGCAATGTCGTGCATGGCAATGTTGCTCGTGGGCCGTGATCGCGCCTGCCCGCTTCCAGAGTTGCATTGATCCGTTTCGCATCGAGCTATTGAGATAAGGAAGAAATGATGAGCGAACAAACCTCAAAACCATCCAAGAGCCGTTGGTGGCTTTATGTCGGACTGTTTGCCGTGGCGGCGGTGGCGACCGTCGTTGTAGTTGCGCTGCTGATGAATATCCAGGGGCGCAAGGACGAAGCCAGACTCTATCCTGCCAAAGTGGTGGAGATCGCCGAAAACGAGCTTGACCCGGCCGTGTGGGGGCTGAATTTCCCGGTGCAATATGATTCGTTCCGCCGCACGCAGGAGAACTACGGACCGACAACTTACGGCGGTTCGGAGCCGTACAGCAAACTCGAACGCTATCCCGACATGAAGCGCATCTGGGCTGGCTATGCCTTCAGCGTCGACCACAACGAGGAGCGCGGACACTACTACGCCCAGATCGACCAGGCCAACACTGAACGCGTCAAGGTCGTGAATCAACCCGCCGCCTGCGCCAATTGCCATGCCGCCGAAGCGCCGCAACTGATCGCCGAGATGGGGTGGGAGGAGTTCAACCACACACCCTACAACGACATCAAGGACAAGTTGCACTACGGTTCATCCTGCGCTGATTGCCATGATCCTGACACCATGGCGCTGCGCATCACGCGTCCGGCGTTGATCAATGCGTTGGAGAAGCGCGGCATCGATGTCACGCAGGCATCGCGACAGGAGATGCGCACCTATGTCTGCGCCCAGTGCCACGTCGAGTATTATTTCGCTGGCGAGAACAAGGTGCTGACCTTCCCCTGGGAGCAGGGCTACACCGTCGAGAATATCGAGAAGTATTACAACGACTACGGCTTCAAGGACTGGGCGCACAAAGAGACCGGCGCACCGATGCTCAAGATGCAGCATCCGGAGTTCGAGCTGTATTCGACCGGTCTGCACGCGCAGTCGGGCGTCGCTTGCGCCGACTGCCACATGCCCTACGTGCGCGAGGGCAGCGTCAAGGTCTCCGACCACTGGCTGCGCAGCCCCAAGGTCAACGTGGCGACTGCCTGTCAGACCTGCCACAATTTCCCGGAAGCTGAGCTGACCGCCCGCATCGAGACGATCCAGGATCGCACGGCGCAACTGCTGCGCAGCAGTGAGCACGCCTTGATTGCGGCGATCGATGCGATCGTCGCAGCACGCGAGGCGGGCGCCACCGACGAGGAACTGAACACGGCGCTGCAATTGCACCGCGCGGCGTCGATGCGTTGGGATTTCATCTCGTCGGAGAACAGCACCGGCTTCCACAGCCCGCAGGAATCGGCGCGCGTCCTCGCCGACTCGATCGACATGGCGCGCCAGGCGGAGTTGGAAGCGTTCAAGGTGTTGACCGCGAAGCAGCAGCCCTCAGCGGCGGGCGCGCAACAACTGGTGAGCAGCCAATAGGCGTCGGATGTACGCACCCGGCATGTACCCTTCCTGGAAGCTGCTGACTTCCAGGAAGGTGCAACACCAGGGTTGGTGCAGGCGCAGGTGTTTCCCAAATTTTGGGTATCCTCACCGAGAGCGGGTAATCATTCGGGACACACGCGCAGGCGCAGTGCGTTTGCCAACCAACCCATCCCTGTAGATAATCTCCAGAGAACGGTCGCCTGTCGCAAGGGCGGCTACTGTTCTCT
>FWWL01010529.1_pt1 | contig 10611 bp, 11 predicted proteins | sample 2228331 | NCBI WGS metagenome assembly FWWL01 (sample SAMEA103939775, study PRJEB20133) | metagenome
CCCAACATCCCTGAACATGCCAAGCAGCAAATCATCTACCAGTTGCGCATGCGGCAAGGTGCTGCCCAGCAAATGGGATCCCAACCCCCATCGCGGTAGCGTGATGACCTATCTTCACCAAACTCCGCTATCCTCTGATGGGCAGGTATTGACAAGGAGGGACAACGCGCTAAAATAAAAGCGGGCATGCAGATGCCCATAAAACACTCTGATGGGGAGGTGTTTCGTATGGTGTTGAAGCGTCGTGGGTTCACCCTCATTGAACTGCTGGTGGTGATCGCGATTATCGCGATCCTGGCAGCCATTCTGTTCCCCGTGTTCAGCCAGGCTCGCGAGAAAGCGCGGCAAGCCAGTTGCACCAGCAATTCTCGCAACATGGCGATGGCGTCCATGCAGTACATCAACGACTACGATGAGCGGTTGATGCCGGGCGAGTGTTGGGGTTGTGGATCGCTCTCAAACCCACCCAACAACCCATCAGCCCAACCTGATTGGTTCATGCCTCACTCTCGCTGGATGGTTCGGATTCAGCCTTATGTGCGCAACCTTCAAATCTTCACCTGTCCCTCTGGAGGCACAGCGACCACATCAACCACTGGGTGGCGCCCTACGGATCCACCGAGCACTTGGGGTCCGGTTACTTTCGCATGGGGTTGGACTTTCCCTATAGCCTGGGACAATTTGAGCATTGGCTACGGTGCCTCCCCACGGGTTAGAGGGAGCGGACGCCCCCTTGCCCAAATCCAACGACCCGCTGAGGTTTTCCTGTGTGGCGACTCCGCTCACAAAGATGCGTGCTGTAACCGTATCGTTTCGGCGAATGCTTGCACTTCTCAAAGTTACTGCGCGAGAGACTGGGCAGTTGGAGAGTGGAACGACGAAAAGCGGGCGCGCTACACCCGCCACTTGGAAGGGCAAATCTACAACTTCTGCGATGGGCACACCAAGTGGTTCCGATGGAACTCCATCTACCGCCCGGACAACAGCATCGTCGGTCAGTTGCACGGTTGGGGGCAGTTCTGATTAGTGCCTAAAGAGGAGGGGAAGAGGATGAAACAGAATGTGCCAACGGCTGTGGCGGTTATCGTTATCGTTTTGGCAGTTGTCATTGCGGCTCTTGTGATCTGGCTCAAAGCGGGAGAGAAGCCTATCGTTGGCTTCCCCGAAAAAGGGATTGGAGCGGGAGCACACCCCGGCATGAAGATGAAGCCGTCGGGACAGCCTCCTGCGCCTACTGCCCCGCAGGGTGAAACAAAGTAGGCAACGAAGGGGGTAAGCCTTGTTACGGGCTTGCCCCCTTTCTGCTTTGCCCCCACATTGCTCTGGCGACCATCCACAAAAGTTTGGGGATTGCCAGCAAGCGGGGGAGGCGCTTTGGGTCTCTGACAGTGCGATAGAGCCACTCCAAACAGAGCCGCTGCACCCACGCAGGGGCGCGTTTCACCACGCCTGCATAGACATCAAAACTGCCCCCAACGCCAATGCAAATGGGCACCTGCAGTTCCTGCGCGTGGCGGGCAATCCATTTCTCCTGCTTGGGGATGCCAAAGGCGACGAACAGGATGTCGGGTCGCGCTGCTTCAAGAAAACCCGCCACCCTTTTTGTGCTGCTCGCTCACACAGTTTCGCCATCAACTCCACGCCGGGCACCCGCTCGTAAACGGGCAAGCCCAAGAGCCGTGCGCTCCAAACAACGCCGATGCCGTCTGGCGTCACCAAATCGGCGTTTTGGACGATGCGGCGAAACTCTTCGTCTTCCTGCGCGCGCACCAAAGCAGAAGCATCAGAAGTGACCACCAAATGGGTGCGCCGTTCGGGGATAAATCGTTCCAAGATGTCCAAAGTCTCCTCCATCGTAACGGCTGCCACTGGAACGCCCAACAAATTCACAACGCCTTTACCTGCCTTGCGCGCGCTAAAGCGGACGGCAATCCAAAATGCTACCACGCCCACAAACAGCCAAACCGCCATGATGAGCAACTTTAGGCTGAAGTGCACTTCAATCCATCGCACGAGTAGCAGGGCAAGCAAACACAGGTAACCGTGCGCAACGGTGTGCGCAACGGTTAAGAGCCAGAAAGCGCGGCGTTCGTCCACGCCCTCCGCTGTCAGCAAATCAAACAGGCTTCGCCGCTGCGTTGGCAAAGCGAAGCCCCCTGTGCGCAAGCGGTAGGACACTTCCAACACAGGTAACCCTAACGCCAAAGCGGGCGCGATGAAGACAAGGAAAGCCGTGTTTTTCAGTGCACCTGCAACGCTTGTCATAGCGAGCAACGCTCCGAGGGACGCTGCCCCACCCGCTTCTGCGGGAAGCCCCCACAAAGCCACCCCGATGCCCACTGCTGTCAGCGACAGGGCAAGGGCGAGGGCAGGTTGCAGTTGGGTCATTACCACGATGAGTGCAAAAGTGAGCCCACTGAGCACCGCCACGCTCCACGGCAATCCTTTCAAGCGCGCGGTCGGGCGCATCAACGCGGTGAAAAGCCAAAGCCACAAAGTTGTCAAGGGAATTGAGAAAGCGCCCAATGCGACGAACTGGGTTGTGAAGGGCATCTTCACGGCATCCACGCGTAATCCCGCTGCGCTAACGAGGAGCGCACCAATTACTGTGCCGAACTCTCGCACGAGCCGATGAGGATGCCGAGAGGACAGCCCTGCAACGGCGGCGAAGGTGGCTGTAGCGATTGTCAAGGGAGTATTGGCACCCGTTCCGAGAACTGCTCCCGCTATCGCAGCAGCGCAAAAAACTGGTAACCACCAACTCGCTGCCGCTTTCTGCCACCACCTAAGGATGGCGCCCGAGATAAGCCCCAACAGCAATGACACCGTCGTTAACTCCATCGGGTGATTGCCCAGCATCACTCTTCGCCCCTCTTAGGGACAGAGCACCTCAGCGCACCAGCGACATCAAAAGCGCCAATGCGAACAGCGCAAGGGAAGCGAAGAAAGAAGCGGGGACGAAAGGGATGAGCCGAGGTGCCATCAACGGTTGCCCTTTAGGTTGCCCGGCACTGTCCAGCGCTTGAACTTTCCACGCGCGCAGGCGCGTTTGCGCCTTGTCCTCAAAGATGCCCCAAAAGCGCACCCGTTCGCCTTGCGTCGGTTCGTCGCCAGTCGCTTCGCCGTAGATGAACACTTCCTTTTCGCCTTGAGGGGTGAGCACTTTCAAATGCCAACTGGGCACTTGCACGGGTTTGCCTATAAGCCCCCATAGTGACTTCCACCCCAACGGGCTGAAGTAAGGGCGACGCCACTTGAGCCACGACAGCACTAAGGTCACCACTGCTGCTAACAGGGGAAATAACCACACGCTGGAGAGAGCGAACACAAACAGGACAAAACACAAAACGACAAAGCCCCAGAAAGCGCCTTCACTGGGTGGCGTTACGGCGTCAACTTTTACCCGTTCCGTCACCGTGCCTTCCAAAGCGGGGGCAGGGCAGGGTCGCGCAACTCCAGCCACGCTGTTCGCGCACCGATAGTGACAACGGTTTTGACCAAGTCCCAAATCTTTCGCGCTGCTTCCTTCGCCTCCTCCGCAGCCGCTGTGGGAGCAGGCGGTCCACTCTCAGCGGGTGGGGGTGATGCAACTTCTTGGACAGGTGTCAAAGGTGCCCCGCAACTGGCGCAAAACTTTGCTCCCTCTCGGTTTTCTCGCCCGCACCGTTGGCAACGAACCGTTCTCACTGCCGCCATCGGAGGTCACCTCGTCGCTGCTACACTTTCTTTGCGCTTCACTAAAAGTTTGTCGCTCACAAAGTGGAAATTGCGCTACACTTATTCGGGCATCTCACTGATGCCTGCGCCTCACAAAGCGACAAACTGCACAACGCTCTTTACTGCGAGTATTTTTGACGGACGCCATCGTCAACTCATGCTACGGGCTTCAGCCCGTAGTCGGGGACGCCACTGAGCGTAAAGGCGCAATGCGTAAAGCGTAACAGTTGTTGACGGTAGCGTCGCCGCTTGTCGGCGACGGTCGTTCAACTACCGAGCGTAGGAAGGGCGTCATCAACCACTGGCGAAAGCCAGTGGCATGGACGGTGAAGCCCCGATAACTTTTGCGTTAAAGAGCGTCGCACGAAACCTCGCAGCGAAGATGGAGCAAAAACAGCGCGGAGGCGAAAGCAAGGAATGTGGCTGAAAGGGTTTTTCGTGTTGGTGGCAGCCTTAGCGGTCGCTGGCGCCATTGGCATGTTGGTCGCCCGAAACCCAGTGCACAGCGCCCTGTTTTTGGTGCTCACGCTCTTTTGCGTGGCTGCCGTTTACTTGCTGCTGGGCGCAGAGTTTTTAGCCATCGTGCAAATCATCGTTTACGCTGGCGCCATCATGGTGCTGTTCCTGTTCATCATCATGCTGCTGAACTTGGGGCGGGACGAGTTTGGACCCGACCCGTTACCGTCGCAGCAGCCGTGGGGTATGTTAGTGACTTTGCTGTTGGCGATAACGCTGGTCACGGTTGCGGGAGCAGCGGTTGCCCTGCGGCAACCTTTTGACCCTCTTTTCCTCACGCCCCTGCCTGAGTTGGCACGGACACTGTTTACCAAATACTTGCTGGCAGTGGAAATCGCCTCGCTCATTCTGCTCATCGCCATGATTGGCGTTGTGGTGATGGCGAAGCGACCGAAGGAGGGACCGTGAGTTGGACAGCGGGGTGCCTCTCCCGTGGGTGCTTTGGCTTAGCGCCATCTTGTTCAGCCTCGGCGCCTTAGGCGTCCTCGTTCGGCGCAACATCATCGTCATGTTCATGAGCATTGAGTTGATGCTCAACGCTGCCAACATCGCGTTAGTGGCGTTCTCCCGCGCCCACAACAACTTGGACGGTCAAATCATCGTCTTCTTCACGATGACGCTGGCGGCTGCCGAAGTGGCGGTGGGCTTAGCCATCATTGTTGCCCTGTTCCGCCTCAAGCGAACCATTGACGCTGACCGCGCAACGCTGCTGCGGGAGTGACTGATGGGACGGGGGAGGAGCGGAGAAACGGAGACACGGGGAAACGGAGATGTTGGGGAGCAGGAAAAAGTTAGCGTCGCCCCTTGCGGGCGACGGTCGTTAACATCCGTCGGGGACAAGCCCCGACGCTACCAGAAGGTGTGGATTGGCGCTGCGTGACTAATTACAAACTTGCCGAGCGACGCCTCTATCGTAAGAGGGTGAAAGGTGATGGCTAAACGCAAGGACGCAGCCTTGCGAAAGGAGCGTTTGTTCTGGCAACGCCATGACGCTATGGAAGTCTTTGGCGAAACGGGATGGGAGGTCGTTGAGAAAGGCGCAACGGAAGTCCAGTCGGTTTACCTTGCCGTTGCGGGAAAGGGAGGGGTAACTTTGCGCCTTTCGCCAAAAGTGCTGCAGCGCCTCGGTATCCGCAAGGGTGAGCAGGTGCAAGCGTGGATAGAAGGCAAGCGGCTCATCATCACATCCGCAAAGCAATCGCAAAACCGAACGAAATCGCAGCGACACGAACGCTGAAGAAAAGGACGGGATGCGCGCGTGGAAGGGCAAGCAGCAATGACTTGGCAAGTGCTCAAAGGTAGCATTGAGGATTGGACGCCCATTTTGGCGGTTCTGGCATTCCCGTTGGTGGGGTTCCTCATCAACGGGTTGTGGGGGCGACGGCTCTCCCGCGCTGTTGTCAGTTGGATTGCTTGCGGCGCCGTCGGTGGGGCGTTCCTCGCCTCCCTTTACCTGCTGCTGATGAACTTTGCTGTTCCACCCTATCAACGCGCCGTGCAGGTTCATGTTTTCCCGTGGCTGGAAGCCGGTCCCATCCGCATCCCCTTCCTGCTGCTCATAGACCCCCTTTCGCTGACGATGGCGCTGACCGTTTCGGGTGTCAGTTTCCTCATCCATGTCTACTCCGTCGGCTACATGGCGCACGACGAGGAATTTAGCCGATACTTTGCGCTGCTGAACCTGTTCGTTTTCTTCATGCTGCTTTTGGTGCTGGCGGGCAACTTAGCGACAATGTTTATCGGTTGGGAGGGTGTGGGGCTGTGTTCGTTCCAACTCATCAGTTTCTGGTTCACCCGCGAGCGAGCCGCAGAAGCGGGGCGCAAAGCCTTTATCGTCACCCGCTTCGGCGACTTCGGCTTTCTGGTAGCCACACTGGGGTTGCTGGCGCTTTTCGGGACCCTGGATTTCGGCGACATCGCCCGCGCCATTCGTGAAAACGAGTTGCTGGTAACTTGGTGGGGCGAAAAGGTTTTCGCTTCGGATGCTCTTAACAAACCTACCGCTATCGGGCTCAGTTTGGGCACATTGATTTGCTTGGGACTGTTCATGGGTGCGGTGGGCAAATCGGCGCAGTTTCCGCTGTATATCTGGTTGCCCGACGCGATGGAAGGTCCTACACCTGTCAGCGCCCTCATCCACGCTGCCACGATGGTGACCGCTGGCGTTTACATGGTGGCGCGGTTGCACTTCTTGTTTGAGCAAGCACCTATCGCTTTGCTCACCGTTGCGGTTATTGGCGCCTTTACCGCTGCTTTCGCTGCCACGATGGGTTGTGTGGAAAACGACATCAAGCGGGTGCTGGCTTACTCCACCATCAGCCAATTGGGCTACATGTTCCTCGCATGCGGCGTGGGCGTTTATGTCGCTGGCATCTACCACCTTGTCACCCACGCTTTCTTCAAAGCCCTGCTGTTCCTTTGCGCTGGTTCGGTGATGCATGCGATGCACGATGTGCTGGACATCCGCCGCATGGGTGGGTTGGCAAAGAAGATGCCTACGACCGCTTTCACTTTCTGGATTGGCGGGTTGGCGTTGGCGGGGCTCATCCCCAGCGGGTTGTTCAGCAAGGACGCCATCTTGCACGCTGCCGAGCAACAAAAAGTGCTGTGGGGCTTGGGTTTGTTCACAGCAGTCTTGACTGCGTCTTGACTGCCTTCTACACCACTCGGTTGGGCATCAAAGTCTTTCACGGCAAGCCGCGCGACGAGCACCTTTATCAACACGCGCACGAGAGCCCCGAGATCATGACCTTGCCCATGATTTTGCTGGCGGTGGGCACTTTAGCGGTGAGCGTTTTGTGGTTACCTTCCTTCGTGCCCCTGCACCTGATGCCCTTACCCGCCTATTTGCAGCCTGTGTTGGGAGAAGTGCACGAGCCGCCAGCGCAAGAAGCCCTCGTTTCCACCTTGTGGGCAGTAGGAGCAGCAGGCTTGGGGTTGCTGGTAGCGCTGTGGGCATATGCGTGGCGAGCAGGTGCCCTTTGGCGGCTGGCGCAAATTTTCCCTTGGCTCTATCGCCTTGTTGCAGGCAAATACTTTCTTTGCGGACGAGTTGATTGCTGCTCTCATCACCCGACCGGGACGGCGCTTCAGCGAGTTCGTCTCCGCTTACTTTGACTTGGGTGTCATTGACGCAACTGTCAATGGCGTCGGTTGGATTACCGCACAAGTGGGCAGTGTGGTTCGGCGTTGGCAAACGGGCTTCGTCCGCAACTATGCCCTTTACTTCGTCGGCGCTTCCGTGTTGCTGCTGATGGTTTTGCTTGCGCGCAGCGTGCTCGGTCGGTAAGCCTTTGAAGTAGGGGACTGGGGATCAAGGACTGGCATCTGGAAGTGGACGCACCGACAATGTGTTAGGAAACGAACCGTCCAGCAGCACCAATTTCGCTCTTCGGTTTGTTGGGGTCTGGAGTGAGCAAAAATGCAACGGCGGAAGTTGTTGCGATTTTTGGCGGGTGCGAGTTTGGCAGGGCATTTGTCGCTTCCGAAAACTGTAAGCGGAGGTGGGCAAGGGATGATTGACCGCAGCATCGTTGTGGACACGACGAAAAGCCCTCATGCGAAAGTGCGCCCTGTTCCCATCGGCGCGGTGCGGTTGCGCGACCGCTTTTGGCACCCCCGCTTGGTTGCCCTACAGGAAGTCACGCTCCCAACGCAATACGACCTGATGGAAGAAACGGGACGCTTGGACAACTTCCGGCGCGTGGCAGGGAAAGTGACAGGCGAGTTTCGCGGGCTTTACTTCAACGACAGCGATGTTTACAAGTGGGCGGAAGCCGCTGCGTGGTCGTTAGCCGTCAACCCTGACGAACGAACTTCTCAGTTGCTCAACCGCGTCATTGACGAAATCGCTGCTGCGCAGGACGAAAACGGTTACCTCAACACCTTCTTCTCGTTGGAGCGCAAGCACCAACGCTGGACAAACTTGCGTGACATGCATGAACTCTACTGCGCAGGGCACTTGTTCCAAGCCGCTGTGGCACACCATCGGGTGACAGGTGAAGAGAAGTTGCTCCAAGTAGCGCTGCGGTTCGCTGAGCACATCGCACAAGTGTTTGGACCAGGCAAGAAGGAAGAACCCGATGGGCACCCTGAAGTGGAAATGGCTTTGGTAGAGTTGTTCCGTGAGACAGGGGATCGGCGCTGGCTTGAATTGGCGCAGTTTTTCGTGGATGTGCGGGGACACGGTCGCATTGGTGGTTCGCCTTACCATCAAGACCACCAACCTTTCCGCCAACTGAGCGAGGTGACGGGACATGCGGTGCGCGCCCTTTACCTGAACGCGGGCGCTGCCGACCTTTATGCGGAGACAGGCGAAGCAGCGCTGATGGACGCTCTCCAACGCATGTGGCGCAACTTGACGGAAAAGCGGCTGTATGTCACCGGCGGCTGCGGCGCCCGCTACGAAGGCGAAGCCTTCGGTCGCGATTACGAGTTGCCCAACGAGCGAGCCTACGCAGAAACATGCGCCGCCATCGCGAATGTCTTGTGGCAGTGGCGGATGTTTTTGCTGACAGGGGAAGCGCGCTTTTGGGATGTGTTGGAACTCTCGCTTTTCAACGGTGCGTTAGCAGGCATCGGGTTGGACGGCAAGTCCTACTTTTATGTCAACCCGTTGGCAAATCGGGGGCAGCACCGCCGGCAACCTTACTTTGAGTGCGCCTGCTGCCCACCCAACATTGCTCGGTTGCTTCCGATGGTGTCCAGTTTCCTTTACGCAGTCGGCAAAAAACGGGATGGGGGACAAGGGACGGGAGACGGAGGGGGCGTTTTTGTCAACCTTTACGCTGAAAGCGAATCTGTCCTCACGCTCAACGGCGTTGCGGTTAAGTTCGTCCAGCAAACCGATTACCCTTGGGACGGCGAAGTGGTGCTGCGGGTGCAACCATCAAAGCCGCTTTCCTTCGCGCTGCACTTGCGGGTTCCAAGTTGGTGCCCGCAAGCGACGGTAAAGGTCAATGGGCAAAAGGTGGCGGAAGGAGGAGCGGGAACTTTCGTTACCATGCAGCGGGAGTGGCATCCCAACGACGAGGTGCATTTGTCGCTGGCGATGCCCGCTGAATTCCTCGTCGCCCATCCCTTCGTGGAAGCCAGCGTTGGGCGCGTGGCAATTCGGCGCGGTCCGCTCATCTACTGCGTGGAGCAGGTGGACAACCCTGATGGCGATGTCTGGTGCCTCGCCGTGCGAACGGACCGACCGTTAGTCACGAAACCAATGAGCATTCTGGGGCTCCCTATCGTTGCGGTAGAGGGCGAAGGCGAAATTCTCCCGCTGGCAGCGTGGGAGGGGAAACTTTACCAGCCGCTTCCCGCTGTGCGAGCAACTGTCAATCCCGTCCGCTTCACCGCCATCCCCTACTTTGCATGGGCGAATCGAGACCCAAGTCCGATGACCGTCTGGCTGCAGCAAGCGTAACGGGAGCGGAACGCTAAAATTTGAAGCGCAAGCCGCTCTATCGGCTCAGCGGTGACCCTGCGATGCCAAAAAGGGTTGTGGTTTTAGCGGCGCTTCTTGCTGTCGGAGTTATCGCAGTGCTCTTCTTAACCTGCTGGCAGCCCTCTAAGATTTTGGAAGCGCGCGCAAAAGTTCTGCCCGAAGGAGACTCGGGTTTTGTCGGCATCCGCGATTTGGACGGGGATGGCAACGAGGAACTGGTGGTGAATGTTGACACACCTACTCGGCTCGGTTCCATAGAAAGTCGGGTTTTTATCGTTACGATGCGCAGAGGGCGCTTTGTGGCTTATCCTACCCCTTTCACCGAAGCGAGGGTGTCCAGCACGGGAGGGCGAAAGTTCATCGGCACCTTGCGGTCAAACGAAACTGCTGTTGCTGAATGGCTCCCCAACGGTGAATGGAAAGTAGAGGTGTTGATGCCGACGCCGTCTCCTTTTTGGTCTTACGCCCTTGGCGATTGGGACGGTGACGGAGAGGACAACGAAGCCCTTTTACCAGCGGCTGGAGGCGTGCGTGTTTTCCGACGCTTCCCCAACGGTCAGTGGAGGCAAGTTGAAGAAGTGAGGGTTTCAAGAGCGACGATGCCAGGCTCCATTTCCACTTACGGAAGGGTTTTAGCGGCGCCAGTCCCGAGCCCCACTTTCATCTATGGAACCGAATGGGGAGCAGAAGTAGACGATTTGCCCTTGTTCTTCTGGCGGGGACGATGGCATTTTGGGCAGAAGGGAGAGCAGAAGGGAGAGAAAGTCCGCCTTTTCACTGCTGACTGGAATAGGGATGGACGGGCGGATAAACTGCTTGCCCGAATCGCCCCGAAAAGAAAAACTCTGACGCTGAACTTGATGCTCAAAAGCGGCGACGAGCGAAATCGGTTTGCTTCCCAGCAGTTGCAATTCGCTGACTGGTTGGTTGCCTCTGCTACC
>FWWL01010530.1_pt1 | contig 10610 bp, 16 predicted proteins | sample 2228331 | NCBI WGS metagenome assembly FWWL01 (sample SAMEA103939775, study PRJEB20133) | metagenome
GACCCTGGTCGGCTGGGAGAAGATCGGGTCGGGTTACGTGACGGCGCTGGTGCGCGGAGATGTCGCTGCAGTGCGCGCCGCCACGGACGCAGGCGCCGCCGCCGCGCGCCGCGTGGGCGAGCTGGTCGCCGTCCATGTGATCCCGCGCCCGCATCCGAGCCTTGAAGACGTCCTGCCGATCGGCAAGTCGTCGAAGTAGGCTGCGCGCGGTCTGGCCGCCATGACGCTCGGGCGCGTCGTTGGCACTGTCGTCGCCACGCGGAAAGACCCGCGGCTGGAAGGGCACAAGCTTCTTCTGGTCAAACCGGTCAGTCCCGACGGCAAAGAGGAATCCGGCTACGTCGTCGCCGTCGACACGGTCAGCGCCGGCTTCCGCGAACTCGTCATCACCGTGTCCGGCAGCAGCGCCAGAATGGCGGAGGGCTGCAAGGACAAGCCCGTTGATTGCGTCATCGTCGGCATCGTCGATGGCGTGTCGCTCGACGAGGCGGGCTAGAAAGGCAGGCGCCGGTGCAACTGGGAAGGGTCATCGGGCGCGTCTGGGCCAGCGTCAAGAACCCCGGGCTCGAGGGGCAGCGCCTCCTCATCGTGCAGCCTGTTCTGCCCGATCTCACCCCTCATGGCAAGCCGCTGGTTTGCACGGATGCCACGGGTGCGGGCGCTGGCGAGCTGATCTACTGGGTTCGGGGCAGGGAAGCCACCTTTCCCTTCCTTCCGGGCGAAGTGGCCAGCGACGCCTGCATCGTCGGCATCGTCGACGAGATCCATCTGGGCAAGAAGCGGGAGGCGGCATGCTGATCGCGCGCGTGATCGGGGACCTCACCGCCACGCAGAAGCACCCCACGCACGAAGGGCGCAAGATCCTGCTGGTTCAGCCGCTGAATCTTGACGGCACCGACCGCGGCGCTCCCATGGTCGCCCTGGACAGCGTCGATGCGGGCATCCACGACAGAGTGCTAGTCACAACCGACGGCTACGCCGCCTTCACCGCTGTCGGCCACAAGCTCGCCCCGATCGACGCCGCCGTGATCGGAATCATCGATCACGTCGAGCTCGCCGCCCCGCCCTCAAACCCGCACCCGGCGCCGCCGGCTGCCTCCCCCGCGAAGAAGCAGCACAAGAAGCGCCAGCCCGATCAGCGCCAGGGCAATCTCGAAAGCCGCAAATGAACTGTGCAGCAGCTCGAAGCGGCGGCTCGCCTCTGCTATCCCGCCGGAGCGGAACTGCCGGGACGCGCTGATGATCGCGGGGATCAGATACAGCTTCTGAAACAGCGCCAGGACCAGCATTGCGGCAGCAAGCGAAAGCCGCCACCGGCCCACATCGGTGAAGAACAGCAGCGCCAACGCTACCGCCGCTCCATAGGCCACCTGCATCGTTCCCCACAAGGCGAACATCTGGTTGTTCGCTTCGCCGGCGTGGTACCTCAGGAGATCCCGCACAGCGTCCTGCCCGGCTCGCTTCAGGACCTCCGCATGCGCGGGCGAGGGGTGGCGAAACACCGTTTCGCCGGCGCGGAACACGGCAGGTGCGCCGAGCGCCACAAGCAGGATCCCCCCCAGCCATGCGCCCACGATCACCGCGCAAATGCGCCGGACGAGCCAGGAGGCTTCCGGAGAAATGCGGCTGTACTGCACGGCAGGCTGATCTGCGGCTTCATCCATCATTGCGAAAGCCAGTGACGGCCGATCCCCAAGTGTATCCGCCTGCGGTTGCCGCCGTCCAGCGATTCCCTCAGGATGCCTTGAGTTCCGTCCACAGCCGGTCCCGCAACCGCTGCGCCGCCGGCGGCAGCGGCTCGAGCCACTCGCCGCGGGCAAAGGTCTCCGCCGGGGGAAACAGCGTCTCCATCGCCCTCACCTCCGGCGGGAGGAAAGCCCGCGCCTCGCCGACGGTGGTGGCGGTGAACGTCTTCGCCGACACCTCGGCGGCCACCTCCGGCCGCAACAGGTAGTTCAGGAACTCGTGAGCCAGCTCTTTCCTTTTCGATTCGCGCAACACCACGCCGCAATCGGCATACAGCGCGAACCCTTCCTGCGGATACACGAACCGCAGATGCGGCGCGGCGCTGATTGCCTGCTGCGCTGTCGTCGCCCAGGTCTGGCAAGCCGCCAGTTCGCCCGCCACCATCAGGTCCCGCGCCTCCGCGTTCAGATACGCCCGCAGCAGCGGCTTCTGCCGCAGCGCCTCCTCATGCGCCCTGCGCAGATGCTCCGGCTGATGCGCGTTGAGCGGAAGCCCCAGCTTCTTCAGCGCCGCTCCGTAGACTTCCACCGGATCGTCGAGCATGGTGATGCGCCGCGCGAATCGCAAGTCCCACAAGTCGGCGTAGCGTTCCGGGGGCGGCGTCAGTTGCGGGTTCGCAAGAATTCCGCTCGACCCCCAGTACAGCGGCACGCACCATTGCAGCCCCGCATCCCAGGCGGGCGTCCGGAAATCCGTTTCCAGTCCCTCCAGCCGGGGAAGCCTTGCCTGCTGCAAGGGCGCCAGCAGCCCCAGCTTCCGCATCGGTCCGATGAAGTAGTTCGAAGGGAATGCCACGTCCCATCCCGAATTTCCGCTCAGGACGCGAGCCAGCATCTCCTCGTTCGACTCGTACGTGCCGAGCCGCACCTCCACGCCCGTCTCGCGCTCGAATCGCGGCAGGGTCTCCGGCGCAATGTAATTCGACCAGTGAAACACGTTGAGCCGCTGCCGCCCCGTGCGCAAGCAGCCTGCCAGCCCGCCGAGCGCCGGAAACACGAGCAGCGCCCTCCGCCTCACGCTTTCCTCCGGAGAGCCTCCGAGGCGAGGATTCCTGCCCCGAGCACTGCGGCAATCACTGTCGAGATCGCGTTCACCACCGGAGATCCGCCCCGCCGCGCCATCGCGTACAGCACCATCGGCAGGGTTTCCGTGTCCACGCCTGCCACCAGGGATGTGATCACGTAATCGTCAAAGGAAATCGTGAACGCCAGCAGCGCCGCCGAGATCACCGCCGGTATCAGCATCGGCAGAGTCACCCGCCGGAACGCCTCCCACTCGTGCGCTCCCAGGTCCATGGCGGCTTCTTCCAGCACCGCGTCCATCGTGCGCAGCCGCGCCAGCACCACCAGCGCCACGAACGCGAGGCAGAAGCCCGTGTGCGCAAGGATCACCGTGTGCATGCCCAGCTGCAGCCCTGCGTAGCGGAACAGCCACTGAAACAGCGCCAGCAGGCTCACGCCGGTGACGATCTCAGGAGTCACCAGCGACACAGTGAGCCCCGTCATCAGGAGCTTCGACCCGCGCTTCCACAACCCGTAAGCGCACAGCGTGCCCGCCGCGGTTGCCAGCGCCGTTGCCGCCGCGGCGATCCACAGGCTGTTGCCGGCAGACTCGATCAGCCGCGCGTCGCGCCACGCCTCCTCGTACCACCGCAGCGAAAACCCCTCCCACACGGTGAACCGCCCCGCGTTGAAGCTGAACAGCGCCAGCACAAGCAGAGGCGCGTGCAGGAACGCGTACAGCAGAGTGGCGCTCAGGATCAGCCAGCGTTTCAAAGCAGCGCCTCCTGGCTGCGCCTGGCCTCCAGCCAGAGCAGCACCAGCACAACGGCCATCAGCGCCAGAGACAGCGCCGCGCCGAAGGGCCAGTCCCGCGCGGAGGTGAACTGGTTCTGGATCAGCGTCCCTGCCAGGATCGTCTTCCCGCCGCCCAATAGATCCGGGATGAGATACGTTCCCAGGCAAGGGATGAATACCAGCAGCACGCCCGAGCGGATCCCCGGCGCCGCCAGCGGCAGCGTCACGCGCCAGAACGCCTGCCATTCGCGCGCGCCGAGGTCCGCCGCCGCTTCCAGCAGCTGCGGCTCCTGCCGCTCCAGCGCCGCATACAGCGGCAGCACCATGAACGGCAGGTGCGCGTAGACCAGCCCCAGAATCACCGCGCCCCAGTTGTAGAGCAGCGGCAGCGGCTCGCTGATGAGTCCGGCGCGCAAGAGCCAGGTGTTGATCAGACCCGTGTCGCGCAGCAGGAACATCCAGGCGTAAGTGCGGATCAGCAGGCTGGTCCAGAACGGCAGCATGACGAGCGCCAGCAGCAGGTTCTTCCACCGCCCGCTGCGCGTGATCGCCAGCGCCAGAGGGAACGCGAGCACCAGGCAAAGGACCGTCGAGACAGCGGCCACGAGGAAGGAGCGCGCCAGAATGCCCGCATAGAGCGGATCCGCGAGGCGCTGCCAGTTCTCCAGCGTCCATGGCGATACCACGCCGCCATAGGTGCCGCGGCTCCGGAACGCGTAGGTGGCGAGGATCGCGAAAGGAACCGCCACCGTCGCGATCAGCAGCGCGGCGGCCGGCGCCAGCGCCAGATTGCGGATGCGGTTCATGCGTCCGCTACCCGGATCTCGTCCTCCGCGCGCCAGCAAAGGAACACGGAGTCGCCCGGCTGATAGCCGAACTCGCCCGGGGCGATCTCGGCGGTGACCGCAGTTCCGTTCTCCAGCTCTGCTTCCAGATGCACGCAGTTGCCCAGGAAGAGCGAGGCCCGCACGCGCGCCTGCGCGGACTTGCGCCCGTCCGCCGGAAGCGTGCGCGCCACGCCCACCGCCTCCGGCCGCAGCCCGAAGCCGTTCATCCAGTTCACGGGGCCCAGGAAGGACGCCGCGAACTTCGTCTTCGGCCGCAGGTACAGCTCCTGCGGCGTGCCCAGCTGCTCGCAGCGCCCGCCGCGCAGCAGCGCGATGCGGTCCGAAAGCGACAGCGCCTCTTCCTTGTCATGCGTCACGAAGACGAACGTGATGCCCACGCGCCGCTGCAAGGCGCGCAGCTCCACCCGCACCTGCTTGCGGAGGTTGGGATCCAGAGCCGAGAGCGGCTCGTCCATCAGCAGCACCGCCGGCCTCAACACAAGCGACCGCGCCAGCGCGACGCGCTGCTTCTCGCCTCCCGAGAGCTCCCGCGGATAGCGGCCGAGCTTGCCGCCGAGCCCCAGCATCTCGACGCACTCCTCCACCGCTTTGCGCCCCTCGCCGTTGCGGTACTTCAGGCCGAACTCGATGTTCTCGCGCACCGTCATGTGCGGGAACAGCGCATAGCTCTGGAAGACGGTGCTGACGTTGCGCTCATAGGGGGGCAGCCCGTCCAGCCTGCGCCCGTCCAGCAGGATGCGTCCGCGGGTGGGCTGCTCGAAGCCGGCGATCAGGCGCAGCGTCGTGGTCTTGCCGCAGCCGGAAGGCCCCAGAAGTCCGAAGAACTCGCCGGGCGCGATCTCCAGCGACAGTCCGTCCAGCGCCGTGTGCCCGGGATATTGCTTGGCCAGCTCTTGCAGTTCCAGGTGCGCGCTCATCAGCGCTTCGTCATGATGATCTTAACTCAGCTCCTGCCCGCCGGCAGGCACAATGGTGACGGCCGTGCCCGCGGCCGTCACCATCAGCATTCGGCCTCCATGCGAGCCGGTGATGGTTTCATAATCCAGATCGACGCCGATCACCGCGTTGGCGCCGCCGCGCGCGCCTCCTCGCACATTTCGCCGATCGCCAGCTCCTTCGCCTTCCGCAGTTCATTTTCGTAGGCGGCGCTGCGGCCGCCGACGATGTCGCGGATGCCGGCGAAAAAATCCTTGAAAATGTTCGCGCCCAGGATGGCTTCGCCGCTCACCAGACCGTGGTATTTCTCGATCCGCCATCCTTGCAACGTGTGCGCCGTCACGACGAGCATGGAGCCTCCGCTTCAGTAGGGAATCCGGTTCGCGCTTGCCAGCCACGCCTCGAACGGCTGACCCGCCTCTGCCAGCGCGATCCTCCGGCAAGGCAGCGCGCGCTGCTCTTCCGCCAGCGCGAACTGTTCGTAAAGAAAACTGTCGTCGAAGCCCGCCCGCGCGGCATCCTCTCGTCCGGCTGCGTAGTACAGCGCGTCCAGCCGCGCCCAGTAGATCGCCCCCAGGCACATGGGGCAGGGCTCGCAGGAAGAGTAAATGACCGCGCCGCGCAGGTCGAAGCGTCCCAGCTTCCGGCAAGCGGCGCGGATCGCCACCACCTCGGCGTGCGCGGTCGGGTCGAGGTCGGCCGTCACCCGGTTCACGCCCTCGGCGACGATTTCTCCCCCGACCGCGATCACCGCTCCAAAAGGACCGCCGCGCCCCTGCCCGGCGTTTTCCACGGCGAGCCGGATGGCGCGGCGGAGGAATTCTTCGTGCATTTCAGGCAGAGCCGGCCTCCACCCAATTATGCATGGAAACGGGCGGCCTTACACGGACCCGCCGGCGAACTGTTTGGAATACTCCTGAAGGCGGAAGCGCTCCTCGGCCTTGTTCCAGTTCACCACGTTCCACCAGTTGGCGATGTATTCGGCGCGGCGGTTCTGATACTTCAGGTAATATGCATGCTCCCAGACGTCCAGCCCGATGATGGGGAATTTGCCCTCCATCAGCGGATTGTCCTGGTTGGGGGTGGAGACGATCTCCAGCCCGCTCTGGCCGATGATCAGCCACGCCCAGCCGGAGCCAAACCGGCCCATCGCCGCGGCGGCGAACTTCTCCTTGAACTGGTTGAAATCGCCAAAGACCTTCTTGATCGCGGCGCCGAGCAGCCCGGAAGGCTCGCCGCCCTGCTTCGGCCCCATGATCTCCCAGAACAGGGAGTGGTTCCAGTGGCCGCCGCCGTTGTTGCGCACGGCGGTGCGGATCGATTCAGGGACGATGGCGAGGTTGTTGGCGAGCAGCTCCTCGATGCTCTTGTTGGCGAGCTCCGGCGCCGTGGCCAGCGCCTTGTTGACGTTGTCCACGTATGCGCCGTGGTGCTTGGTGTGGTGAATCTCCATCGTACGGGCGTCGATGTAAGGCTCGAGCGCGTCGTAGGCGTAAGGAAGCGGTGGCAGCGTAAACGGCATGGTTGTGTTGAAACTCCTCTCCCTATCCCAGATGAGTGATGCAGCCGTCAGGATGCGGCGTTCGCCGGGCAAAGTCCGCCCGGCCGCACATTCCCCATTGTAGGAAATGGCGCACGGCTTCGATCAAAGCGCCGCGCCCCCGGCGCGCTCGAATGCCTCTGCCAGCCGGAACAGCGCAGGCTCGCCAAAGTGCGGTCCGATCAGCTGCAATCCCACGGGCAGCCCCTCCGCCGTTTTGCCGCAGGGCACGCTCATCGCCGGCAGCCCGGCCAAAGAAGCCGTGATCGTGAAAATGTCGGACAGGTACATCTGCAGCGGATCGCTCAGCTTCTCGCCCAGCCGGAACGCCGGATAGGGGCTGACAGGAGCTGCGATCAGATCCACCTGCTCGAACGCCGCCAGAAAATCCCGGGTGATGAGCGTCCGCACCTGCTGCGCCTTCAGGTAATACGCGTCGTAATAGCCGGCGCTCAACACGTAGGTGCCGAGCATGATGCGGCGCTTGCACTCCGCGCCAAACCCCCGCCCGCGCGTCTGCTCGTACATCTCCTGCAGCGTCTCGGCTTGCGGCGAGCGCCAGGTGTAGCGCACTCCGTCATACCGGGCGAGGTTCGAACTCGCCTCCGCGGTGCAGACGATGTAGTAACAGGGAATCGCGTAAGGCGTGTGCGGCAGGCTGATCTCGCGCAGCCGGCATCCCAGCGATTCCAGCAGCGCCTTCGCCTTTTCCAGCTGCCCGGCCGTGCCGCCGCTCAACCCCTCGAAATACTCGCGCGGCAGGCCCACCGTCACGCCCCGCGCCTCGCCTGTCATTTCCTGCTCGTAGTCGGGCACGGGTGCGTGGGCGCTCGTCGAGTCGCGCTCGTCGCGCCCGGCCATCGCCTGCAGGATCCGCGCCGCGTCGCGCACGTTGCGGGCCATGGGGCCGATCCGGTCCAGCGACGAGGCGAACGCCACCAGTCCGTAGCGCGACACGCGCCCGTAAGTCGGGCTCAGCCCCACCACGCCGCAGAAGCTCGCCGGCTGCCGGATGCTCCCGCCCGTGTCGGAGCCGAGCGCCGCCACCACCGCGCCCTGCGCCACCGCCGCCGCCGATCCGCCCGAGCTTCCGCCCGGCACGCGGTCCGGCGCCACCGGGTTCCGCACGGGCCCGAACGCCGAGTTCTCGTTGGAAGATCCCATGGCGAACTCGTCGCAATTGGTCTTCCCGATCAGCACCGCCCCGGCGCGTTCCAGCCGCTCCACTGCCGTGGCATCGTATGGCGGCACGAAGCGCTCCAGCAGCCGGGATCCGCAGGTCGTGCGCACGCCCCGCGTGCAGATGTTGTCCTTCACCGCCAACGGCACGCCCGCCAGCGGCCCGGGATCCTCTCCCCGTTCGAGCGCCGCGTCCACGGCCTCGGCGGCACGCATCGCGCGCTCCTCGGACAGCAGCAACCATGCATTGCTGGCCTCGTTCTGCTGCCGCGCTGCGCGCAGGCACTCCTGCGCCAGCTCCCGCGCGCTGATGCGCCGCGCCCGCAGCGCCTCCTGAATCCCGCCAATGTTCAGCTGTGCGATCTCCATCCCGCCCGCCTCAACGCTCGATCACGCGCGGCACCTTGAAACAGCCTCCGCCGGAGGCCGGCGCGTTGGCCATGGCTTCCTCGTGCGGCAGCGGCTCCCGCGGCTCGTCTTCCCGGAGCGTGCTGTTTTCCTCCCCCGGGTATAGCACCTGCGCCATCGGCGGCACGCCGCTCGTGTCCAGCTCCCGCAGCTTGTCCATGTGCGCCAGGATCTCGTCCAAATCGTGCGTCATCCGCTGCACCTCCTCGGCGGAGAGCTCCAGATGCGCCAGGGCTGCCACGGAGCGTACTTCCTGCTCGGTGATCTTCACGATGCCAGGGCCTTTCGCTTCGATTTCAGGTACAGGCGGCGCAGGACCGGATCCTCGATCCGCGACGCCTCGTCGCCGGAGGCATGAAGACGGAAATCCCTCTCCGCCCCCTCGCTGCGCACGGGGCGCCGGGGAGCTCCCAGCCGGTAGCGGATTCCTGCCGGCGCGGCATCTCCCAGGGCACGGCGCAGATTGGCCAGAATCGGGCCGGTCAGCAGCTGCAGGTTGCGCAGCCACAACTCGTCGCCCGCTTCCACGATCAGCGTCTGCCCTTCCAGGGCCACGGCCCGCGTATGCCGCGCCGCCTTGGCGCCCACTGCCGCCGGCCATGCGGCCAGGACCAGCTCTTCCGCACTCAGGCAGCGCCGCGCCGTCTTCGACCTTGCCAGCACGCGTCCTGCGTGTTCCATCGCCCGACCCCGTGTATCACGCACCCTGCCGGCGGCACGTCCGCACGGCCGCATGCTATGCTGCGTGGCCGATGATCGTGCTTGCCTCGCAATCGCCGCGCCGCAGCGAGTTGCTCGCTAATGCCGGCATCTCCTTCGTCGTCCGCCCGGCGGCGATCGAGGAGAAGCCCCGCGAGGGCGAGTCCCCGGAGCAATACGTGCTCCGCCTCGCCTGCGAGAAGGCGCAAGCCGTCCCCGCCGCGGACGAGGAGTTCGTGCTGGCTGCTGACACCACCGTCGTCGCCGATGGCCAGATCCTCGAAAAGCCGCGCTCGGCCGAGGACGCAGCGCGCATGCTGCGCCTGCTGCACGGGCGCGACCATCTCGTGCTCACCGGAGTCTGCCTGCGGCATGCCGGACGCCTCTGGTCCGCCGTGGAGCAGACGCGCGTGTGGTTCATCCCGCTCCGCGAGGAGGAGATCCTCGCCTACGCCAGCTCCGGCGAGCCGCTCGACAAGGCGGGCGGCTACGCCATCCAGGGGCTGGCGTCGCGCTTCGCCGAAAAGATCGAGGGCTGCTACTTCAACGTCGTCGGCTTGCCCGTCTCGCGCGTTTACCGGATGCTGCGCGCCGCCGGCTACAACTTCAACTACAACTTCAACGCCGGATAGCGAGCCCGCATCCACTCGAGGAACTCCGGCGGAACGTCCATCACCGACAGCCGCCCCTGCCGGATCAGCGCCCAGTCATTGAACTTCCCGCTCTCCTTGATCTCCCGCAGAGAAAGCGGCGGCGTCACCCAGCGCAGGAACTCCACGTCCGCCACCCAGGACTTCGGGTTCGACTCGTCCTGCCTGGGCGCGGAGACGATCTTCGCCAGCGCGACAATGCCGGGATCCTTCCCGCTGTGGTAGACGAGCGCCCGATCCCCGGTCTTCATCTGCCGGATGAAGCCGGCCGCCTGCGGATTCGTCACGCCGTCCCAGACGGTGCGGCGCTCCCGCTCGAGATCGGCTGCAGAATATGTGTCGGGATCTGTCTTCAGAAGGAAATACCTCATCCTTCCGGTTTGGATGCAGGCATGGAACTTCCGTTCCAGAACCGACGGCCTATGGCAGCAGTCCGCACGGGTAGAACCATAGGCATGGAACGGAACCGCGCAATTCCGGAAGGGAATTCGCCCGCCTCTCCTGTAGAATGTAAGTGCCGGTGTCTGGGAATTGCTTTGCCGGGGGCTTCTGCCCTGCCTGCATTTGGCGGCATTTCCCCAGGCCGTGCTCGGAGGGTTCAACATGATCACAGCCACGCGGCTCCGGAGGCGGTTGTACAGCCTCCTGGTCCTGGTTCTTCTCTCGCCTGTCATCCTCGCTGCGCAACCTCCGCAGGCGCCCGAGCCGCCGCAGGGGCCGGAGGCGCCGCGGCAGCGCCAGGATGCACCTTCCTATCAGGCGCCGGCTCCGGTGGATCCGAAGACCTACAAGATCGGAGTGGAAGACG
>FWWL01010534.1_pt1 | contig 10606 bp, 8 predicted proteins | sample 2228331 | NCBI WGS metagenome assembly FWWL01 (sample SAMEA103939775, study PRJEB20133) | metagenome
GGTAGGCTCCGGAGAGGGCGGCGGGGGCTTGGAGGTTTCCCACGAGGTACCCCACCAGGAACCCGCCCGCCACGGCCACCGCGACCCGGACGTCCGGCCGCAAGGGCCTGGCCCCCATCAGGCCCGGTACGAGGGCGAGGATTCCGAGAGCCAGGAGCACGTCTCCCAGACTGAAGACGTTCGCGAACGGAAGTCCGGCGGGGATGGCGAAGACGTCGGCCAGAAACCACAGCCGGGTCTGCGGCCCGATCAGGGAGGAGTTGTTGTAGGTTCCTCCGGATTCCTGGAGAAGCCTCCATCGGCCCGCGGCCCTGAGGGCCTCCTCCGAGGCGGGCATGTAACCGCCGTTTGCGAGGATCACCGCGGCGTTCGCCAGGAATCCCGCACCGACGAGCCACATCCCCGGAAGCCGCCAGTTTACGAGGAGGAAGGCCGCGAGGAGCAGGTAGGAGAGCACATGGACGGGAACCGTGGGAAGGCGTACGGGCAGTAGGCGCGAGGTGGGATCGAAGATGGCGAGCTGCAGGAGGATGGCGAGGAGGGCGGCCCAGCTGAGGCGGAGCTCGGCCTCCGCGAGCCTACGGAGACTTCCGCCCCGGATCCACCCGACGCAGAGGGATAACCCGAGGGGAAGAAGTAGCCCCAACATCCGGGTCGACGGCCTCCAGGAGTTCCGGCACCGGTTCCATAGCGGCCAAGACGGGCTCCTTGAGCAGGCGCCGCTCGAGGAGTTCGTCCTCCAGGGCCCGCACCACGGCAAGATCATACTGTTTGCCCGAAAGCCGGTACAGCTCCCGCACAGCTTCCTCCGGGCTCTTGGCGGGCCGGTAGGGGCGCTGGGTGGTCATGGCGTCGTAGGCGTCGGACACCGCGAGGATGCGGGCAGGCAGGAGGATCTCGTCCCCTCTGAGTCCCCGCGGGTATCCGGACCCGTCGAGCCGCGCGTGGGTCTGGAGGAGGATTTCGAGGGCATCCCGGTAGAGACTGATGTGCCCCAGGATGCGGGCACCGGCCTCCACGTGCTCCCGCATCTGCTGCATCTCTTCGGGGGTGAGGGGGCCGGGCTTGAGGAGGACGCTATCGCGGACCGCGAGCTTACCCACGTCGTGGACCCGGGCGATGGCGTACAGCCGGTTGACCTCGCGGTCCGGGAGTCCCAGGCGCCGGGCGATGGCCCGGCTCAGGTCCGCCACCCGCTGGGAGTGCTGGGCCGTGTAGGGATCCCGGGCGTCCACGGCCTCTGCGAGGGCCAGGAGGAAGTTATCGGTCTCCATGCGGAGCTGGACGTAGTTGGCGTAGGAGAGTTTGGTCATGATGGCGGGGGGGATGAGGAGGGCGATCAGCAGCGGGTGGATGGTCCAGATTACGGATCCGACAACCGCGAGCCCGGTCATGGAGACGAATACCGGCGTTGTCAGGCGTGCGTTGATGAGAACAGTTTCCCGGAGAGGAGTAGCAGTTGCTAGGGAAAGTACCATGCTCAAAAGACCGATGTTCACGAGAAAGAAGGTAATTCCGGCTGCTACGCCTCCTAGGAGAGAGAGGGCCAACTGTTCGGAAAGCGCAGGTCCACCAGCAATCGACTCAAAAACGTGCCCTGCTAACCAGGTAGCCATTGCGTGGTTTGCCGCGTTGAAGGCGGTCTTATACCACGGCTTCCCTTCGTAGAGGTCTGTGCTGCTGGAGGAAAGGACCGCCACAAGGACGGCGAAGGGCCACCCGTAAAGCATCAGGGTAGGGAGGAAGGCAGCTAGGCCGAGGGTAACCGCGGACCTATTCTCTGGGCCGAAGTAATACAGCACCGGCTTAAGTTGACTTAAGATTCCCAGGAAGGTCAAGAGCATCAGGGCAGCCGCATCGATTTGCCGGTATGGACTTGAGGTCTGGGTGAGTTCGTAGAGCATGTGACCCAATACCGCAGCTCCTCCGAAGATGCAGAGGCCCACGAAGACCCACAACGGATTCCTCATCCTCCACCCGGCGGACGAAGACCTTTCCGTCCGGGCCTTAGGGAGCAAGTTTTGGGCCATCGCTTTGGTCAGGAGACTGGAGCTTCAGAAACAAAAAAGGGCAGGGGAAGCATTGAACTTCACCCCGCCGAACTGTGCAGGTTCAGAAACAGCCTACCGAAAATTAAGCCCACTTCCCACTAGCCCCACCAGCCACCAGCAGGCTCGCCAGGGTGGAAAGGGCCAGAACCAGCCGCACCACGTACACTCCCCACTTGTTCATCGTTACCCTCCCTCCTTTTATTCGTTTTTCTTAGCTTATTTCCGAAAACTCAGCAACAAATATTCCAATATATCGAACTTTAGCCCCACTTATTCATTTGATCCCCCTCCTCCGTCCGAATTTAGATCCGCTGTCTGCTCTGGAACCCGCCAGTCTGGCACGAAATTTGCTCTAAAATGCCGGCGGGAGAGTAGAAAACATTAAATTTCGACAACTTAGACCCCGCCCCCGGGCCGGAAACAGCTCTCCGGTCCAAAAGGGGAGAGTATTCAGTTTTTCGGGCCGGCAAAGCAGTGGCCGCTGCTTCGTTCACCGGCCTCTAAGGAGAATTTGTGCTACCCAGAGCCTTTTGTCAAGCAAAAATTGCAGGAAAACGAGGAATTTCGCGTCCAATCTCCAAAAATCTCGCCAAATCGCGGGCAGCCAAAGTCCAACCCCTGGGGTTGCCTCGACTTCCCGCCCGTGGCATCATCCCAGGCAGTGCGGGTTCTCTTCGTGGTCGCCGAGGTCGCTCCCTTCGCGAAGACCGGGGGTCTTGCAGACGTAGCCGGGGCCCTCCCACCCGTGCTGCATGACCTAGGGGTCGAGGTCCGCGTCCTCATGCCTCGGTATGCCGCGATAAACCCGGACCGGTACGGCCTCGAGCACGTGGGAAGCGTATCCGCCCAGATCGGGGACTCCCCGGAAACCGGGGAGGTCCTGGAGGGGCTGCTAGCGGGCCGGGTGCCGGTCTGGTTCCTGGACCACCCGGGGTACTACGGACGCCCCGGGATCTACGGAGAGGGAGGGATGGACTACGAGGACAACCTGAGCCGGTTCACGTTCCTGTGCCGGGCCGGTCTCAATTGGGTCCGGGCGGCGGGATGGGTGCCCGATGTCTTCCACTGCCACGACTGGCACACCGCCTTAGTCCCCGTCTACCTGGCCACCACCGAACGCTTAGACCCTCTTCTCGGTCAAGCCGCCACCCTCTTCACCATCCACAACCTGGCCTACCAGGGGATCTTCCCCCGGGAGCAGCTGTCCATCACCGGCCTTCCCGAGGAGGTCTACGGGACCCGCCTGGAGTTCTACGGCCGGATCAACCTCATGAAGGGGGCGCTCCTGTCGAGTGACCTCCTCAACACCGTGAGTGAGACCTACGCCCTAGAGATCCAGACTCCGGAGTTCGGGTGCGGGCTCGATGGGGTGCTGCGCCTGCGCCGCCAGGACCTCTTCGGAGTGCTGAACGGAGTAGATTACTCGGTCTGGGACCCCCGCGTCGACCCTTACATCCCCGCCCGATACGGGCCGGAGGACCTCTCGGGGAAACGCCAATGCAAGCGGGCCCTGCAGGCGGAGTTCGGCCTCCCGGAGGATCTGGAAGTGCCGCTTTTGGGCATGGTCACGCGCCTCGTGGACCAGAAGGGGCTCGACCTCGTATGGGCGTGCCTCGATCGGGTGGTGGCGGCGGGCGCGCAGTTCGTCCTGCTGGGAACCGGCGATCCCAAGTACGAGGCCGCTTTTACAGAGACCGCCCAGCGGTACCCGCGTCAGGTGGGCGTGCGCATCGGGTTTGACGAGGGGCTCGCCCACCGCATCGAGGCGGGTTGCGACATCTTCCTCATGCCCTCCCGCTACGAGCCTTCCGGCCTCAACCAGCTCTACAGCCTCCGCTACGGGACCGTGCCCGTGGTCCGGCGCACGGGAGGATTGGCGGACAGCATCGTGGACGCTACCCCGGAGGCCCTTGCCTGCGGGGAGGCCAACGGGTTCGTGTTCGAGGCGTACACCCCGGACGCCCTGTGGGAGGCCCTCCGCAGGGCGTTGGACGCGTTCCGGAATCCGGACGTCTGGCGTACACTGGTACAGGCCGGGATGCGGGCCGACTTCTCGTGGAACCGGTCCGCCCGTCGGTACGTAGAGCTGTACGAGCGCGCGAAAGCGAAGAAGCGGAGCTGAACAGTGCCTGAGCTGCGTCGGGATGCCACCTCCGGCCGTTGGGTGATCATCGCCACGGATCGGGCCGCTCGCCCCACGGACTTCACCCGGCCTTTGGAGGAGGTGCAGAACCGCGACCGCTGCCCCTTCTGTCCGGGCCGGGAGTTCGAGACCCCGCCCGAGATCGTGGCCCTGCGGCCTGACGGAAGCCCGCCCAACACGCCTGGCTGGGAGGTCCGGGTGGTCCCCAACAAGTACCCGGCCCTCCGGATTGAAGGGGTTCTTGCGCCCACGGGCGCGCCGCTGTTTGAGCACATGGACGGTGTAGGCGCCCACGAAGTGATCATCGAGACGCCCGAGCACGATACGCACCTGGGGCTCATGTCCCCCGAGTGGGTGGCCAAGGTGCTGTGGGTGTACCGGGAGCGGTACCTGGACCTCGATCGGGATCCCCGGTTCCGGTACGCGCTGCTCTTCCGGAACCACGGCCGCAGCGCGGGCGCAAGCCTCTCCCACCCGCACTCCCAGCTCATCGCCCTACCGGTGGTGCCGCGGCAGGCGGAGGAGGAGCTGGAGGTGGCGCGTGGGTACTTCGCGGACCACGCCCGGTGCCTGTACTGCGACCTCCTCTCCTCGGAGCGGCAGTCCGGGGAGCGGCTGGTGTACGAGAACGAAGGCTTTCTCGTCTACGAGCCCTTTGCCTCCCGGTTTCCGTACGAGACGTGGGTCGTGCCCAAACGCCACGCGGCCTCCTTCGGCGAGCTCACGGACGACGAGCTCCACGCGGCCGCGGATGCCCTCCGAACAGCCCTCGCAAAGCTCCACCAGCTCCTTGCAAACCCTCCCTACAACTTCATCGTGCACTCGGCGCCCTATGATGCGGGCCCCGGACACTTCTACCACTGGCACATCGAGATCATCCCTCGGCTCACCCAGGTGGCGGGGTTCGAGTGGGGCACGGGCTTCTACATCAACGTGGTTCCCCCGGAGGAGGCCGCCCGCCAGCTGCGGGCCGTACAGCCCGAGGCGGTACTGGTGGGAGCCGCCTCCTCGGGTCCCGGGGAAGCGAGGGGGTAGGAAGGTGTGGACGGCGGTCGTGGGCGGGCTGTGCGTGGTGGGGTTCTTGGATAGCCTCTACTTCACCCTGGTGCAGTCCCGCGTCCTCCCGCCGGACCCCCGGTGGCTCCCGCGGTTCTGCCGCATGGAGGAGGCTCGTTGTTTCTCCCTCCTCCGGACGCCGCAGGCGCGCCTGCTGGGCATTCCCAACAGCGTCGTGGGTCTGGGCCTGTACCCTGCTCTGTGGGCCGCCGCCCTGCTGGCGCAGCTTGGGGATCGGCGCTGGCTCGGCGTTGGCATCGCCGCCTCGGCCGCGGCCACCCTCACAAGCCTCTACCTCGCCTGGGCCCTGCTCGTGCGGCTGCGCACCCATTGCCCGCTCTGCTATCTGGCCCATCTTGTAAACGCCGCGCTGCTCGGTATTTTCCTCGTCGCAGCGCGAATGGAGGGAAGGTAACCATGCAACTCCATTCCGTTCCCCCCACAGACCGGCTGCTGCTGGGTCCCGGCCCCGCGAACGTGCACCCCCGGGTCCTTCGGGCCCTCTGCACCCCCGTGCTCGGCCATCTGGACCCGCAGTTCCTCCTGCTCCTCACGCAGACCAGTGACCTCCTCCGCACCGCCTACCGGACCCGAAACGAGTGGACCTTTGCGGTCTCCGGAACCGGGGGCGCGGGGATGGAGGCGGTGGCCAGCAGCCTCACGGAGCCGCAAGATCGGGTCCTGGTGTGCGTGGCAGGCTACTTCGGCACGCGAATGCAGGAGGTGTTCCGGCGGTGCGGGGCTGAGGTGGTGACCGTGGAGGCGCCGTGGGGGCAGCCTGTTGATCCCGAGGACGTAGCGCGGGCCGTGAGGAAGACGGCACCCCGGATCGTGGCCGTGGTCCATGCGGAGACCTCTACCGGGGTGCTCCAGCCCCTGGAGGAGATCCGGGCCGTCGCCCGTGCGCACGGGGCCCTGCTCATGGTGGACGCCGTCACCTCCTTCGGTGGCGTGCCCCTGGAGGTGGACCAATTGGGGCTCGACGCGGTATTCGCCTGCACCCAGAAGTGCCTGGGCGCTCCTCCCGGGATGAGCCCCGTGACCCTGAGCGAGGCCGCGGTGCGGAAGATCCGGGGGCGGCGCGTGCCCGTCCAGTCGTACTACTTCGATCTGGGGTTGCTGTGGGGCTACTGGTCAGGGCACGGGTACCACCACACCATGTCCGCCACCTTGATCTACGCCCTCCGGGAGGCCCTGTGTCTACTGGTCGAAGAAGGCTTGGAGGCCCGGTGGGCCCGGCACGAGCGGGTCGGGCGGGCCCTGCAGGCAGGGCTAGAGGCCATGGGATTGACGCTCTTCGCCGCGGAGGCGTACCGCCTGCCCGTGGTCACCACGGTCCGGGTGCCGGAGGGCATCGACGGCGAGCGGGTGCGGAATCGGCTATTGGAGGAGTTCGGCATCGAGATCGGTGCTGGGTTTGGGGAGCTCCGCAACCACATCTGGCGCATCGGCACCATGGGCTATAACGCCCAGCCCCGGATCGTTCTCTTGCTCCTCTCGGCCCTGGAGGCGGTGCTGCAGAAGGAGGGATTCCGGGTGCCGCCCGGTGCGGGTATCGCCGCCGCCCTGGAGGTCCTGGAGAACGCTCACGAATCGGGTTCCCGAAACCCCAAGAGCCTGCTGATCCGTTGAGCGGCCGCCACGGTTGCCCGAGCCACCTCCGGGATCCGGCGGTAGGCAAGGCGGCTTGCCGGTGCGGAGACGGAGAGGGCCGCCACGACCTTTCCCGTGGCGTCCCGCACCGGGGCCGCCACGCACCGCACCCCCACCTCCCGCTCTTCCCGATCCACGGCGTATCCGCGTGCTCGGACCCACCGCAGCTCCTGTACCACCGCCTCGGGATCCGTGAGGGTCCTGGGCGTGTAGCGCAAAAGCGGCCCGGGGCCGAGCAGGGCCCGCACCTCGTGCTCCGGCTCCCACGCCAGCAGCACCTTCCCCACGCCCGTGCAGTACAGGGGATGCCGGGCGCCCGGATGCGCGAAGAGGCGCAGCATGTGGGGGCTTTCCACCTGCAGGACGTAGACGGCCTCCCGTCCATCCCGCACCGCGAGGTTCGTGGTCTCGTGGAGTTGCTTCACCAGCTCCGCCATCACAGGCCGGGCCACCTCGGGGAACCGGTGGGCAGACAGAAACGCATTCCCCACCTCGAAGGCCCTGAGGCCGACTCGGTAGCGGCCCGTGGACTCCACCTGCGCCACAAACCCGGCCCGGCGGAGGGTTTCCAGAAGCCGATGGGTGGTGCTGAAGGGGAGGTGGGATCGCCGGGCGATCTCCGTGAGGGAGAGGTCTGGGGTCTGGGCCAAAAGCTCCAGGATCCGAAGCCCCCGTACGAGGGACCGCACGGTCCGCTCCCCGCCAGCCCGGTGGGTTAACCTTCCCCGTCCCACGGCTTTCCGCATTGTAGAAAAATCTTCCGCATATTGACAACCCCGCACCGCGGCGGCTACCCTGCCCGCGAACGGAGGTGATGCCGATGGCGATCACGGCACATGGCGTGGAAGTCCTCGCGGATGCGGGGCCGGACCAGGCCGTGGTTCTGACCCCGGAAGCCCTGGCGTTCGTTGCCGCCCTGCACCGGGAGTTCGAGAGCACCCGCAGGACGCTCCTGGAGCGGCGAAGGCAGCGGCAGCGGGAGCTCCTCGGAGGAGCCCTGCCCGATTTCCCCTCCGAGACCCGGTCCATCCGGGAGGCGGAGTGGACCGTGGCGCCTGCGCCTGCTGACCTGCAGGACCGGCGGGTGGAGATCACGGGCCCCGTGGACCGCAAGATGATGATCAACGCCCTCAACTCCGGGGCCCAGGTGTTCATGGCGGATTTCGAGGACGCCCTCTCGCCGACCTGGGCCAACGTGATCTGTGGCCAGAAGAACCTCATGGACGCCGTGCGGCGCACCATCACGTACGTGAGTCCGGAGGGGAAGGTCTACCGGCTCGCGGAGAAAACCGCCACCCTGCTGGTGCGGCCCCGGGGATGGCATCTCGTGGAACGGCACGTGCGGGTGGACGGGGAGCCCATCTCCGCCGGCCTCTTCGACTTCGGCCTCTACTTCTTCCACAACGCCCGGGAGCTCCTGGATCGGGGTACAGGCCCCTACTTCTACCTGCCTAAGCTGGAGAGCTCCCTCGAGGCCCGGCTGTGGAACGACGTCTTTACCTTCGCCCAGGACTATCTCGGCATTCCGCGAGGGACCATCCGGGCCACGGTCCTCGTCGAGACCATCCTCGCCGCCTTCGAGATGGACGAGATCCTGTGGGAGCTGCGGGATCACGCGTCCGGCCTCAACGCGGGCCGGTGGGATTATATCTTCAGCGTGATCAAGAAGTTCCGGAACCGGCCGGAGTTCGTGCTCCCGGACCGGGCGCAGGTGACCATGACCGTGCCCTTCATGCACGCCTACACGGAGTTGCTCGTGCGCACCTGTCACCGCCGCGGCGCCCACGCCATCGGCGGGATGGCGGCCTTCATCCCCAGCCGAAAGGACCCCCGCATCAACGAGACCGCCTTCGCAAAGGTCCGGGAGGACAAGGAGCGGGAAGCGGGGCAGGGCTTTGATGGCACGTGGGTGGCGCATCCGGACCTGGTGCCCATCGCCCAGGAGCCCTTCGACCGGGTCTTGGGGGGCCGTCCCCATCAGAAGCACGTCTTGCGGGAGGACGTGCGGGTCAGTGCCCAAGATCTCCTCGACGTCCGGGTGCCGGGCGGCCGCATCACGGAGCACGGCCTGTGGAACAACGTGAGCGTGGCCCTGCAGTACCTGGAGGCGTGGCTACAGGGCACGGGGGCCGTGAACATCTACAACCTCATGGAGGACACCGCCACCGCGGAGATCTGCCGGGCCCAGCTCTGGCAGTGGGTCCACCACCGTGCGAAGATGGAGGACGGGAGACCCGTGACCCCAGAGCTGTACCGGTCCGTCCGGGAGCAGGAGGTGGCTCGGCTCGCTTCCGAGCGCCAAGACTCCTCCGCCCTCCGCAAGGCCGCGGAGATCCTGGACGAGCTGGTGCTCTCGGAGGAGTTCACGGAGTTTTTGACCCTGATCGCCTACGACCACTTGGCGTGAGGCGGACCCAGGACCTCGTGGAGGAGCTGCGGCGCATCTACCCGCGGGAGCGGATCCTGACCTCCCCCGCGGAGCTTGTGCCGTACGAATCCGACGCGCTTACGGGCTTCCGGGCCCGTCCGCGCGCGGTGGTGCTCCCCGAGACCCAGGAGGAGGTGGTGGCCACCGTCCGGTGGTGTTACCGGGCGGGCGTGCCCTTCGTGGCCCGGGGGAGCGGTACGAGCCTCTCAGGGGGCTCCCTCCCGGTGGAGGACGGGATCGTCATCGCCCTCAACCGCCTCAACCGGATCCTCCGCCTGGACCCGGAGGAGCGCCTGGCGGTGGTGGAGCCAGGAGTGCCGAACCTCGAGGTGTCCCGGGCCGCCGCCCCCTACGGCCTGTGCTACGCCCCGGATCCCAGCAGCCAGGGCGTGTGCACCATCGGCGGGAACGTGGCGTTTAACTCCGGCGGGGCCCACTGCCTCAAGTACGGGATGACCGCCAACCACGTGCTCGGCATCAAGGCGGTCCTGGCGGACGGGGAGGTGGTGCGGTTCGGCGGCGAGAGCCTGGAAGGAGTCGGGCCGGACCTCGTGGGGATCTTCGTGGGGTCTGAGGGGCTCTTCGGGATTGCCCTGGAGATCACCCTGCGCCTTGTGCCTCGACCTGAGGCATACCGTACCGTGCTCGCCGCCTACCGGAGCCTGGAGGAAGCCGGGGAGGCGGTGGCGCGGGTGGTGGCCAGCGGACTGTTGCCCGGAGCTATTGAGATCATGGACCGGCTGAGCATCGAGGCCGCGGAGGCCGCGGTGGGCGCGGGGTATCCCCGGGATGCCGCGGCCGTCCTCATCGTGGAGCTCGAAGGAGAGGAGCCGGAGGTCGAAGCAGAGCTCGTGCACTTGCTCGAGGCCATCCGAACGTCTCGTCCCACGGAGGTGCGGCTTGCGAAGGACGAGGCGGAGCGGCAGAAGATCTGGAAGGGCCGCAAAGGGGCCTTCAGCGCCGTGGGCCGCCTCACGCCCGACTACCTGGTACAGGACGGGGTGGTGCCGCGCACGAGGCTCGGGGAGGCGTTGGCGGAGATCGAGCGCCTCAGCGCCGCCTACGGCCTGCGAGTAGCCAACGTCTTCCACGCGGGTGACGGAAACCTCCACCCCCTCATCTTCTACGACGGCCGGAAAGCAGGGGAGCTGGAGCGGGCGGAGGCCTTGGCGGCCGAGATCCTGCGGATGTGCCTGCGGCTGGGTGGCTCCATCACGGGCGAGCACGGGGTGGGGATGGAGAAACGCCGGTTTTTGGCGGAGATGTTCTCGGAGG
>FWWL01010535.1_pt1 | contig 10606 bp, 21 predicted proteins | sample 2228331 | NCBI WGS metagenome assembly FWWL01 (sample SAMEA103939775, study PRJEB20133) | metagenome
TTGACAATCTTGCACTTTGCACAACGTTTCTTAATTGATGATGACACTTTCATAGTATATCTCCTTGATCCGCCTGACGACCGAAACTTGGACGCCATCCGAAATTTTTATTATAACGCAAAACAACTCCTTCGTCTAGATTCATGGCACCGTCAAAATGAGCGGTCCGTTTTCTGTAATTGCAACGGTATGTTCGACATGAGCAGTTAAACTGCCATCCGCAGAGGCTACCGTCCATTGATCAGCCAGCACCTTCGTTCGTTCCGTGCCAACCAAAACCATCGGTTCTAGCGCAATGACCATCCCAGCCCGCAAAGGCATTCCTCGCCCGGCAACGCCATAATTCGGTACCTGGGGGCCCTCCCACATGGATCGCCCCACACCGTGGCCAGTGTACTCTTTGGTCAGATAAAACCCCTCTCCCTCTACATACGCTTGGATGGCAGCGCCCACGTCGCCCACTCGTTTTCCAGGTCGAAGTTGATCGATACCAATTTCCAATGCTCGATAAGTCACCTGCATCAATTTTTGTGCCATAGGTGAGATCTCGCCCACGCCAACGGTGAAAGCCGAGTCGCCCACAAATCCCTCGTAAATCGTCCCACAGTCCACCGAAACCAGATCGCCTTCTTGCAAGCGCCGCTTACCCGGAATACCATGCACCAGCTCATCATTTACGCTCACTGTCAACGTAGCTGGGTAGGGATAGGCTCCCTGTACGCCGATAAAAGCTGGCTTTGCACCATGTTTGCGAATCACCTCGTGCGCGATTTCATCCAATTCAGCCGTAGTTACACCAGGTCGAATAGCCTCTCGTACAGCTTCTAAGGCTAAAGCATTGATTCTGCCTGCCTGACGCATGACTTCCAATTCACTAGGGCTTTTCAGGATGACCGCACGTGCCCAATTCATCGCACTCCTGCCAGCGCCGTGAGAATATCTTGCTTGACCGACTCGATGGAGCGGCTGCCATCCACAGCGACCAAAACACCCTTCTGACGGTAATAGTCGATCAGCGGTTCGGTTTGAGTCTGATAAACTCCAATCCGTTGGCGTACCGTCTCCGCCTGATCATCCGGGCGTTGAGTCAAAGGCGTATCGTCCTCGTCGCAGATGCCGGCTTGACGGGGTGGGTTGTTTTTCGCATGATAAACTCGCCCACAAGTCGGACAACTCCATCGCCCGCTTAGTCGCTCAATCAGCACCTCTGCCGGTACGTCTAAAGACACCACACTGTTAACCCGCGCATTCATCTTTTGGAGCAAGTCATCCAACGCTTGGGCTTGTGCAATCGTGCGCGGGAAACCGTCCAACAATGCCCCATTGAGGCAGTCGGGTTGCTTCAAGCGATCGCCGATCATGCGGATGGTCACATCATCGGGCACCAATTGCCCACATTTGATATAGCCATCTGCCAGCTTGCCTAACTTAGTCTGCTTGCTGAGATGCTTGCGAAAGATGTCTCCCGACGAGATATGAGGGATATTCAATGCCTCACTAATCGCTTTTGCTTGTGTCCCTTTACCGGCACCCGGTGGTCCTAACAAGACGATAAAATGCGCCATCCTGATTCCCCTAATTGTTAACGTACCAGCAAAGCCTCATCGTAGCCATGTAGCTTTAATTCGGCTTCGATGTTAAAAAACAGATCGCGAACCACACCAACTACAATCAATAACCCTGCTGAAGAGACCACAAGTGGATTGCCAGTCGCCCCAAAGCCAAAGATCAGACTGATCAACCACGGTAAAATCGCGACCAGCCCCAAAAATAGCGCCCCAGGCAAAGTGATGCGGCGCAAGACCTTCATCAGGTATTTCTGAGTTGGCGCGCCACGGCTGACACCCGGAATTTGAGCGCCGACTTTCTTCAGGTTTTCTCCGTAGTTCTGCTGTGAGAAGAGCACATCGGTGTAGAAGAACGTAAAGGCAACCACCATGATGAAGTACATGATGTAGTAAACCGCCGTCTCTCCACCGAAATTGCGTTGAATGCTGCGCGATAAATTGGCAAGCCATTCTACCTGAGAGGTAGCAAAAAAGCTGGCGATGATTGCCGGGAAGGTCAGCAGGGATTGAGCAAAGATCAAGGGAATCATACCTGCCATATTGACCATTAAGGGCAATGTTCCTTTGACCGGCATCGACATGCGATTGCCAACCCGCCGTCCCGGATACATTACCGGAACATTGCGGCGCCCCTGTTGCACAACAACGATGGCGAAAACGATCAAGCTGGTCATGACAACCAAAAAGATCAAATTGAACCAACGTCGCTGTTCATCAGCCATCAAGCGCAAGAAGCCCTGCGGAATTTGGGAAACAATGCCCGAGAAAATGATCAAGGATAACCCTTGGTTACGGACACCATACTCGGAGATCAATTCGCCTAACCAGATGGCAAACATCGTGCCGGCGGTCATGCTGATGATGATTGCCAACGATGGCAAGAGCGTTTCGCCTCGAAAGCCAAAATTGCGCAGGATCTGTGTTCCGGCAAAACTGGAAAACAGATTAATCTGCCCAATCGCCTGCAGCGTAGCCATCGGTACAGCCAACAAATAAGTCCACTTCTGCATCCACTTTTGCCCCTGCCGAGGATCTTCATTCATTTTCTTCTGCAGCGAGGGGATAATCGGCACCAGAAGCTGCAAAATAATTTGGGCAGTAATGTAAGGATAGACCCCCATTGCCATCACCGAGAACTGAGATACCGTACCGCCCGAGAGCAAGTCTAAAAGACTCACCAGCGTTCCCCCCGCCGTACCGCCAGCCATGATCGAGGCAATTGCTTCGCGATTCACCCCTGGCACCGGCACATGAGCTACCAAGCGATAGATACCTAAAATGAGCAAAGTAAATAACAGCTTTCGCCGAATATCATGTGCAGACCAGATATAACGCCAAGCGGATCGTTTCATTTTTTTGGCTCCTTATCTCTTGCGATCCAGAATGCTCTCTTTTAGCCTTCGAGGAGTTCGACACTGCCACCCGCAGCTTCGATCTTCGCCCGAGCTCCTCGACTGACTCGATGCACTTTGACCTTCAAAGCGGTGTTAATTTCACCATCGCCCAAAATCACCACCGGATTTCGTTCATTGCGCAGTAAACGCGCTTGGGCAAGGGTCTCGGGGGTGACCTCGCTACCGGCAGGGAATTGAGTCAATTGGTATAGATTTACTTCGTTATACTCGACACGATTGATCGGGGTAAAGCCCTTCCCCCGGATAAAGGGTAAACGGCGAAAGAAGGGGAGGTTACCACCTTGATGATACAATCGTGTTCCACCACCAGAGCGGGCACCTTGTCCTTTTGTACCCCTTCCGGCAGTCTTTCCTTGTCCGGCAGCGATGCCGCGACCAACTCTTTTACGCTCTTTTTTCGAGCCTTCTTGGGGTTTCAAATCATGAAGCTTCATAACTCATTTCCTTCTTGCACTTCAACGAGATGAGCAACCTTAGCAATCATCCCTCTCAATGTCGGGCTATCGTGATGTTCCACCGTCTGGTTCATGCGTCGCAAGCCCAAGGCACGCACGGTCGCTTTCTGGCGCACCGAATAACCAATTGGGCTGCGCACCAACGTAATGCGCACGATTTTCGGGGTTTCTTGTTGTTTCTTAGGCATTCTTCCTCCTATCCCAGAAAGGAGTGACTTCGGCAATATTCTTGCCACGCCTGGCTGCTTCGCTTTGTGGATCTTTCAACTGATCCAATGCCAGCATGGTTGCTTTGACCACATTAAGAAGATTGCTACTGCCTAAAGACTTGGTCAGAATGTCGGAAATGCCGGCTGCTTCAAGCACCGCCCGCACACCACCGCCGGCGATAACCCCAGTTCCCCGTGAAGCCGGCTTTAAGAGCACTTTGGCTCCACCAATCTTACCGATGACTTCGTGAGGGATGGTGGTATCGTAGAGGGCGATTTTATGCATATTTTTACGCCCGCGCTCAACCGCTTTGCGCATTGCATCCTGAACAGCATTGGCTTTCCCGACGCCGATTCCGACCTGCCCACGGTTATCTCCGACAACCACGGTCACGCGGAAGGCAAACCGCCGCCCACCTTTGACCACTTTGGCAACGCGAGCAATTTCGACGATTCGCTCATCATACTCTGGTTCAAATTCCATATAATCCGTCATGCTTTACTCCATAAGAGAGTCATCTCAACTAAAACTCCAGACCGCCTTCGCGCGCGCCATCTGCCAGTTCTTTGACGCGACCGATATATTTATAGCCACCGCGGTCAAAAACAACTTTCTGGACGCCCTTGGCTTTAGCCCGCTCAGCCAGCGCCAATCCGACCATGCGCGCTTGCTCGGATTTCTTCAAGCCTTGCATCTTCTCCCGCAGGTCATGATCCACGCTCGAAGCGGCAGCAATGGTATATCCTTGGGTATCATCGATAATTTGGGCGTAAATTTGCGCCAGACTTCGAAAGACGTTCAAGCGAGGCCGTTCGGGAGTACCACTAACGGTTTTGCGCACATGAAGATGTCTGCGAATGCGTGCTTCTTTCCTTGTTTTCTTAGCCATATTACCTTCCCTTGCCTGCCTTGCCAGTTTTGCGTCGGACAACTTCATCAAGATACCGAATGCCCTTACCCTTATAGGGTTCGGGTGGGCGCACACTGCGAACATCCGCCGCAACCTGACCGACCAATTGTTTATCGATTCCCATCACTTTGATTTGACGGGTTTTTGGATCTACATCAAAAGAAATCCCTTCGGGTGGGTCCATCCGCACAGGGTGGGAATAACCTACGTATAAGACTAAGGTCTTGCCATCCATCTCGGCGCGGTAACCCACACCATTGATTTCTAAGATCTTCTCAAAACCGCTGCTGACGCCGGTGACCATATTCTGAATCAAAGCCCGCGTCATCCCATGTAAAGAACGGTGGTGATTGGCATCCGAAGGGCGTTGGACAAGAATTTCGCTATCCGCCAGCGCAACGCTCATATCGCCGGGGAATACATAGCGAAGTTCACCTTTCGGACCCTTGACTTTTATTGAAGTGCCTTCCACTTGCACTTCGACTCCTTTCGGCACCGTAATCGGCATTCGTCCTATTCGCGACACGCTACTATACCTCCTTCACAGGTGAAATCGAGATAACCATAGAGCACTCATTTTCACCCATGGATTTCTCACCATACTTTACAAATTACCTCGCCGCCAACCCCCAATTGACGGGCGCGTTTTCCGGTCATTACCCCTTTGGGGGTCGATAAGATGGCGATCCCTATCCCAGATAACACCCAAGGAATCTCCTTCTTTCCGGTATACACTCGCCGTCCAGGGCGGCTGACACGTTCCAAACCGGTTATCACCGCTTTTCGATTACGCCGTTCGCCTACGTACTTCAAATGGATACGCAGGATTTTCTGCCCAGTACTCTTGCCATCTACAACCTCGTAATTGCTGATATAACCTTCTTCTTGGAGGATTTTGGCAATCGCAACTTTTAGCTTCGAGCTGGGCAACGCCACCAAGGTATGACCGGCCAGAATGGCATTGCGGATGCGAGTCAACATATCAGCGATTGGATCATTTACACTCATCTTTCACACTCCATCCGTCTACCACGAAGACTTAACAACGCCAGGGATTTTGCCCTGCAAAGCGATTTCTCTAAAGCAGATACGGCATAACCCAAACCGTCGCAGGTAGCCTCGTGGCCGTCCACAAATTTTGCACCGATTTCGCACCCGATTAGGGTATTTACGTCGTGTTTCTCGAATCATCATACATTTCTTTGCCATGTTCTACCCATCCTTCTTGAAGGGCATCCCCAATAACTTCAGGAGCTGACGACCTTCTTCATCCGTTCGCGCTGTGGTTACGATGCTGATCTCTAAACCACGTAGTTTATCGATCTTGTCGTAATCTATCTCAGGGAAGACCAATTGCTCGCGCAAGCCGAGTGTATAGTTTCCCCGCCCATCAAAGGCATCGGTTGGGACGCCGCGGAAATCGCGCACGCGGGGTAGAGCGATATTCATCAAGCGGTCTAAAAAGTCCCACATTCGCTCCCCGCGCAAGGTCACCTTTACTCCAATCGCCCGCCCCTCACGCAGTTTGAAAGCCGCAATACTTTTGCGGGCTTTGGTAATCACCGGTTTTTGTCCTGTGATTAGAGTAATATCCGCAACGGCCGCCTCTAGCGCCTTTGGATTATCTAAAGCTTCACCAACGCCAACATTGACAACCACTTTTTGAATCTTGGGCACTTGCATCACATTGCTCAGATTCAAACTCTTCATCAATGCTGGCACCACTTCGTTTTTATAACGTTCTCTCAAGTGATTCATACCGTTCTCCCACTTGTAGATTAGTCAATCCACGCCTGACATTTCTTGCAAACCCGGTGGACTTCATTACCTTCACGCGCCACCCCCACTCGGGTCGGCTGATCACATTTTGGGCAAACCAACATGACATTGGAGATATGGATTGACCCTTCAAATTCAACAATGCCGGGCGTAATATTGCGCCGACCTTGGGTTTGTACCGCACGTTGATGTTTCTTGCGGATGTTAACCCCTTGTACCACCACACGCCCCGTATCGACCATAACCCTGATCACTTCACCGCGTTTACCGCGGTCTTCCTCTTTGCCGGAGATCACTTCAACCTTATCGCCTTTTCGAATTTTTACCTTCATGGCAACCACTCCTCTTCCTTAAAGCACTTCCGGCGCTAAAGAGACGATTTTCATAAAGCCCTTTTCACGGAGCTCCCGTGCTACTGGGCCGAAGATACGCGTGCCTTTTGGGTTCTTGCCATCTGTATCCAAAATAACTGCCGCATTATCATCAAAACGGATGTAAGAGCCGTCTTCACGCCGCCATTCTTTGGCACAGCGCACCACAACCGCCTTGACGATATCGCTTTTCTTTACTGCACCATGCGGAGCAGCTGATTTTACAGTAGCAATCACCACATCACCCACACTGCCATACCGCCGTGTAGAGCCACCCATAATATGAATGACCAAGATTTCACGCGCCCCGGTGTTATCCGCTACTCTCAATCTTGATTCTTGCTGAATCATTGTTCACCTCCTTGGGCTTCAGTCGGCACTTCAGCACCAATTTCATGGCGGAGCACCTCTTCAACAACCCAACGCTTGCGGCGCGAGAGCGGTCTACTCTCTACAATACGTACCCGATCACCAATCTGGCAGTTCAGCTCATCGTGCGCCATGAAGCGTTTCTTGCTGCGCACGACCTTTTTATAAAGTCGATGAGTATAGGTGCGGCTGACCTCAACCACAACGGTTTTATCCATCTTATTACGGGTTACCACACCGGTTAATCTTCTACGGGTATTCATTCAGCACCCTCCCGAATTGAAAGCTGGCGTTCGCGTTGGATGGTCAAGAGGCGCGCTAATTCCCGACGCGTTTGTCGGAGAGCCGAATTGTCTGTAAGGCTTCCCATCGCCATTTGGAATCGCAGATTCATCAGTGCTTCGCGCGTATCCCTGATCTTCTTCTCTAATTCGCCATCCGACAAGGCTCGAATTTCACTCACCTTCATGCCTCGCCTCCTGCTCGCTCGAAGCGATTAACGATCTTAGTTTTGATTGAAAATTTATACTGTGCTAGGCGCAGAGCTTCTTTGGCGACTTCTTCTGGTAATCCACCGCCAACCTCAAACATAATTCGCCCCGGTTTGACCACCGCAACCCAGTATTCAACATTTCCTTTTCCCTTACCCATACGGGTTTCAGCAGGTTTCTTGGTTACCGGTTTATCCGGGAAAATGCGAATCCAAATTTTTCCACGGCGGCGCAAGGCGCGCACGATCGCACGGCGGGCAGCCTCAATTTGTCGAGCAGTCACCCAACCCGGTTCCAGGGCTTGCAAACCATAATCTCCAAAGTTAATATCTGCGCCGCGATAGGCTTTACCCTTCATGCGACCACGCATTTGCTTCCGCCATTTAACACGCTTTGGCATCAACATAATTGCACCCTCTTATTCATCCTTGAATTCTCTGCCTTGCAACCGTTTTTCTATGGCGCAAGGGCAAGTTAATTGACTATTCACTGACATAAACTCCTTCAGTGGCTTCCACCGTTTCCTCGGTTTCCAGTTTGCCTTCACCACGATAAATCCAAACCTTCACACCAATAATTCCATAGGTAGTCAGAGCAGTCGTTTTCGCGAAATCGATATCTGCCCGTAGGGTTTGCCGCGGAACTTGGCCTTCTCGCATGTTGACCGTACGTGCCATCTCAGCCCCGCTCAAGCGACCGCCGACTTCCACGCGGATACCCAGTGCTCCTTGGCGCATGGCTTGTTGAATGGCGCGTTTCATCGCTCGCTGATAGGAAATACGACGCTCAAGCTGTTCCGCAATCGTAGTCGCCACCAAATAAGCATCTAAATCGGGGTAGGGAATTTCTTTGATCTCTAGATCAATTTTCTTCCCAACCAATTGTTCCAATTCCGTGCGCATCTTTTTGACACTTTCCCCTTTACGGCCAATCAAAACACCTGGTTTAGCTGTATTGACCACCACCTTCACCTTGCCGGGAAAGCGTTCGATTTCGACCCGTGACACACCCGCCCGTGGCGCCTCATTGTAAACAATTTGGCGGATTTGGAAGTCCTGATGAAGCTGATCAACATAATCATTGCCTTCGGCGTACCAGCGACCGTCCCAGGTCTTGTTGATCTTCAAACGAAATCCGATCGGATGGACTTTACGACCCATAAACTTCTCCTTTTTGGACTACTCTCTCTCGCGCAAGATGACGGTTATATGCGAGGCACGCCGCAACCACGGTTTGAACCGTCCCCGCGCCCCAAACTTGCGCCATTTGCGGGTAGGAGCTTCATTAGCATAGATAGCGTAGATATACAAATCCTCGTGATTGAGGCCGAAATTCTCCTCCGCATTGGCAATTGCCGAGTTGAGCAACTTGAGCAATGGCGTTGCAGCAGCCTGAGGAGCAAAACGGAGGATATCCTGAGCCTCAGTGGTCGGTTTTCCACGCACCATATCTACCAGCAGACGGACTTTCTGCGGTGAATGTGGGATATAGCTTGCATGAGCGCGAATATCGATACTCATTACTTCTTCCCTCGTTTCATTTTCTTTTCTGCCACATGGCCGCGAAAAGTGCGCGTCGGCGCAAATTCTCCCAGTTTATGGCCAACCATGTTTTCTGTAATATAGATGGGTACATGGCGACGGCCATCATGTACGGCAATTGTATGGCCGACCATTTGCGGGAAAATGGTACTGTCACGGCTCCATGTGCGAATGACTTTCTTTTCACCTTTTTCATTCATCGCTTCTACACGAAGCAACAGTTTCGGATCAACAAACGGACCCTTTTTTAATGATCGTCCCATTCCATCATCTCCATTCGGTTCTTGATCTTCCTCGTAGTCGGATTAACGTCGTTTCTTGCTGCGCCGGCGGACAATATACTTATCGGTCTCTTTATTGCGCCGTGTCTTATAACCGCGCGTCGGTTTGCCCCACGGGCTCTTCGGGCCTGGCATACCGATCGGTTGTCTTCCCTCTCCACCACCATGAGGATGGTCGCGCGGGCTCATAGCCGTTCCTCGCACCGTCGGGCGGATACCCAAATGCCGCTTTCGGCCAGCTTTTCCAAGTTTCACATTGCCGTGATCGACGTTGCCAACTTGACCAATGGTTGCATAACATTGCTGCTGCACCAAGCGAACTTCTCCAGAAGGCAAGCGAATTTGAGCATAATTTCCTTCTTTTGCTAGCAATTGCGCCGCGCTTCCCGCAGCCCGCACCAATTGACCGCCCTTCCCCACTTTCAGTTCGATGTTATGAACCATCGTCCCAACCGGGATATTGGCAATCGGCAGGCTGTTACCCGGCCGAATTTCCGCCTCTGGACCAGCTAGGACTGTATCACCAACCTTTAATTCTAAGGGGGCAAGGATATAACGCTTTTCACCATCGGCATAATGCAAAAGCGCCAGGCGTGCGGTACGGTTTGGATCGTACTCAATGGCCGCAACTCTTGCAGGAATGCCTCGCTTATCGCGCTTGAAGTCCACAATTCGAATGAAGCGCCGATTACCACCGCCTCGATGGCGAACCGTCACTCGACCATAGGCATTGCGACCGCCTTTTTTGCGCAATGGAACGAGTAGCGAACGCTCCGGGGTCGTTTTGGTGATCTCTTCAAAGGTATAGCCGGTCATACCGCGCTGACCGGGGGTCGTGGGTTTATAGGTCTTAACAGCCATTACTTCACCCCTTCGAACATGGGTATGGTATCGCCGGGTGCCAAGGTGACAATTGCCTTCTTGTAGCCACTGCGGCGAACACGCAAACGGCGGTTTCTCGCCCGCCGCGTCCGTTTTGCAGGCAGGTTAATGACATTGACCTGCACAACATTGACATCGAAAAGAAGCTCAACCGCATCCTTCACCAAAGTCTTGCTGGCATCCGGCGCGACCTCAAACACATATTGCTGTAGGTGCTTGTTCAAATAATTAGTTTTCTCTGTCATGATCGGACGGCGTAATACATCATAAATCGTCGACATGTCTGCCTCCAAACTATCCTAAAAACGATACCAGCACATCCAAGGCTTTGAGA
>FWWL01010536.1_pt1 | contig 10606 bp, 11 predicted proteins | sample 2228331 | NCBI WGS metagenome assembly FWWL01 (sample SAMEA103939775, study PRJEB20133) | metagenome
AAAGGCCCTCGGCCAGGATCTTGGCGTTCTCGTGGTCCTCGGCGAGGCGGTCGATGTGGTGGTCGAGGGCGTAAAGGCCAGCGGCGGCGAGGATCCCCGCCTGGCGCATCCCCCCGCCCAGGGCCTTCCGCACCCTCCGCGCCTCCTCGATGAACTCCCGCGACCCGCAGAGAACGGAGCCCACAGGACACCCCAGCCCCTTGGAGAGGCAGAACATCACGGAGTCAAAGCCCCGCACGAGCTCGGAGGCGGGGATTCCCGTGGCCACGGAGGCGTTGAAGATGCGGGCGCCGTCGAGATGCACGGGGATCCCGTGGGCATGGGCCACCTCCAGGATCTCCCGGGCGATGGGGAGGGGGAAGATCCGGCCGCCTGCGGCGTTGTGGGTGTTCTCCAGGCAGACAAGCCCGGTTTGGGCAAGGTAGTAGAGGTTTGGCCGGATGGCCTCCCGGACCTGCTGGGCGGTGAACACCCCCCGCTCGCCCTGGATCACGCGGGGCTGGACCCCGGAGAAGCGGGCCATGGTGGCCATCTCCACGTTGTAGATGTGGGACTGGGCCTCCACGATCACTTCCTGGCCGGGCCTTGTATGCACGGCAATGGCCACCTGGTTCCCCATGGTCCCGGAGGGCACGAACAGCGCGGCCTCCATGCCCAAAATCTCCGCGGCCTTCTCCTGGAGGCGGTTTACCGTGGGGTCCTCGCCGTAGACGTCGTCGCCCACCTCCGCCTGGGCCATGGCCCGCCGCATCTCCGGGGTGGGCTTGGTCACCGTGTCCGAACGAAGGTCGATCATCGCCATCCCTCCTCTCCGATGAGGGGGACAAAGCTCACCGGGCAAAGATGCTCGTAAATCGGCCTTCCCCCCTCCTTTCGCACAACCCAGAGGTCCTGCTGGAACCTCCCTCCCACAGGGATCACGAGCCTTCCGCCCTCGGCCAACTGGGAAAGGAGGCTTGGGGGGACACGGGGCGCGGCGGCGGTGACGAGGATGGCGGGAAAGGGAGCCTCCTCCGGCCAGCCCTTCGTGCCATCGCCCACGCGGAACCGCACATTCGTGTAGCCCAGCTTGCGCAGGCGCTCCTGGGCCTCCCAGGAAAGCTCGGGGATCCTCTCCACGGTGAACACCTCCTCCGCCAGTTCCGCGAGGATGGCCGTCTGGTAGCCGGAGCCAGTGCCGATCTCCAACACCCGGTCCTCCGGGGAAAGCCCAAGCGCCTCGGTGGAAAGGGCCACGATGTAAGGCTGGGAGATGGTCTGGCCCAGGCCGATGGGGAGGGGGCGGTCGTCGTAGGCGAAAGGGAGGAATTCGGGCAGGACGAAAAGATGGCGGGGGACCTTTTCCATCGCGGAAAGGACACGGGGATCCCTGATGCCTTTCTCCCGGAGCTCGGCCACCAATTCTTTCCTCGCCCGGGCCAATTCCTCCTCGCTCGGCCAGCGCACCTACTCCTCTCCCTCCCCGGGGAAGCGAAAGGCGGCCAGGGCCTCCTCGGCCAGGGGCAGGTCCTCCTCGCGCACGAGGATCTGGATCTCGGCAAGCCCGTTCACCGTGAGGGGGTAGACGCTTGGGGGGACGTGGTAGCGCAGGCGCACCTGGATCCCCTCCCCTTCCAGGAAGCCCTTGAGGATGAGGGCCTTGGGCTCGCCCCAAACCACCGTGAGCTTCGTCCACTTTTCCATGACCGGCCAATCTTATCCCCCGACCCCGCGGCTTGGCCCCAAAAAGGGCTCGTGCCCCCTCTGTCAATCCCCAATTGTCGGCGGGGCAAAGGCACGGTAGGATACTGGCCGCATGTACCTCATTGTGGTGGGTGCTGGCGGGATAGGCAGCGCTCTCATTGAGCTTGCCGTGCGGGACCGCCACAACGTGGCGGTGATCGAGCGCAACCCGGAGAAGGCCAATGCCATTGCCCGCAAGTACGACGTGTTGGTGATCCAGGCCGACGCGGCCTCCGTGGACGCCCTGCGCGAGGCCGGGGCCGAGCGGGCCGACGCCCTCATCACCACCACCTCCGACGACGCCACAAACCTCATGGTCATCGCCGCCGCCCAGGACCTGGGCATCCCCACCATCGTCTCCGTGGTGAACAACCGCGCCCACACCGAGCTTTTCCGGAGGCTCGGGGCCCATGTCATGGAAAACCCCGACGTGATTGTGGCCGAGTACCTCTACCACGCCGCCCTCCACCCAAAACTGCGGGACCTCGTGACCCTCCCCAGCGGAGCCCAGATGTTCCGCGTCACCGTCCCGGAGACCTCGCCCTTGGTGGGGAAAACCCTCCGGGAAGCAGGGGAGGAGGGGATCATCCCCGAAGGGGTGCTGGTGGCGGCGGTGGAGCGCGACGGAGAACTGGAGATCGCCAAAGGGAGCACGGTCATCCGCCCCGGGGATATCCTCACCATTTTCAGCAAAGAGCACACGCCTGAGCACCTCATCTCCATCCTCACCGGCTGAAACTTATGAGTCCTGCGGATCTGCGCATCGTCCTTCGGAATTTGGGGCTTTTGTCCCTGGTGGTGGCGTTCATGGCCGCGGGGACCCTTCCCGTGGCCGCTTTTTTCCGCGAGGGCTTCGCCATTTTGCCCTTGTTTTTGACGATGGGCGCGGCGGTTTCCGTGTGGGCTCTTCTGTATTGGCCGTTCCGGCGCGCGGGAGAAACCCAGCTTAGGCACGGCCTTCTTGTGGCCGGGCTGGGCTGGCTTTTGGTCCCGGCCCTGGGAGCCCTCCCCCTCTTCCTCATCTCCCAAAGGCTCGGTGGAGGCCCCCTTTTCCCCCACGCCGACTTCGCCAGCGCCTTTTTTGAGAGCGTCTCGGGGTTCACTGGAACGGGCCTGAGCATGGCCCTCCGCCCCGATCTTCTCCCGAAGACCCTGCAGTGGTGGCGGTCTTTTACGGAGTGGATCGGGGGAATGGGGGTGATCGTCCTCATGATCGCCCTCTTGGTGGGGCCCGGGCTTTCCGCGGCCACCCTTTATTACGCCGAGGCCCGCACGGAAAAGATCCACCCCTCCGTGCGCTCCACCGTGCACAGCATGTGGTGGATCTTCGGCCTTTATACGATCTTGAGCGCCCTGGCCTTCTTCAGCGCGGGTATGCCTCCCTGGGAGGCGTTGAACCACGCCATGACCGGGGTGGCCACGGGCGGGTTCAGCCTCTGGCCCGACTCCCTTGGACATTACCGGGCGGTGGGGGTGGAGGTGGTGGCCATCTTTTCTATGGTGGCGGGGGCGGTGAGCTTCGTCGTCCACTACCAGATGCTGCAAAAGGGGCCGCAAGTCCTCTGGCGGGATCTGCAGACCCGCTGGCTACTTCTGGCCCTTCTTTTGGGGACGGGCCTTTTGGGGCTGGCGCTATGGCCGTCCAGTCCCGGGCCGCAGGCCTTCCGCACCGCCGCCTTCCAATACGTCTCAGCCATGACCTGTACGGGGTTCCAAACCACAGACCTCTCGGGCTGGTCGGAGAAGGGGAAGCTCCTCCTCACCGTGGCCATGGTGGTGGGCGGGGCGGCGGGCTCCACCGCCGGCGGGATAAAGGTCATGCGCCTGGCCGTGCTCGTGCGGGGCGTGGCCTGGCAAATCCGGCGCCTCCTCTCCCCGCCGGACGCGGTCATCCCTTGCCGGCTGGGAGCAGAAACCATTTCTCCGGACCAGGTTTATCGCCGCCTCAGCGAAGCCGCCGCCCTCTTCTTCCTCTGGATCAGTTTCCTTGTGCTTGGGGCGTTCCTCTTGGCCCAGTTCTACCCGGCCGGGCGCTACACCTTGGCCGACTTCCTCTTCGAAGTGGCCTCCGCCCAGGGGAACGTGGGCCTTTCTGTGGGCATCACCCACCCCGAGATGCCCACCCTGGCCAAACTCCTTCTTTCCTTCCACATGTGGGCGGGACGGCTGGAGATCATCCCCGTCCTCATTCTTTTCCGCACGTTCCTGCGCCGGCGCTAGTCCTTCTTTTCCCGGGCGAGGTGGTCCGCCTCCTTCCACACACCACAAAATCCCCTCTCCTCCTCGGAGAGGACGAAGCGGGCCTTTTCGGACTCCAAAAGCTCCATGGGCTCGGGGTCGGGGATGAGCCTGGCCCGGCGCAGGAGCCTGGCCAAATAAGCGGTAGCGCGCTCCCGCCAGTAGAGTTCCAGCCTGATCCCTTTGAGCTCGCCCACATCGGCCTCGGTGCGAGGCTGGGCCTCCACCAGGGTGGTCATGGTGGAAATTAGCCTCTCTAGGGCTTCCTCGGTGCGGGTTTGGGCTTGAGCCAGTTCAGCAATGCGCTCCTCGGCACGAGCTTGGACTAGCGCGGCCACCCGCTCCTCCACCAGGGCTAAGCGTTTCTCGGCGCGATCCATGCGCTCTTCCAAAAGGGCCATGCGCTCCTCCGCCTTAAGCTGAGCCGCGCTCAACCGGTCCAGCTTTTCCCCGACCCCCGCAGAAGCTCGGGCAGGGAAAGGATCTCCGGGGCCAAAAGGAGGACCCTGAGCTCCTCCCGCCACTTGGGGTGCTCCCGGAGGAGCCAAACAAGATCGTGAAAATCGCGCACGGTTTAATCGGCAGGGAAGGGGTAGCGGAGGATGGGCTGGCGCACGGCCCGGGCCTCATCCAGCCTCCGCACCGGCGCCCGATGCGGGGCCTCTTTAAGGAGTTGCGGATTGGTTTTGGCCTCCTCGGCGATCCGAAGCATGGCCTCCACAAACGCATCCAGAACTTCTTTCGGCTCCGTCTCCGTGGGCTCGATCATCAGCGCCTCTTTCACGATCAAAGGGAAGTAGATGGTGGGCGGATGAAACCCGTAATCGATGAGGCGCTTGGCGAGATCGAGGGTTCTGACCTCCGGGGACAAGCCCTCCCCGGAGAGCACGAACTCGTGCTTACACAGCCGATCATAGGGGAGCTTGTAGGTCCCTTTGAGCTTGACCCGCAGGTAATTGGCGGCCAACACCGCGCAGGCCGAAACCTCGCGCATCCCCTCGTCGCCCAGGGTCAGGATGTAAGCCAGGGCCCGCACCATCACGAGGAAGTTCCCAAAGTACGGGTGAACCCGCCCGATGGACTTGGGCTTGTCGAAGTTAAGCCGGAATTTTTCGCCCTCCTTCACGATCTCGGGGACGGGAAGGTAGGGGATAAGGGGTTCGGAGACGGCCAAGGGGCCAGCGCCCGGGCCGCCGCCGCCATGGGGTGTGGAGAAGGTCTTGTGCAAGTTGAAGTGGAAGATATCCGCTCCCATGTCGCCGGGCCTGGCCCGGCCTAAAAAGGCGTTTAAGTTCGCCCCGTCGAAGTAACAGAGCCCGCCGGCCTCGTGCACGAGCTCCGTGATCTTGAGGATGTCCTCCTCGAAGATCCCAAGGGTATTGGGCACGGTGAGCATGATCCCGGCCACGCTCTCGTCGAGATTCCTCTTCAGGGCCTCGAGGTCCACCATGCCCCGGCGGTCCGAGGGGAGGGAGACCACGCGGAACCCGGCCATGGCCGCGGAGGCGGGGTTCGTGCCGTGGGCGGAGTCGGGAAGGAGGATCTTTTGGCGCCGCGGAATCTCCCCGCGGTCCTCAAAATAGCGCTTGATGAGGAACATGCCGGTGAGCTCCCCGTGGGCCCCGGCCGCCGGCTGCAACGTGATCCCCGGCATCCCCGCAATCCCCCGCAGGTACTGGGAAAGCTCCCAAAGAACGGCCAGCGCTCCCTGCACCTCCTCTTCGGGAAGGAGGGGGTGGAGCTCGGTAAACCCCGAAAGCCGGGCCAGCTCCTCATGGAGCTTGGGGTTGTACTTCATGGTGCAGCTTCCCAGGGGATAAAACCCCGTATCCACCCCGTAGTTGAGGCGGGAAAGGTGGGTATAGTGCCGGATGAGCTCGGGCTGGGAGACCTCGGGAAGGCGGGGCGGGGCTTTCCGCCGCATCCCCTCCGGAATTTTTTGGAGGAGCTCCTCCTCGGGCCGGGAAAGGTCGGGAAGGGCCAGGGCTTTCCGCCCCTTCTGGCCGCGATCGTAAATGGTGGGCATCCTCACCTCCTCAAATTTCCGGGGAGAGGGCACGCACGAAAAGATCGAGCTCCTCGGGGGTGCGCTTTTCCGTGACGGCCACAAGGAAGGCGTTTTTCACCCCGCACTTTTCGAGGAGGGCGGGGCCAGCCACAGCGATGCCTTTTTCCCTTAGCCTTCGCACTGCCGCCTCCGCGTCCGCGCAGGCCACGGCGAATTCGTAGAGGAACGGCCCGGAAAAGGCGGGCCTAAAGCCGGGAAGGGAGAAAACGCGCTCGGCCAGAATGTGGGCCCGCTCCATGGAGAGAAGGGCCACCTTTTTTAGCCCCTCCGGCCCCAAGGCCGCCAAATACACGGTGGCGGCCAACGCGCAGAGGGCGGAGTTCGTACAGATGTTGGAGGTGGCCTCCTCGCGGCGGATGTGTTGCTCCCGGGTCTGGAAGGTCATGACGTACCCTTCTTTTCCTTCCGCGTCCACGGTGCCGCCGGAAATGCGCCCCGGCATGCGCCGCAGGTGTTCCATCCGCGTGGCAAAAATCCCCAAAAGGGGGCCGCCAAAGGACAGGGGAAGCCCCAAAACCTGGCCTTCTCCCACCACCACGTCCGCCCCAAACTTCCCCGGCGGCTCCAAAACGCCCAAGGCCATGGGGTTCACGTACACGATGAGGAAAGCCCGGCCAAGCCGGTCCTTAAGCCCGGAGAGGTCCTCGATCACCCCGAAGAAGTTGGGCTCCTGGACGATGAGGGCGCAGGCGTCCTCGGGAATATCGGGGAGTTGAAGCTGGCCCCGCTCGTCGTAGGGGACGTCCACCAGGCGGAGTCCCGCGGCCCAAGCGTAGGTGGCCAGGACCTCCCGCACGTTTGGGTTGAGGGATTTTGGGACCAAAACGGCGTTTCCACCCACGGCCCGGCGCGCCATGTACACGGCTTCGGCAAGGGCCGTGGCCCCGTCGTACATGGAGGAGTTGGCCACCTCCATCCCCGTGAGCTCGCACACCATCGTTTGGTACTCGAACATCCAGGTGAGGGTTCCCTGGGAGATCTCCGCCTGGTACGGGGTATAGGCCGTATAGAACTCCGCGCGGGAGAGGATGTGGTCCACGAGGGGCGGGACGTAGTGGTCGTAGAGCCCGGCCCCCAAAAATGGGATGAGCCTTCTTCCCGTGGAGCGCTCGGAAAGGCCGGTGATGTGGCGAAAGACCCAGATCTCGTCCCGGGGGGGAAGGCCGAGGGGCTTAAACCTCTGCCGCACCTCCTTGGGGATATCGGAAAAAAGGGCCTCCACATCCGGGAGGCCCACCGCCTTGAGCATCTCCTCAATATCGCGCTTTGTGTGCGGTATGTACGGGTTCATCCCCCTCCCTTCACCAGCTCCTCATAGGCCTCGGGGGTGAGAAGGGCCTCCACTTCTTTGTGGTCGGCCAGGGAAAGGACAAAGAGCCAACCCTGCCCGTAGGGATCCTTATTGATGAGGTCTGGACTTTTGGTGAGGCCCTCGTTGACCTCCAGGACCTTTCCCGAGAGGGGAGCAAAGACCTCGCCCACAGCCTTCACCGATTCCACGGTGGCTGCGCGCTCGCCTTTTCTCACCTCCTTCCCCACGGGCGGAAGCTCGACATAGACGATGTCGCCCAGGGATTTTTGGGCGAAATCGGTGATGCCCACCCGCGCCCTTCCATCCTCCAGGCGCACCCACTCGTGGTCTTTAGTGTAGCGAAGGTCTTTGGGAACCAACGTGCCTCCTTTCTAAAACGGGACTTCCTCCGCTTCCTTCGTGGGGGAGTAGAAGCTCACGAATCCCTTGTGGAAAAGAAGGCGGAAACTCCCGGTGGGGCCGTTGCGCTGCTTGGCGATGATGATCTCCGTCTCCACCACTGGGCTCGAGTCCGCCTTTTTGCCCTCCGGCCGGTGGATGAACACCACCAGGTCCGCGTCCTGCTCGATGGCTCCAGACTCCCTTAAGTCGGAGAGCTTCGGCCGGGCGTCCTCGCCCCGGCGCTCCACCTGTCGGTTGAGCTGGGAGCAAGCGATCACGGGTATCCCCAGCTCGCGGGCCAGGCCCTTCAGCGTGCGGGAAACGTAGGCAATTTGCTGCTCTCGCACATCCGTTTTAATCCCGGCCTCCACAAGCTGGAGGTAGTCCACGATCACCAAATCCAGGCCGTATTCGCGCATCATCTGGCGGGCCTTGGCCTTGATGGAAAGGACGGTGGTGTTGGGGGTATCGTCGATGAGGATCACCGCGTCGTTGAGGCGGCCGGCGGCGGCGGCAATCAAACCCCATTTGGCAGGGGGAAGGTAGCCGGTGCGCAGGCGGTGGAGGTCCACCTGGGCCTCCGCGCAAAGGAGCCTCTCCAGAACCTGTTCCTTGGACATCTCCAGGGAGAAGATCCCCACCTTTTTCCCCTGGCGGAGGGCGGCGTCCCGGGCGATGTTCAGGGCCATCGCCGTTTTTCCGGTCCCAGGCCGGCCGGCAATGACGATGAGATCCGAGGGATGAAGGCCGGCGGTGAAGGCGTCGAACTCCTGAAAGCCCGTGGAGATGGCCGTCACCGGCCGCCTTTTTGGATCCCGATGGAGCTCCTCCAAAACCTCAAGGTGGGCGGGGAGGAAATCGCGGAGGAGGAAGTAGCCGGGCATGGAGCGGCGTTCGGCGATGGTGAAGATCGCCTCCTCCGCCCGGTCCAGGGCCTCCTCCACGGGAAGCTCCTCCTCGTAGCCCAGCTCGGCGATGCGGGCGGCGGCCTCGATGAGCCAGCGCCGAAGGGCCTTCTGCTCCACGATGTCCGCATAATGCTCCACCGCCGCCGTGGCCGGAACCTTGAGCAAAAGCTCCTGAAGATAGGTCCGTCCGCCCACGCCCTCGAGCTTCCCCCGCTCCTCCAGGCGGTTGGCCACGGTCACCACGTCGGGAAGCTGTCCGTGCTCGAAAAGCTCGATAATCGTGCGGAAGATGTCCTGGTGGGCTTTGAAGTAAAAATGTTCGGGGCGGAGGCGGGCAAGGATCTTGGGCACGACCTCCTCGGGAGCGAGCATGGCCGCGCCCAACACCACCTGCTCGGCCTCGGGATTGCGGGGGATGTGACGTACCTCGCCCTCGAGCACAGTCCGATCTTAGCCCAAAACCCCGCGGGCGTTGTGGGGGAGGGTGAGCGCGGATATACTCGGCCGCCCCGAGCAAGAAAGGAGGAGGTTTGCCATTGCTCACGATGAAGGAACTCCTTGAGGCTGGGGTCCATTTCGGGCACCGCGCCCGAAAATGGAACCCCAAGATGCGGGAGTACATCTACACCGAGCGCAAAGGGATCCACATCATCGACCTCACCAAGACCCTGGAGATGTTCGAGCGCGCCTATTTCTTCGTGCGCGAGCAGGCCGCCCAGGGGAAAGGGATTCTCTTTGTGGGCACGAAGCGCCAGGTCCAGGCCATCGTGGAGGAGGAGGCGCGCCGCTGCGGGGCCCACTTCGTGAACCGCCGCTGGATCGGAGGGACCCTCACCAACTTCGAGGTCATCCGCCGCCGCATCCTCCACATGCTCGAGCTTGAGCGCAACTTCGCGGAAGGGAAATACGAACGGCTCCCCATAAAAGAGAGGCTCAAGTTGGAGAAGGAGCTTTTGCGCCTCAAACGCAATTTCGATGGGCTTAGGGAGATGGACCGCCTCCCCGGCGTGGTCTTCGTCATCGACCCCACCGTGGAGATCCACGCCGTGCGCGAGGCCAACGCCATGAAGATCCCCATCGTGGCCATCTGCGACACCGATGCCGACCCGGACCTCATCGACTACCCCATCCCCGGGAATGACGACGCCATAAAGTCCACGCGGCTCATCACCTCCCGCATTGCCGACGCGGTTTTGGAGGGCCGGGAGGGCCTGCAATTGGCGGCACCGGTGGCCGCCGAGGAGGCGCGGGAGATGCCGCGGCCGGAGATGATCGCCGTGGACGAGGAACAACTCCTGGAAATGATGGAGAAGCTCGAGGAAAAGGAGTGAGGGGATGGAGATCACGGTGGAGCTAGTGAAAAAGCTTCGGGAGGAGACGGGCCTTGGCATCATGGACTGCAAACAGGCCCTGATTAAAGCGGGCGGGGACATCGAGAAGGCCAAAAGGATCCTGCGCGAGGAGGGGAAGGAGTTCTTGGCCAGCCAAACCCGGCAGGTGAAGGAAGGCCGGGTGGAGGCGTACATCCATCACTCCGGGAAAATCGGGGTTTTGGTGGAGGTGAACACCGCCACGGATTTTGCCGCCAACTCCGAGGCCTTTCGGGAGTTCCTCAAGAACCTGGCCATGCAGATCGCCGCGGCCCGGCCCCGCTGGGTGGCCCCCGAGGACGTGCCCAAGGAAGTGGTGGAGCAGGAAAAGGAGATCTTGCGCAAACAGGCCGAGCGGGAGGGCAAACCCCCCCACATCGTGGAAAAGATCGTGGAGGGAAGGCTCCAGAAATTCTTCGAGGAAAACTGCCTCCTCAAGCAGCCCTACGTGCGCGACCCCAATTTGCGGGTGGAGGACGTGGTGGGGGAATTGGCGGCCAAACTGGGTGAGCCTGTAGTGATCCGCAGGTTCGTGCGCTTTCAGGTGGGCGAAGGATGAGCTTGCGGTGGAAGCGGGCCCTCCTGAAGATCTCAGGGGAGGTCCTGG
>FWWL01010537.1_pt1 | contig 10605 bp, 10 predicted proteins | sample 2228331 | NCBI WGS metagenome assembly FWWL01 (sample SAMEA103939775, study PRJEB20133) | metagenome
CAAAAATCAGAACGGCACGTCGTCGTCGAGATCGTCGGGGAAGCCGCCGCCGGCATTGCCGCCGCTGCTGCCACCGCCACGGTTGCCGCCGCCGAAGCCGCCACCCGAGCCGCCACCACCATAGCCGCCGCGATTGCTCGACTGGCCGGCGAACGCGTCGTCGCCGCCACCCCAGTCATCCGCGCCGCGACCACCGCCGCCGCCCGCGCCACCGCCCTGACCGCCGCCGGGACCGTCGAGCATCACCAGCTTGGCGTCGAAGCCCTGCAGCACGATTTCGGTCGAGTAGCGGTCCTGGCCCTGCTGGTCCTGCCATTTGCGGGTCTGGAGCTGGCCCTCGAGATAGACCTTGCTACCCTTGCGCAGATAGCGTTCGGCGACGTTGGCGAGGCCTTCGCTGAACAGCTTGACCGTATGCCATTCGGTACGCTCCTTGCGCTCGCCCGAATTGCGGTCCTTCCAGCTTTCCGAGGTGGCGACGCGCAGTTCGACCACCTTGCCGCCGTTGGAAAAGGACCGGCTTTCGGGATCGCGCCCGAGATTGCCGACCAGGATGACCTTGTTGACGCTGCCCGCCATGGAAACTCCGCTGCTAATTCGATATCGAGAGACGAATGGCCGATATCCTTAACCTCAACAAGGCGCGAAAGGCACGCGCGAAGGCGCAGGCGACCGCAAAGGCTGTGGAGAACCGCGCCAAATTCGGGCGCACCAAGGCGCAGAAAGCGGCGGACGAAGCCGAGCGCGCCCGGATTTGCGAAAATCTGGACGGCGCGCGGCGGGAGTGAGGTGTGACTTTGCCTTGGCCATGGTCAGGGTATAGCAGAATGAGAACATGTAGGAAACATGTTCGATATTGTCGTTTTATATCAGTGGTTTAACTGGAGTTCGCGAAAGGCGGGGCGGGCCGAATCCGGCAGATTCGGGTGGCGCGACGGATTTGGCAAAGCGAACATGTCGCGGGTTTACGCGCCATTGGCCCGGTCCGGGGTGTCGCCTTTTCTGAGGCGCAAGTCGCGGATCGACAATGCCGCGTGGGCAAATCTCGGCCTTCGCCGAATGTCTGGTTTCAAGCCGCCTGATCGAGCGGCGCAATGTCGCGAATTGGGTGGTTAGCGGATTTCGCTGCCTCATCGAAACTCGATGAATGCGTCCTGACGGCGGTAAAAGAGGAACGCTCTCAAGAGATCTTCGGGCGTTGCGGATGAGCGCTGGCACAGGGCATTCGAGACCACGTCTTGTAGCCCGAGAACGTCTATCGCTTGTGTAAGCCCATTTTGCTTCGCGAACTCAGGAACTCCGGCGTCAGGAAGATCCTCTTCCTCAGGCGAGACCTCGTCGCTTACCAGCGTGATCGACCGCGACGCTAAACTCCATTCCTCGCCAACGGGCAGGTAGACCCACGCATTGGCAGCCCTACCCGAAATCGTCGCGAGGACATCTGCAAACGTTTCGATCCGATTGTCCGTCACCCTGCACCCTCCCAATTATCGACGAGGTAGCTCGCAAAAGGGAACGGCCGCAACGGGGTCGTTAGCCGACCGGCAGCTTTCAGAAGATCAATGAGGGTTAGCTACCCCAATTGACGCCCACCCTAAAGCCCCAGCGCCTTCGCGGTCCAATAGGTCAGCCCCGCCGCCACGTACGCCGCCGCGAAGAGATAGACGATCATCACGATCGGCCATTTCCAGCCATTGGTCTCACGCCGGGCGACGGCGATGGTCGAGAGGCATTGTGGGGCGAAGACGAACCAGGCGAGGAAGGCGAGGGCGGTGGGGAGGGGCCAGCCCTGTGCCAGTTTCTCGCCCAAAGCCGCGGCGCCGGTTTCCTCGTCCGGGGCGTCGATCGCATAGACGGTCTGGAGGGCCGAGACCGCGACTTCGCGCGCGGCCATGGCGGGGATCACCGCGAGGCTCATTTCATGGTTGAAGCCGATCGGGGCGAGGACGACTTCGAGGCCTGACGCGATGCGGCCGGCGACCGAATACTCGCTCTGCTTCACGCCCTCCGGCGCGACCGGGTAGGAAGCGAGCAGCCACAAAGCGACGGTGACGCCCATGATGATCGTGCCGGCGCGGCGCAGGAAGACGTATGCGCGCTGCCACAGGCCGATCAGCAGGTCGCGGAGCGAGGGGAGCTGGTAGCGCGGCATTTCCATCATGAAGCCGCCGCTCTTGCCGCGCGTTGCGGTCAGCCGCAGCACGAAGGCGGCGAGGATCGCGCCGACGATGCCGAAGACATAGAGGCCGAACAGCACCAGCCCCTGAAGCCCGATTCCCGGCGCAACATCGCGCGCGGGAATGAATGCGCCGATGATCAGCATATAGACCGGCAGCCGCGCCGAGCAGGTCATCAGCGGGGCGATCAGGATCGTGGTCAGCCGCTCCTTGGGATCGTCGATCGAGCGCGCGGCCATGATGCCGGGGATCGCGCAGGCGAAGGACGAGAGCAAAGGAATGAACGCGCGCCCGGACAGGCCGACGAGCGACATCAGCCGATCCATCAGGAAGGCGGCCCGGACCATATATCCGGTCGCTTCGAGCAGCAGGATGAAGAAGAACAGGATCAGGATCTGGGGCAGGAACACCACCACCGATCCGACGCCGGCGATGATCCCCTGAACCACCAGGTCGCCGATAAAGCCGCTGGGCAGGCTGGCCTGGGCATGGGCGCCGAGCCATTCCTGCGCCCCCTCGATCCAGCCGATCGGGGCTTCGGACCAGCTGTACACCGCCTGGAACATCACGAAGAACAGCGCGATCAGGATCAGCCAGCCCGCAACCGGGTGGAGAACGACGTTATCGACCGCGCGGGTGAAGGCGCGGCTGCGCGGTTGATCGGTGATGGCGAGCGCGGCGATGCGGCGGGCGTCGCGCTGGAAATGCGTAATGTCTGCGTCGGGAGTGGCGGGGGCGGCGGGGCGGCTGCCCATCAGGATACCGCCGAGCGCGGCGCGCAGTTCGTCGAGGCCACGCTTGCGCACCGCGACGGTGGTGACGACCGGAACGCCGAGTTCGGCGGACAACGCATCGGCGTCGATCGTCAGGCCGTCACGCGTCGCCATGTCGATCATGTTGAGCGCGACCACCATCGGCCGGCCGAGCTGACGCAGCTGAAGCACGAAGCGGAGGTGGTTTTCGAGGTTCGAGGCGTCGGCGACGACGATCAGCGCGTCGGGGAGGCGCTCGCCCGCCTGCTTGCCGAGCACGACGTCGCGGGTGACGGCTTCGTCGGGGCTGGACGGATCGAGGCTGTAGGTGCCGGGCAGATCGACCAGCTCGACCGGGCGGCCATCGTTGAGCGCGAGGCGGCCCGAATGGCGCTCGACCGTCACGCCGGGATAATTGCCGACCTTTTGCCGCGCGCCGGTGAGCGCGTTGAACAGGGCGGTCTTGCCGGCATTGGGGTTGCCGACCAGGGCGACGAGCGGCTGGGCGTTCATGCGGCGGGTGCCTTGAGGTGGATCGCCTGAACGATGTGGCGGCGCAGCGCGACCGTCATGCGGCCGATGCGCACCGCGGCGGGACCGCCGAACCAGCCGACCGGGCGGATCAGTTCGACCTCGACCCCCTCATCCAGCCCGAATTCGCGCAGGCGGCGGGTTTCGTGCGGGGCAAGCGCGGACCAGTCGATCGTGGCGACGGTGGCAGGGACGTTGCGCGGCGCACGCGCGAGGGAGTCGGTCATGTTGCGAGCGATTATCAAGAGCGACGGGGAAATGCCAGCGGGAATCACGTGACAAAATATCCTCCCCCGCGAAGGGGAGGTGGCGCCGAAGGCGACGGAGGGGGAGGACGGCAGTGTCCTTGCGTCTCTTGCCCCCAAACTTCCAGCCGGCGTGCTTCCTCCCCCTCCGTCACGCTGCGCGTGCCACCTCCCCCTTGCGGGGGAGGATTGAGTGGTTGAGGATCGTGCCGCTAACTCCTCCCCCGGAGGGGGAGGGGGACCGCCGAAGGCGGTGGAGGGGTAGCTCTCCTCTTGGCGACGTCGCTTGCCGAAACTACCCCTCCGTCACCGCTGCGCGGTGCCACCTCCCCCTCCGGGGGAGGAATTGGGTGGGTTGCAAATCTTGCCACCTTCGCGCACCCGCAGGCTTTGCCCTTCAGATAGACTGACAGCCATGACCGACACCGCTCTCCGCGACGCCGCCCTCACCTCCAAGGCCTGGCCTTATGAAGAGGCGCGCAAGCTGCTCAAGCGCTATCCCGACGGGAAGCCTGGCGGTGCGCCGGTGCTGTTCGAGACCGGCTATGGTCCGTCAGGGCTGCCGCATATCGGCACGTTCAACGAAGTGCTGCGCACGACGATGGTGCGGCGCGCGTTCGAGACGCTGTCCGACCAGCCTACCCGGCTGATTGCGTTCAGCGACGATATGGACGGGCTGCGCAAGGTGCCGGACAATGTGCCCAACGGCGAGATGCTGGCGCAGTATATCGGCCATCCGTTGACCAAGGTGCCCGACCCGTTCGACAAGTATGAGAGCTTTGCGGCGCATAACAACGCGATGCTGCGGGAGTTTCTCGACCGGTTCGGGTTTGAGTATGAGTTTGCATCGTCGACCGACTATTACGGGTCGGGCAAGTTCGACGACGCGCTGCGGCTCGTCCTGCGGAACTATCAGGGCATCATGGACGTGATGCTGCCGACGCTGCGGGCAGAGCGGCAGGCGACCTATTCGCCCGTGCTGCCGATCAGTCCGAAGACGGGAATCGTGCTGCAGGTGCCGATCGAGGTGCTCGATCCCGAGACGGGGATGATCGCGTTCACCGACAGCGATGGCGAGCGGATCGAGCAGAGCATCTTTGGCGGCAAGTCGAAGCTGCAATGGAAGGCCGACTGGGCGATGCGCTGGGTCGCGCTGGGCGTCGATTACGAGATGGCGGGCAAGGATCTGATCGATTCGGTGACGCAATCGGGCAAGATCGCACGCGTGCTGGGCGGACGGCCGCCCGAGGGGTTCAATTACGAGCTGTTCCTCGATGCCAAGGGCGAGAAGATTTCGAAGACCAAGGGCAATGGCCTGTCGATCGAGCAGTGGCTGACATACGGGCCGGACGAGTCCCTTGCCTTCTACATCTACCGCGAGCCGAAAAAGGCCAAGGCGCTGCATCTGGGGCTGATCCCGCGCGCGGTGGACGATTATTGGCAGTTCCGCGCCGCCTATGCCGAGCAGCCGGTCGAGCAAAGGCTCGGCAACCCGGTGCACCATATTCACAACGGACCGCCGCCGGAGGGGACGCTGCCGGTGACGTTCGGGCTGTTGCTCAATCTGGTCGGGGTGATGGGCGAGGCGACCAAGGAGCAGGTGTGGGGCTATCTTGCCAACTATCTGCCCGGCGCGAATGCGGCGCAGTGGCCCGAGCTGGACGGGCTGATCGACTATGCGATTCGCTTTGTTCGCGACGTGGCGGAGAAGCCTGTGCGGCGGGCGCCCGAGGGTGTCGAGGTCGCGGCGTTGCAGGATCTGGACCGCGAGCTGGCCGGGGCGGGGGCGGACGCGTCGGCCGAGGATCTGCAGAATATCGTCTATGAAATCGGCAAGGCGCGGTTCGGCAAGGAGGCGCTGCGCGACTGGTTCAAGGCGCTGTATGAGACGCTGCTGGGCAGCTCGCAGGGGCCGCGCATGGGGAGCTTCATTGCGCTCTATGGCGTGGAGAATAGCCGGACGTTGATCGGCGAGGCGCTGGCGAAGGCCTAATTCGCTTCCTCCGGCGCGAGCCAGCGCAGGCGGGCGGGGGCGGTGCCGTTGCCGGTGACGCGGGCGTCGATGCCGGCTTCGGTGAGTGCGTCGATCACCACCTGCGCGCCGCTGCCCGAGACGCCGATCGGGAGCTTGATCCGCTGCGCCGCCCAGATTGCCGTCGCGAGCGCTTCGGCGTCGGGCTTGTCGTCCGCGACCGCAATGTCGGGGAGCGCGGCGACGGGCGGGATCAGGGTGACGGTCCAGCCCTGCACCCCGGCGGCGACGCGGGTTTCGAGCGCGCGATAGGCGGCGAGATTGGCGCCGGGCAGCGGTGCGGCGTTGACCACCGCGCGGCGATTGTCGCGGTCGAGCAGCACCGCATCGGGCTTGACCCCGGCGATCAGCGCGAGCTGTTCCTGCGCGCGCGCGGCGAGACGGTTGGCGGCACTGGCGCTGGAGGCTTGCGCCGCCGCGACCTGCGCCGCTTCCGCCTGGGCGCCGGTGCCGACGCGGATCTGTTCCAGTTCGACCGCGACCGGGCGGCCGACCAGCTGGGCGATGACACCCTGCGCGCGGCGCTCGACATCTTCGCGCACGCGCGGGGTCATGACGGTGGCGGTGACGCGGACGGGGTTGCTCTCATAATCGATCTCGACCTGACTCAGCCGCGCCGCGCCCTCGAACTCGCCGCTGATCACGTCGCGAATCTGGCGCGAAGCGTTCGCCTCCCATCCGAGTTGGACCAGCACCAGCCCGAGCGGGATTGCGAAGGCGGCGAGCGCGACGGTGACGACGATCGTCTGCAGCATCGTGTGCTGGGGCGAGAGGTGCGAGCCGAAGCCGTAGAGGCGCGCGACCACCGCGGCGGCGACCGCGATGGTGATGAGGTTGGTGAGAAACAGCAGCAGCGACCCGGCGAAGACGGTCCAGTTCCACGTCGCCAGGCCGAAGCCGACCACCGCGATCGGCGGCATCAACGCGGTGGCGATGGCGACACCGACGACCGTCCCCGCCCTGCCGCGGATCATTGCATAGGCGCCGGCGAGCGCGGAGAAGAGCGCGACGAGCAGGTCGAACAGATTGGGACGCGTGCGCGCGGCGATCTCCGCCGTCACATTCTGGATCGGGGAGACCAGCACCAGCAGCGCCGTGAACAGGATCGCGATCAGGAAGCCGAGCCCGACCGCGATCGCCGAGGTGCGGATCTCGTCCCAGTCGAACGTCGCAAGGCCGAAGCCGAGGCCGATGATCGGCCCCATCAGCGGCGAGATCAGCATCGCGCCGATCACCACCGCCGGCGATGACAGCAGCAGGCCGAGCACCGCGATGCCCGCCGACATCAGCGTCATGAAGGCATAGCGGCCGGTGAAGCCGGCGTCTTCACGCACTTTTTCGACGACATCGACATGATCGACCGTGGCGATCACCCGCGTCCGCCACCAGGCGACGACCGGATTGTCGGGCTTCAACAATGCGATGCTCATTCCGCGCCTCTAAGGGGTTTGCCCGGCGGGTGCCAGCCGTTAGGCAGGGGCGAACCGCAATCACAGGAGCAACGCATGGCCGCACGAAACGACCAGGCAGGACGATCGGTGCTACGCCGATTTCTGCAGAGCGAGGCCGCGGGCGGCATCATCCTGATGGCGGCGGCGGCGCTGGCGATGCTCGTCGCCAATCTGCCAGGGATTTCGGAGGCCTATTTCCACCTGCTGCATCTCGACACCGGGCCGGTGATCAGCCCGAAATACGGGTCGATGACGGTGCATCTGTGGATCAACGATGCGCTGATGGCGATTTTCTTCCTGTTCGTGGGGCTGGAGATCAAGCGCGAGTTTATCGACGGGCAGCTTGCCACCTGGGAGCATCGGCGGTTGCCGATCGTCGCGGCGGCGGCGGGGATGGTCGGGCCGGCGCTCGTCTATCTGTTCATCACCGGGTGGAGCGGGCCGCTGGTCAATGGCTGGGCAATCCCCGCCGCGACCGACATTGCCTTTGCCATCGGCGTGCTGGCGCTGCTCGGCAGCCGCGCGCCGGCGTCGCTCAAGCTGTTCCTGACCACCGTCGCGATCGTCGATGACATGGGCGCGGTGGCGATCATCGCGATTGCCTATACCGCCGAGCTGTCGACGCTCTACATCGCGCTCGGCGCGCTGGTGATGGCGACGATGTATGTGCTGAACCGCAGCGGGGTGAAGGGGCTGTGGCCCTATCTGCTGCTCGGCGCCGCGCTCTGGTATTTCGTGTTCATGTCGGGGGTGCACGCAACGATTGCGGGCGTGCTGACCGCGATGATGGTGCCGATCACGACGAGCCCGGGCGCGTGCGACGATGCCGAATCGCCGCTGCACAAGCTGGAGCACGCACTCGCGCCTTGGGTCGCCTATCTGATCGTGCCGGTGTTCGGCTTTGCCAATGCGGGCGTCAGCCTGGCGGGGATGAGCCCGGCGATCCTGCTCGCGCCGTTGCCGCTGGGCATTGCGGCAGGGCTGTTCATCGGCAAGCAGGTCGGCATTTTCGGGAGCATCTGGCTGTCCGCGAAGCTGCGCTTTGCCACGCCGCCGGGTGGGGCGACCTGGCTGCAGCTCTATGCGGTCGCGATGCTGTGCGGGATCGGCTTTACGATGAGCCTGTTTATCGGTGGCCTCGCCTTCCCCGGCAATGAAGAGCTGGTCGATGAGGTCAAGATCGGCGTGCTGAGCGGATCGATCCTGTCGGCGGTGATCGGCTACACCATCCTGCGCTTTGCGCCGCGCTGGCGGGAAGGAAGCAGCGGCGACGCCGACCGGGCCGGTTGATGCGCTGCTTCTACGACCCCGGCCAGCTGGCGCATGCGCCGGCGCGCGAGCTGCATAATGGCGCGTTCGTGCCCTATGCCGAGAAGCCCGCACGGGCGGCGGCGATTGCGGCAACGCTGGGGACGACCGAGTTGCCGCAGGATCGCGGCGAAGTGCCGATCCGGGCGGTGCATGATGCGGGCTATATCGACTTCCTGAAGACTGCGCCTGCACGCTGGGCGGAGGCGGGGCGGCCGGGCGATGTGATGGGCTATATCTGGCCGACGGTGCGCAAGCGCGTACTCAAGCTCGACCGGATCGACGCGCTGGCGGGACAGTATAGCATCGACGCATCGACCCCGCTGACCGCCGACACCTGGGACGCCAGCTACCGCAGCGTGCAATGCGCGCTGGCCGCGACCCATGCGGTGCTGGAGGGTGAGCGCGCCGCGTTCGCACTGTCGCGGCCGCCGGGGCACCATGCGGGCGGGGATTATCTGGGCGGATATTGCTACCTCAACCATGTCGCGGTCGCGGCACAGGCGGCGCGCGATGCTGGGGTACAGCGGGTCGGCATCCTGGACATCGACTATCATCACGGCAACGGGACGCAGGATATCTTCTGGGCGCGCGGCGATGTCGTGTTCGCGTCGATCCATGCCGATCCGGCGACCGATTTTCCGTTCTACTGGGGGCATGCCGACGAGGTTGGCGAAGGGGACGGCGAGGGCGCGACGCTGAACCTGCCGCTGCCGCGCGGGACCAGGATCGATGCGTTCCGGCGGGCGCAGGAGCGGGCGCTGGCGGCGATTGCGGCGTCGGGGGCGGAACTGCTGCTGGTCAGTTTCGGCGCGGATACGTTTGTCGGCGATCCGATTTCGCAGTTCGCGCTGGAGACGACGGACTATGCCGTGTTGGGGCGCGACATTGCCGCCGCCGGGCTGCCAACGGCAATCGTGATGGAAGGCGGCTATGCGATCGATGCGCTCGGCGCGAATGTCGCGGGCTTTTTGAGCGGGTTCTGAGGCGCGCGAAATTTTTTCGCTGGGCGCGGAACCAATCGCGTCGGGCGGACGTTGTTGTTCAGCTTGATCGAGAGAAAGAGCATTTAGACGACCCGAACCCATGCGGAACGGATCGTCCAGGGAGCCCCGCCGCAGCGATGCGACGGGGCTTACTTGTTTCTGGATCAGTTCGCCGTAGCGGTCGCGACCGGCGTGGTAGCTACGCCCGAAAAGGTCACCGCACCACGATGGCAGCCGAATGCGACTGCCACACGCTGTCCCAGAAAATCGGTCTTCGCGGTGGCGGTGCGCGAGCCGACACTGGCCTTCACCGCACCGTTCGGGTCGACCGAAAGCGTGAACCGCAAATTCGCCTCGCTCTTGAACGCCCCGATTTCATATTCGCGATGGCGCTTGCCGTCGCGCAGGACGACTAGCGTCGCCTGGACGATGTCGCCCAGAAATTCGGTGCTGCCGCCGACGATCAGATAAGCGCCGTGCCGGCCGTCCGCCGAGACCAGTTGAACATTGCCCGAGGCCATCCAGCGACCGTCGTAGTCGGCCTTGCGTTCGAGCTTGAGCCGACCTGAAACGGTATAAGCCGGACCGGGTAGCAGATAGCCATGGGCGCCGTCACCGTCCGTCGGAGCGGTCGCGTCGCAGGCGATGCTGGCTGGAACCTCCGCAGATTGCGGCGCGGCGGCGGTGAGCACCGCCGCCGCGACAATTGCGAAGCTCACAGCTTCTCGGTCAGTTCCGGCACGATCTTGAACAGGTCGCCGACCAGGCCGATGTCCGCGACCTGGAAGATCGGGGCGTCTTCGTCCTTGTTGATCGCGATGATGCCGATCGCGACATAGACTTCCGGCGCGACGATCTTGCCGGTCTGGCCGACCTGATAGTCGTTGGGGGCGTAACCCGCATCGACCGCGGCGCGCGAGGCGCCGACGCCGGCGCCGAGCTTGTCGGCGAGCGGGTCGATCAGCGCGTGGAACTGTTCGCCCGAGCCGAGCGCGCGGCCGCCCGAGACGATGATCTTCGCGCTGGTCAGTTCGGGGCGCTCGCTCTTGGCGATCTCGGCGCCGACGAAGCTCGACAGGCCCTTATCGCCTGCGCCCGAGACGCTCTCGACCGATGCGATGCC
>FWWL01010538.1_pt1 | contig 10605 bp, 6 predicted proteins | sample 2228331 | NCBI WGS metagenome assembly FWWL01 (sample SAMEA103939775, study PRJEB20133) | metagenome
CTCCGGGGTGTCCGGCAAAAGCCTGTGAGATCAGCTCCAGACTCTTCGCGTCATGGTCAATCATATAGGCTGCCAAACCGACAGGCGAATCCACCAGTCCGGTCAGCGTCTGCGGGCGCGTCCCCATCAAGAAGGCGTAACCGCTGTGTTTGTAGAAGAAGTCCAGCTGCTGGACCGCGCGCTTCTCTTCGGCTGAGAGACCGGAGGGCAGCGGATTGCCGGACTGGATCGCCTTATCAATGTCGGGCGGAACCACGCCAGGCATGTTGGAGTGAATGCCGACCAGTCCCGGAGCCTTCTGTACAGCCATCAAATCCGTGACAAGCGCACCCCAGTCGCCGCCTTGCGCCACATACTTCGTGTATCCAAGGCGCTTCATCAGCACTGCCCAGGCACGTGCGATGCGGTCGGGGTCCCAGCCGACCTTGGTCGGCTTGCCCGAAAACCCGTAGCCGGGCATCGACGGAATCACCACATCGAAAGCGTCTGATTCCTTCCCGCCATATGCGGTGGGATCGGTAAGCGGCCCGATAATCTTCATCATCTCGATGATCGAGCCGGGCCATCCGTGCGTGATGATGAGGGGCAAAGCATCTTTATGCTTCGAACGAACGTGAATGAAGTGAATGTCCTCACCATCGATATTGGTGATGAACTGCGGCAGAGCGTTCAGCTTCGCCTCGAACTTGTGCCAATCGTAATCTGTTGCCCAATAGCGCGCGAGTTCCTGAATGGTTGCAAGCTGCACGCCCTGCGATTGATCCGAGACCGTTTCCTTGTCAGGCCATTTTGTCGCGAGTATGCGCCTGCGCAATTCGTTAAGCTCCGATTCCGGAACATTCACATGAAACGGACGAATGGCGTTCTTGTCAGTATGTTGCTTTTTTATCTCCTTTTGAATAGTTTGGGATTTTTGTAGATTCTGTGCCAGGGCATTTGTGCAGCAGGTTGTCAATCCTAGGGACAGGGCCGAAATCATTGCCAAACGAAACCAGTATCTGCTGCTCATAAGTAGTAGCGCTCCATTCGGATAGTATTTTAGTGATACCCTTTTGTTAGGTTCCATCCGAAGTGCAATTCTTATTCCATTTTCTCAAAAAAGGTTACTTCACCAACAGCAGATAACAAACGGGACTAACGCAACCCGTTATACATTATTTGTAAAAAATTTGCCTACCTACTTAAACAATTTTTGTTAAAAAGGGCAATGACCTGTGGTCATTGCCCTTTGTGGATTGAATAAGCTTGCTTATAAGATAGATATATTACTGTTTTTCCTGAATCGTTACGGTTCTTGTCTCAGCATTCCATTTCGCTTCTAATCCGAAGCCACTGGAGAGGATGGAGACTGGTACCATTGTGCGGTTGTGGATGATTTGGGGGGCGACGTCGTTTAGGACGCGCTTACCATTTAGAATAAGGCTTTTGTTGTTGTTCCACATCGTTACGATTGAATCATTGGTGTAGGCATCGATTTGGGAACGTGCTGGTATCCAGTCTGCTTTACCTCCTAATGCGGAGGCGATGAAGCTGATTGGAACGAGAGTACGACTATTAACGATAAGTGGTGCTACGTCGATGGTTTGTTTTTGTCCGTTAACGATGATTTCTTTTTTTCCGATCGTCAGTTCAATTACCGGCTTTGCGGTTGCTGCACTATCGAAGGAGATAAGAGATATATCGTCGAGTAATAGTTGCCCTGTTCTTGCTTTTCCAGCTGCATCATCTTTTGAAGGGTCAAAGTAAACGTAAACACGTTTTAATTTAACCGGGTACGCCATACCAGATGGGAATGGTGCGGTTACGGATTTCCATCCGGTCCAATCGATGCTCATAGCAAGGTCGGTATAATGCGTTTTACCGTTAGCATCGATAAGCTCGGCACGGAAGCGGTTTTTGCTACCGTCTCCATTGATTTGCATCTTTATGCCGGTAGGTGAACCTGGAAGTTCAATTCCTTCTGCATTTACACCGTATTGACCGTATGCCCATACTTCGTTTCCGGCATTTGTAAAGTCATAGCTATATTGTAGATATTTCTTGCCAGCTACGGCAATGTTTGCATCCGTTAACGCTTGGAAAGAACCTTTAACGTCTGTAGAGGAACCGACAAACGTTTGATTCGTTGCTTCTTCCATGACGTACAACGGATTGGATGTTGTTCCAACTTGGATGGCAATACCTGACGTATACCCATCATAGCTTGCGATCAATAGGCCAGATGCCGTATTTTGTCCAGCCGTTAACGTTCCGTCACTCGCTACTGTTCCAATATCTCCGACTACTTTCCATTGGAGTAAGTGGGATGGAATGGTGCGTTGTTTGCCGTTCATTAACGTAAGGCTTACATCTACTTTTTTTGCTTCACCTGGTTGGAACTTGATTTGGCTATTAAGCGGAGTTAAGGAAGCGATATCGCCTGCTCCGGCTACTTGGATGTCAACCGTTTTAGAGGCTGGACCCGCTGTAATCGTTAACTTCCCTGATCCTGGCTTAGCTGCCGTAAACTGTCGTGATGCTCCGTCATACGTACCCATCTCCCCCGTCATCGTTCCTGTAAATGTCAATTCGCTTGGGTTTACAGGATTGTGGTGGATATCGTATGCCTTTAATCCTACATTTGTTTTCTCTCCTACTAAAAAGATAGAAGGAGCGGTAACGACAATACCAGTAACATTACCTTTTGGGGCTGTAGATCGGATCACTAATCCGTTGATAACACGACGTTCACTTCCTTCTTCAGGTACAGTAACTTGGGATGCCTGGAAGTCACCGAGATGACGTGCTGACATTGCTGTCGAACCCCCACCATCCATTAATACGCCTTTCCATGCACCTAGATAGATGAGGAAATTAGTTACTTCGTTAATTTGCATTCCTGCACTTGATCCGCTTTTTTCAGCTGATACGAGATACATGTATTTCTCGTCTTGGCTGTATCCAATCGCTGTACGAGCTCGGTTTCCACCGATTTTGGATACATCACGCGAATACGGTACTCTTTGACCATTTTCAACGAGAATGGTATGACCACCAACAACGGCTTGCCAGTCTTTTGCCGGGGATATTTCGTAGTCAACGTAAAGTTTATCTCCAACGTTAACGTTATGTTCTAAATATTTTGCTGCTGTTCCATGTCCGGTCATTATGTATGAACCTTGGGGAACGATTTTGGAAAATGGTTTTCCGACCGAAATTTCCTGTACGATGTCATCTTTTACAAGTACTTCTGTTGGAGTAACCAATCCATCACCGATGCCACGGTTTAGCATTCCCCACTTATCGGTGTACATGTGTAGTTGGTTTGAATGACTGTGTGGAACGACACCTGCGACGTCAGGGTAATAGATTCCCTTGTTAATCCCTGCTAGAATAAAAGATTGTCCGTCCGCAGATGTAACGCTTCCCTCGAATTTAAATGGAGCGATAAATGGTTTGTTGTTTTTATCAACACCAAACGAGTTCATCCCAACCAAGAAGCTTGGAGATGAGATTAACTCTCCGTCCTTCACTTGAGGTCCTAAAGGAGAAGTTGGGTTGCTCATATTAAAGAAGTCTCCGTTAATCGCGGCGACAGCGCGTTCTTCATTAGCCATATTGGTTGTTCGATCCGGGCCACTAAGCTTGCCGTTGTCACCAGTCATCGTGTCGACTTCAATGTATGGATTATCTAAGTCTACTTTTACGACGTTAACTTTTACGTTCTGTCCAGTTACTCCTATAAGAGAGTAGTTTAATAGTTCTGCTCCAGCGGTAATGACTTCAGAGCTTACCAGTCGGATGTCAGAGGCCGCATATCCGCTCTTCGCGAACGAAAACGGAGAAACGAGCAATGACAATACGATACCAACAATGAGTCCTTGTTTCACGTTCTTAGATGTCTGCATTTCTCTCTCCTTTTTTGTCTATAAATCTCGTATTTTGTCACCCACTAGTATTATAGACGCGATTAGGAGGGAAATAGTTTCACCTGAAATGGAAAATAGATCATTAAATTTTATTGGAAATTAAATCACCTCCCCCGTCCTCTAGGGACGAGAAAGGTGATTGATATAGGATATGCTCGCTATCAGGCAGAATGTGATTATTTGGTAATTTGTAATTCCTTTAGAATTCGGTCTTCTTCTTTTTTACTTAGAGTCGTGATTTGATTATTTTTAATAAGATAGGGCTTGAATGACATTCCAATCCCTGTCTCATCTATTTTCAATTTTAATATGCCGGTTTCGGCTTTTTTTCCGCTGACGTAGCTTGGGAATAGAAAGTTACCGAGTGAGTATGCGATTGGTTTGTCTTTGTAGTATTCGAATCCTTGTAGAACGTGTGGATGGCTGCCGATGATCCCATCTGCTCCAGCATCGATCATTTTTTTGGCGTATTTGATCTGGTAGTCTTCGGGTTTCTCTTTAGATTCTTTGCCCCAGTGAATGTAGACGAAGAGGTAGTCGCAGTCTTTCCTTTCTTCTTTAATGATTCGGATGACTCGGTCTTCTTGATAGCCGCTAGCAATTCCAGGCTTGTTTTTGCCGGCATACCAGGAGATGTCAGGTAGGACTCTGGAAAAGCCGAGGAACTTGATTTTTTTGTTTTTGATTTCTATAGTTTTGGAGGAATAGGCTTCCTTTTCATTAAGCCCTGCACCGATGTATTCGAGTTCGTATTCTTTTAGGTGCTTAATGGTGTCTTCGAGTCCCTCTTCTTTGTAGTCCATAGCGTGGTTGTTACCGAGCGAGACCATGTCAAAGCCGGCGTTTGTAATACCTTTAAGGGAGGTTGGATCGGCTTTGAAGTTATAGTCCTTTTTAAACTTATCGGTTCTCGTTGTTACCGCTGTTTCGAGGTTCAGGACGGCATAGTCACTTTTTTCTATTTCGGCTTTGATGTGTTGGAATGGGTAGTCGGCACCATGTTTTTTGATGGCGTCTTTGATAGAGCCGTCCATCATGACGTCACCAACGAAGGCGATTTCAATCGGTTCAGTCTTCGTAGTTGAGGAATTGGCAAAGATGGTAGCGGAGGGGATCATATTAAGAAGGATCAAGCACACGGTTAGTAAAAACTTCAATATAATCTCTCCTTCCGAGAAAATGATTCTAATTTTAGCTCATCGTTTACTATATGATACTTATCGCTCACTATGATGGTTCTTTTGAAGAATTTCCTCAATGTTGGATCCTTCTCATTGGCTCATTTGAGGATTATACTAAAGTCTCTATTAATACGATGTCGAAACATGACGAGAAGAAAAAATAGCCCGATAAAAGAAAAAAGTCCCAATCACCGATTAACGGTAATTGGGCTTCAAATTTAATACTAATTACTATATGTTTAAATGTTCTAGAGCATCGGTCTTAAGCAACTCTGCTTTATCTGTGCGCTCCCATGGAACGTCGATATCGGTACGACCGAAGTGACCGTATGCCGCTGTTGCTTTGTAGATCGGACGACGAAGGTCGAGTTCTTTGATGATACCGGCTGGACGAAGATCGAAGTGTTTACGTACTAAGTCAACAAGTACTTCCTCGGATACTTTTCCTGTTCCGAATGTATCTACGCTGATTGATACCGGATGAGCGACTCCAATGGCGTACGCTACTTGGACTTCGCACTTGTCAGCAAGTTCAGCTGCTACGATGTTTTTTGCAACGTAACGAGCAGCGTAAGCGCCGGAACGGTCAACTTTTGTTGGATCTTTACCGGAGAAGGCACCGCCACCGTGACGGGCATAACCACCGTACGTATCAACGATAATTTTACGACCTGTTAAGCCTGCATCCCCTTGTGGTCCACCGATAACGAAACGACCTGTTGGGTTAATAAAGTATTTTGTTTTGTCATCAAGAAGTTCGTGAGGAACGACCGGTAAGATGACATGTTCTTTAATGTCTTTCTTGATTTGCTCAAGTGTTGTCGCTTCATCATGTTGAGTGGATACGACGATCGTATCGATCCGAACTGGCTTATCTCCGTCGTATTCAACGGTTACTTGTGTTTTACCGTCTGGGCGGAGATATTCCAACGTACCATCTTTACGAACTTCCATTAATCGACGAGAAATTTTATGAGAGAGTGAAATCGGAAGCGGCATAAGTTCTGGTGTTTCGTTAACGGCAAAGCCGAACATCAATCCTTGGTCACCAGCTCCAATTTCATCGATTTGATCATCTGACAATTGAGATTCTCGTGATTCTAGCGCTCTATCTACCCCAAGGGCAATGTCGGCGGATTGTTCATCAATCGATGTAAGTACGGCACACGTTTGGTAGTCGAAGCCGAACTTGGCACGTGTGTAGCCGATTTCTTTTACGGTTTCCCGTACAATTCTCGGAATGTCTACATATTCAGAAGAGGTACTGATTTCACCTGCAACGAGTACAAGTCCCGTTGTGACAGAAGTTTCACAAGCGACACGTGCATTTGGATCTTTCTCAAGAAACGCGTCGAGTATAGCGTCAGATATTTGGTCACAAATTTTATCCGGATGTCCTTCTGTTACGGACTCAGATGTGAAAAGATGACGTCCTTTTATAGCCATAATAAAATCCTCCTTCAAGTTCTCTTTTAGTATGTGCAATCAGTCGAAATTAAGCCCTAACAAAACAATAAAAAACAAAGTCTACCCGTGATGAAGTACGTCAAACTTCCCTCACGATATCGGTCGACTTTGTTTTTTATGAGTTCGCATCAGTAAAAACCCTTATCGACCCGATTGCCTTGCAATCGAACAGGTTAGCACCTTATCATGATTTTCCTTCCATGATGGTTGCCGGGCTTCATCGGGCCTGTCCCTCCGCCTACTCTGGATAAGAGTATCCATATCGGACATAATATTAACGTATTTAGTGAACTGTGTCAATTTGAATCAAATAATTATTTTTAAGAAAAGATTTATTGAATTGTATATTCACCGCGAACCAATACGTACGTGTTGTTTTCCTGTGCTGTAATTCCACGTCCATCGTTTTTCGGAACAATAATATGATGGTTTGTTGGTACATTACCGTTCATAGGAATGTCCCCCGCAGCCGTTACGTCGGATAGTCCGCCACTTACACCTGCGATTGCCGACGCACGACCACCACGGATAATGATTTCTGTTCCATTAACACCGATGAGCTTCTGACCATTATTCAAAGTTACTAATTTGAGTTCACTTGAAGAACCGAAGCCTGCTCCTGCTAGGGCTTTAGCGATTTGTTCATCGACATAGCTTTTCGTGACAACCGGATCTTCCACGGATCCAGGAGTAGTTCCACCATCTGCACTTACTTGAGAGAAGATAAGACCTGCACCTAGCACCGACACAGCTGCCCAATACATTACATTTAAACGTTTCATCTTTTGTCTCCTTTTGCTAAGTTGGTTTGTTTGGCTAGTATTATATCATAGAATCTAGTAGTGTCCCTATTAAAATACCTTTTTGTCTGAATATAAATCTCTAATCGCTATAATCTCATCTAAGCAATCAAAAAATATATCAACTAGCTTCGGATCGAAGTGATGGCCCCGTTCGTTGCGGAAGTAAGTTAGAATCTCTTCTAACTCCCACGCTCCTTTATACACTCGCTCGCTACCTAAAGCATCGAACACATCTGCGATCGCTGTTATTCTTCCATATATATGAATATCTTCTCCGCTTAGTCCGTTCGGATATCCCTCACCGTTGTATTTCTCGTGATGATGAAGAGCGATTGTTGCTGCCGTATTCAATATTTTACGATCAGAATGCTTCAGCATCGTATAACCAAGAGTAGAATGTGTCTTCATCAATTCAAACTCTTCGGGTGTAAGTTTGCCGGGTTTATTTAGAATATCATCCGGAATGGCAATCTTACCGACGTCATGCATCGGAGATGCCAATCTCAATAACTCCGCTTCTTCCTCTGACAATCCGTACTTCAATCCAAGTAGCTTCGAGTACTCCGCCACCCGTTTCACATGATAACCTGTTTCTTTTGACCGTGTTTCGGTAATCTCACCCATCGTGAAAATAATTTCTTTCTGAGTATGATCAACTTCTTCGTTCAAGTAAATATTTTCAAAAGCGACTGAAACATTCGTACAATAGATTTCGATTAAGTATCGGTCCCATTCATTTAAGCGGTTAATACCTTCGAGATAAATAACATTCTCAATTCCCGACTTGCTTTGAAAATAGCAGACGAAATGCCCATCGAAGAATTTGCTCTCCTTATCGTGAAAGGCAGCTTCTAAATCCCTCCGTACTTCATGCGGGATAGAATCATAAAAGTGTTCGCTTTCTAATGTTGAGAAGCTTCCTGTAGCCGCAAGTACACGAATTTCTTCCTTGCCTCTCGTAGCCGCGAAACTATTGCAATGAAGCGCATTATGTAAATTCAGTAGTGACGTTAACTGCGTCAGCACACCTGTAGCGAACTTTTTCATCGATTGCAGCTCGAAAAGAGTTGCGGACGACTTAATAATTTCTTCTAAGCCCTTCTTATTGCGCTCAATTGTCATGATGTCCCGATACGATCTCAACGAGGAGATGATTGTCGTGAAAAGCTTTTGTGATGTTAATTCTGTCTTTTCTTTGTAATCATTAATATCATAATCAACGATAATCATCCTTTCAGGAGCTTGTCCCGGCTGACCAGTTCTAAGGACGATACGAATTGCTGTGTTTTTCTGTTCTTTTCGTATGTACTGCACGAGTTTAAGACCCGAATCCTCTTTATCCATGACGACGTCGAGTAAAATAATAGCGATGTCTGGATTATCGCCTATCATTTTTTTCGCGTCTGCTTCATTATAGGCACTTATGAAATGAAGCGCTTTCCCATCAAACTCAAAGTCATTCAGTACAAGCTTCGTAACACGGTGGATCTCTTCCTCATCATCAACAATGAGAACCATCCAACTATCTTTATCCGTACTGGACTTCTTCTCTACTTCTGTATCATCAGCAAATGTAATAAAATCATCAACCAATTCTGTATCGCTCCCCATTGTACTCTCCTTTACGTTAAATAATCTCTGTAATTGGAACTTCTATAATAAATGTGGTGCCTTGGCCGACAGTACTTTCACAGGAGATCGTTCCGCCTAACGATTGTGTCACGATGTTATAGACGATGTGCATACCTAAACCGGTGCCACCTCCACCTCTCCTCGTCGTAAAGAACGGTTCGAAAATTCTCTCTGCAATCTCTTCCGACATACCTTTCCCATCATCCGTATACCTGATTCTTACATGTTTACCAATGGAGGAAATATGAATCCAGATCGTTCCTTTATGATCCGACTCGTACGCATGAATGAGTGAGTTCATGACGAGATTCGTAATGACTTGTGAGAATCCGCCAGGATAGCTGTATAATTCGACACTACCATTTCCGGTAATACTCACCTCGATCGTTGTTTTTTTCAACGATGGACCAAGTGAAGTAATCACTTCGTTAATATATTCCTTAACATTAAATCTTCTCTTTAATTCATTTGATTGATCGACGGCTACTTGTTTAAAGCTCTTAATCAGTTCAGAAGCTCGGTTTAAATTGGACTGAATAATCCCGACCGTTTCATTCACAGTGCTTAGAAAGTGATCAAAGTCGGAACGCTTCATCGTGTTCTCCTTGTATAATCTCATAAATTCATCGGTTTTCTGATCGAGAAATGAAACAGCCGTTACTCCGATTCCAATCGGCGTATTGATTTCATGGGAAACACCAGCTACGAGGTTGCCAAGTGCAACCATCTTCTCGGACTCCACTAGCTTCTCTTGTCTTTCCTGTAAATTATCCATCATTTCGTTAAAGGCTTCCGCGACTTCGTTCATTTCACGACTAGTGTTCAACGTGATTTTCTCGTATTCTTGTCCAGTCTTTACTAAGTAAGCCGCTTTCCTTAATAACTTCAAGGGGATAATGAACAATCTACGAATAATCAACGATAGAATAATTAATAGAATTACGGAAATAGCCGAACCGAAAATAATAATGGATATCGTTCTCCGCTTAACGAGTATCGATTCGAAAGAAGTGTCTAGTAAGAGCTGGATCGCTCCAATCGTCACACCATCTTCTTTTAATGGTTCTATCAATCGAACTTTCGGAATTCCATCTCTATCATTCTTAATATGCGTAACGATCGTACGGTTCATATGAATTTCTTTAACCATTTTCGAGTACGAATTACCGCCTATCACATTTCGATTGCTTGAAGCTAAAATCACTCCATCCATATTGTAAAGACGAAGATCAATTACATCCTCATTTTTATAATGAATGTAGTCGAATATTTGCTGAACGTCTTCGATAGAATGGGACTCCTCATATCTTCCGTTAATCGCCGTCGTAATCCCTTTAATCTGACTTACATACGCTTCTTCAACTGACAAACGTAGTAGATGTGTATCGAATATAAATATAGCTGATAATAACACGATCGTGACAACCGTAATAAAAACGATCATTCTTTTTTGTAAACTTAGTTTAGTCATCATCATTATTTAACTTCAAACTCCATCGATTTGGCGACATTGTATGGCGTGTTGTCGTTATTATGAAGGGAGACCTTTACACTATGTTTTCCCGGCTTTAGATTTTCAAAGCTGTATTCATTCTCCGTCACAACAATATTTTC
>FWWL01009993.1_pt1 | contig 10601 bp, 6 predicted proteins | sample 2228331 | NCBI WGS metagenome assembly FWWL01 (sample SAMEA103939775, study PRJEB20133) | metagenome
GCCACCACCTCCGCCGGCCTGCTCAAAGCTTATCGTTATTATTCTAGTTTCTGTGTTATTGCTATTTCCACTTGTATCGTTAGCTGTTGCATTGATATAATAAATCCCTTCTTCAAGATTCGTAAAGTTGTTAAAGCAAAATAAAGAAGCAATACAATAAGCACTGCTTATAAGCATCGATTCATTGTAAAGATAGACTATTGCTGTATCAGGATTTGTATCGTATATGCTTACATTTACTTGTATGTATGGCTTTCTTATTATCGAATTATTTTCTGGTGTTGGATTTACAAATCGAATAGCTGGAGGAACATCGTCAATAACTTGATAAAGCCATTGATCGCTCGCATTGATGTTATTTGCTATGTCTACAGCATACCACCTAAAGGCATAAAGGCCAGGTGCCAATGAAAAGCTTAGATTGCATTGAATGCTTGTAAGATTTATTGGCGTGCAGTTAGCTAAGCTTGATATATTGTTAAAGTTTCCTGTAAAGTTTGATTCAAAAAAGACTTGGCTTATAGTGTTGTTAAGCTCATCGCTCCATATAATGCTAAAGTTAAACTTTGTACTTGAAAGAACAGCTGGACTCGGCGGGGTTGTTATATTATTACTCCAATATGGAGGGTTGTCTGGTATATTTTCAATAATTATTATCGGCGTTGCATTTCCTAAATTTATGTCGCTCGAACCATTCCAGTTAAGGGTAAAGTTTCCTGGTCCATAGTTTGTGCCATTGAATAAAATCATTAGCTCAACTCTTCCTTCGCTGTTGGTAATGCCTTCGTCGATCAAGGCTCCATCGTGCGTAATATTTACTTTCCATCCAGCAAGCGGCCTTCCAAACTGATCTTTTAGATAAATTGGATAATAACGCGTCAAAGGATCTGATTCAACTTCCCACAAAAACGAACTAGGCATGCTCACATTCCCATATATCTTTGGGTTTTCATTAACGGTAAGTCTATTTCTATAAAATTCATTTGTTATATTTGATGAGATAGTAAAATTTAAAGTAGCATTACCCGAAATTTCAACATTTTTAAAACTACTATTTCTAATTTCAACTTTAGAATTCATTTTGAATATAGAACTATTTTTGAAATTAGAATTTTCAATAATAACATTAGCATACTCATTAGTTTTTAAACTGCATTCAAAAACAGAGTTGCTTATTATAACAGTTGCATTTTGTTCTATGTTGAATGTTTGCGAAGGTGAAAGACAAGGGGAAACAAAGGTTATATTATTAGCAATAACATTTCCTAATCTCATTGTATCAAATCTAATTTGTTGTGAACCAATTATTGAATTTATTAAATAAACATCTTTATCGCCTTCAAAGTTTAATTCGGTTTGATTTGAAGCAATGCTGTTTATTAAATTAAAATGACCTGTAATGTTCATTTTATAAATTCCTGATGCATTGTTTTTAATTAATGAATTAAGTATGGTAAAGTTAGTATCTAATTCAGAAGATATGTTGATGGGTATAGGCCAAGGCCCCTCAGACACATTCAAACTCAAATTACTAAAATCAAGAACTAATTTTGCACTATCTTTCAAAAAAATACTATCAGCAACGAAAAGATCAACATTATAAAAAGTTACATTACTGCTTCCATTTATTATTAAATTTCCTTCGACATTTATTGCTCTATTCTCACAAATAACGTTCGTATCACTTATAACCCAATCTCCTCCAGCATAATTACAATTTTGCTCTTGGATTGTATAAAATGTTAGCTTTGGCCAGACATAGATTATTAAGCCTAAAAAAAATAGAAACACAAAGATTAAACCAAGTTTTATAGCTAACGGCATTCCTCTTTTTATCATTTTTCTGTTTTCTTAAAAAAAAGAAAACAAGTTATAAAAATTTTATGAAAATAAAATAAAAAATAAAAACTAATTAAAAATCGCCCCTGTCGTCTTCAAATTTGTAGGCGCAGTATAGTTTTTCATATAAATTTTGAGATAAATCACTGCATTCAGTAGTTGTGAATGTATTATAGTCCGTAGGTATTATTTCGATTGGGTGTGGTGGCCCTCTTGCCTTATACCATACATCAGCTCCTGCCATAATCTCGCAATTAGCAAGTCCATCCTCTGCTGGTAAATTGTTTACACAATATTGTCCATCATTATAATTCTCATCTCCAACATGATCATGCTTTTCAGGAGTTACGTAGACATGACCTATCTCATGTGCAGTATTATAGATGTCAAAAACCATAATTGCTCCTAAATTAATCAAGCTTACTCTCCTCCAATCATTGCTTCTTATTGCACAATTAGCTTCTTCGCCACTAGCTATTGCAGCATCACAATTATAGGCCCCAAACCAAACAGGCACTAAACCAGGAACATTTTTTTTGACATTACCCCAAAAAGCGAGATCCGCGTCTTCTTGCGTCATTACTATTTTTACTTTTATTGGAGATGAATAATTACTGCAATTGTTCTTTGTATCACAAGCCTTTACTTTAACTAAATAATCTCCAGTTTTAGTAACATCATCGCTGGCATAAGCATGGCTTGCTTGCGTAGAAGTAAATATCTCTATGCTTCCATCACCCCAATCAACTATATATTTAGCTATTCCGCTCTCATCCTGCGCCTCAAAAATAATATCAAGAAGCCCGTTATAGCAATTCCCAGCACTATCGCAGCTTTGCCCACCAGAAGCATATTTATGAGCATATCTAAATTCAGAGCCATTAAGTCCTTTATATGTTTCTGCATCTACTTTACCGCTCCCAATATGAAATACGACATAAGTAGCAAGCAAATGATCGAGGCTTTCGAGTTTTGTTATTGTTGGAGGAGTTAAGTCAAGTTTGACGCTTGTTTGATTTACGGCGGAATTTGTAGCTAGATCTATGGCAGTGAGCTTTATTTTATATGTATCCTCCTCCAGATTGCTTATGGTTATGCTCACTCTATAGCCTTTCTCTCCAGGCAAAGCGCAAGATGAATCTTCAACAAAAGAAAGCTCCTCTTCCTTTATTAAATTATTATTGCTATCATAAATCCTTCCAATTACCTTTTTTATTCCAACATTATCGCTGATGCATGCCTCAGCATGAAGATCATTCCAGCTTTCTCCAGAATCGAGATTTGTTTGCTCAGCAGTTGTGAATTCAATAGATGGGGCGAGCAAGTCAACAAAAATACTATCACAGCTTATATTACTTGTAATAGTTAATTTCTTTACCTTTCCGCAAACATGCTTTAATCCTGACTGCCCAGGCAAACTAACTATTACATTATCTCTAAAAGGAACATAATTTTCCTGTGGAATGCACTGGTTTTCTTCAGCAACGCAATACGTTAGTTCATCTGCTGAGCTACTTGGAATAAAGCTTGTGTTAACATCATTTGTAAAGTTAATGCTTTCAGCTCCATTCTCTATTATAACCTCTAAACCTAACTGCCCAGGTGGCAAATTACATGCATTGTCCAGTATGTTAAAGTTATCTTTGTCCTCAAGCAAGCTACCATGGCTCGAATTGCTTATTAAGTAAATCTTCCAGTCTGCTCCTGGCTGGCTGTTTGTAGCAGGCCAAGTTGTTGGCAAGGGATAGCTGATGTCCAAGCTAAAATTGCCATCACCAGACCCAATGTCTATTATATCATAAATTACATCATGCTCTTTTTCATTGACGAATTTTCCTGTAAGAGTGTAAGGGGTGCCTTGAGTACCTTTGCACATTATAGAAATATTCATTACTTCGCCAGGGCAATAGTTTTGCTTGTTTAAACCGATAAAACAATTGAATGGCTTTTTTATCTTGCACTCAATCTGCCTCTTTCCTTCGTCAACAACCTTGCCAGGCTTTATTGTTGTAATGTCGCATTCATCATAAAAACCATCATGATCTGCATCTACGCATTTGTTGTATGTGCCAGCATAAGTTAAAATGCTGTAGTTTCCTTCAGAATCCGTAATTGCTTCAGCACTACAATTATTGCTGATATGGCCTTTTATTAAACAGAGCTTTGCATTAGGAACTTCTTCTATCGTTGCTTGAGGTTGAAAACCTTGAAAACCTGATTGAAAAGGAGCAAAAGCGGCAAAAGCTGGAGGAGCTAGATTCGGCTCAGTAAGCTTTACAACCTTTCCTTCTAACTTTCCATATTTTGGTTGAAACCTTGATTTTTCTATGCAGGAATAGCTTAAAGCAAGAGCTCCTAAGCTTAAACCAAACAAGGCTGCCCTAAAACCATTACGTGCTATATTGCGCACTTTTTCCATAAGCTTTTTCATAAAATAATAGATAGTTAATAATTTTTAAAAATTTCTATTAACCTATTGTAATCTATTCCTGTTGCTAAAATGCTAAAAATGGCTGAAAATCTTCAATCTTCAAATAAGTTATCTCGGGCTAGCTTTCGCGCTAAGCTGCTAAGCTTTTTTTATTTTTTCTCAAGCCACCATAATGTGCATCCAGAATGCCATAAAATTTTTTTGTTGAAATGTTATAGCCTAACAGCTGTGAAGCTATCTGTTTTGCTTTTTCAACATTTTCATTCAAGTAGGTATCCTTTATGAGGTTATAATTTTTGCTTATTTTATCCTTCTCATACGCTTCCTTAAGCTTTGATAAATCAAAGCAGAAAAATGGCAGTTCTACCTTTTTTTAAAACCTTTGCGAAAATTGATTTTTGTCATTTATTTTATCCTGATTTATTTTATTTTGCTTTGTTTCTTGCTTTACTTTTTCTATCAAATCACTTTCACTACTTTGCTTAAATTGCTTTTTGTAGGTAGCATGGACAACAAGGAAAGGCTTATCTTTTTTATAGCTAACTTGCACTACTTCTGCAAATCTTATCCTTTCATCTATTGTATTATTTACATAACCAGCAGCCCTTCCATCTACAAACTTTAGCACTTCTTTTCTTCCATCATCAAATGTTAGCAAAAGATAAAGGACATCAAAATCAACGCCTTGCATTCCATTTATGTCCCATTTGTTATCGATAACCTTAAGCTCTAACTCATTTCCATCAGATCTTTCAGTGCCATTATCTATCCATACCCTTTTGCTTATGCTTTTTATTAATGCTGCTTCAGGCTCTGAAATTTCAGATGGTTTTGTTTGAGTAACTGTTTGGATAGGGGTTACTTGCGCAAGTTTTGGCTTTTTCAAGCTATTTTTTAATAAATATCCACCCAAGCCAACAGCTATTGTTAATCCTACTAGTAATAATTGCCTAAGCCATCTTCGATCTTTTTTGTAAAAACCTTTAGCTTTCTCTATTTTCTCTATTTCCCTAACCGCTTCCTCATCCGTCAACTTTTTTTCAATTTTTTCACTTTTTTCTATTCCAGCCTTGAAGTCATCGATATCTACATTTTCATAGTCAAACAAAAACTCTTCCTCATCTCCTTCTCCGCTCATTCCTTCAGATTCAGTATCATCACTTTCAACATCATCTATACTTTTCTTACTATTTTTCCCATTGAAAAATGCTAGAGCCGGCCAATCTCCTTCGCTAATAGCCATTTTTTCTTTTAACTGTTCTTCCAGCTTTTTTAGATCTAGCCTGCTTTCCTTCTTGAAAAATTTATTAAGTTTTTCGACTAATGTGTATGCACCGTCTTTAATACTTCTTAGAACCATAAAAATAGTTGTTCACTGCCTTTATAAAAATTTTGCTCATTCTAGAGTAGAAACTTACTTCCTTTACAAGTCTTGCCCTAATTTAAAAAATAAGCAAAATTTTTAAATCTTTTAATTTTTATTTAAAAATCTTACCTCATCTTTAAATATGGTAAAACGAATAGTTGGAAAGTACAAAATTCAAAATCTTGTTGCAACAACGAGCTTGGAGGTGGACATTCCATTAATAAAATTAGCAAAATCAAATCCTAATGTAGAGTACAATCCCGAGCAGTTTCCTGGGCTTGTTTTAAGGATAGCAAGGCCAAAATCAGCTGTTCTCGTTTTTAGCTCTGGAAAGCTGGTTTGTACAGGCGCAAAAAACATCCAGCAAGTAAATCAAGTAATCCAGCAGGTTATAAAGGAACTAAAAAAAATAGGTATAAAGGTTAAGATAAAGCCAAAGCTCACAATTCAGAACATTGTTGCTAGTGGCGAGATAAACATAAACCTAAATCTAAATCAGCTTTCGCTTACGCTTAAAAATACAGAATATGAGCCAGAGCAGTTTCCTGGGCTAGTTTATAAAATAGAAAATCCGCATGCAACTTTCCTACTTTTTGGAAATGGCAGGCTTGTTTGCACTGGCACAAAAAATAAAGAAGAGCTTAATAATTCTATCGAAGTTTTAAAGAGGGATTTAAAAGAAGTTATTAAAAGTTAGATAAAAGCTAGGAAAATAAAAGCTAGGAAAAGTAGGCATAAGGCTTAATGGCTAAGAAGCAGCAAAGAAGCATAAAGCTTAGCTGAAGCTAAACCAGTAATTTAAAGCTTTTAAGGAGCTTTTAAATTTGGCATAAGTGCAGTTTTGCTTTTTTGCTTTAAAACTTCTTTAAAACTTGTTAGAAAAACTTATAAGGCTTTTTGCTTATTAAAAAGCATGGAGGAAAAATTTCTAATAGAAAGTAAAGAATTTATAGAGAGCCAGAAAAAAGAGATCGCCAAACAAATCAAAAAAGGAAAAAAAAGCATAACAATATCTTTTCAAAGATTGTTAGAATTTAGCCACGAACTTGCTGATTTTTTATTAGAAAAGCCGGAAGAGGCCATAGCCACGCTTGGGTTTGCACTCGATGAAAGCGGGTTGATTAAAGGCGGTAGGATAAGAATAGTTGATTTGCCGAAATCGCAGGAGATAAAAATAAGAGAGCTTAGAAGCACGCACATAGGGAAGTTTTTATGTATAGAAGGCATTGTAAGGCAAAGCTCTGATGTGAGGCCACAAGTTACTAATGCAACTTTTGAATGCCCTAGCTGCGGAACAAAAATAAGTATTTTGCAATTAGACAAAAGATTTAGAGAACCGAATAAATGTACTGCGTGCGGAAGAAAAAAGAATTTTAAAGTAATTAGTAAAGAACTTGTTGATGCTCAAAGAATAGTTGTTGAAGAAAGTCCTGAAAGCTTGGTTGGGGGAGAACAGCCTAGGCGTATTAGTGTGTTTTTGAAAGAGGATCTGGTTGAACCAAAAATGGAAGAAAAAACTACTCCTGGAAGCAGGGTGAAAGTTATTGGAATAGTAAAGGAAGTTCCGATTCCATTGAGGAGCGGTGCTATAAGTACTAGGTATGATTTGGTTATAGAAGCTAACAATATTCTGCCACTCGAAGAAACATTCGAAGAATTAGAAATTAGTGAGGAAGAAGAAAGAGAAATAAAAGAAATTGCTTCTAGGCCTGATGTTTATGAACTTTTAACAGCAAGTATAGCGCCGAGCGTTTACGGCTACAATGAAATTAAGCTTGCTTTGGCTTTACAACTTTTTTCTGGAGTTAGAAAAAAGAAAGTTGATGGAACATACAGTAGGGGCGATATACATATATTGCTTGTAGGCGATCCTGGAGTTGCCAAATCAGTAATACTAAAGTTTATTGCTTCTATAGCTCCAAGAGGCAGGTATGTTGTCGGAAAAGCTGCGACAGGAGCTGGAATAACTGCTACTGTTGTAAAAGATGAGTTTTTGAGCGGGTGGAGCTTAGAAGCTGGGGCAATGGTTTTGGCTAACAAAGGAATAGTATGCATTGACGAATTAGAAAAAATGCTTGAGCAAGATAGGAGCGCTATGCACGAAGCAATGGAACAGCAAACAATTACAATAAGCAAAGCTAACGTTCAAGCTACATTAAGAGCTGAAACAAGCGTGCTTAGTGCAGCCAATCCAAAATTCGGCAGGTTTGATCCATACCAGCATATAGCACAGCAAATAGACTTGCCACCAACACTCATAAATCGTTTTGATCTTATATTTGTGCTAAGGGATATACCCAGCAGGGAGGTAGATGAAAAAATAGCGGACCATGTTCTTCAAGAGCATAAAAAAGTATCTAAAAAACCGCCTCTCTCACCGGAATTTTTAAAGAAGTATATTGCTTATGCAAGGCAGAGAATAACCCCAAAGCTTACCGATGAAGCAATAGAAGAAATAAAGAAATTCTACGTTGAGCTAAGGAACATGCCGACCGCTGGAGATGAGTTAGTAAAGCCTATTCCAATAAGCGCTAGGCAACTCGAAGCTTTAATAAGGCTAAGTGAAGCTAGCAGTAAGGTAAGGTTGAGCAACAAAGTTACTAAAGAGGATGCAAGAAGAGCAATCAATTTATTAAAATATTGCCTGCTTCAAGTTGGACTTGATCAAGAAACAGGACAGATAGACATTGACAGAATAGCCACTGGAGTTCCAGCAAGCCAAAGAGCAAAAATTATTCTTGTAAGAGAAACAATAAATAGGTTAGAATCAAGACTTGGAAAACTTATACCAATAAAAGAGATTATAAAAGAGTTAGAAGAAAAATTAAGCAGTGATGAGATTTATGAGATTATAGAAAAGCTAAAAATGACTGGCGACATTTTTGAGCCAAAAAAAGATTTCATAGAAAAAACAACATAAAAAAATAGAATAATAGAAAATGACTTAAAAAATAGAAAATGACTAAAAGAAATACTGCTTTTAAGCTATGGATTGAAAATTTAAATAATGCTACTCCTATTTTTGATAGCGGTAAGTTTGTAGGCTTAAGGCTTGGAGAAAAAATAGTACAAAGGGTCAATTTGATTGCGAATGTAATAGATAAATTTGAAGGCGAAAACTTCAGTATAATAACTATAGACGATTCAACAGGCATATTCGAAATAAGGGATTTTGAAAATGGCTTGAAGGATATAGAGATAGGCGACACTATACTTGTTATAGGAACTTTGAAATACTACAACGAGAAAGTTTATATAATTAGAGAAATAATAAAAAAAATTCATCCGCTATGGCTTGTTGCAAGAAAACTTGAGCTTGAAAAGCTGTTTGACCTTAAGCAAAGCGAGCAAAGCGAAAGCCAAAAAACAAAGGACAAACAAGCAAAGGACAAGGACAGAAGTGAAAGCATAGAAAATATAGATAAAAGTGAGGAGTTGAAAAGTGAGGAGTTAAAAGCCTTAATAATTGAGATGATAAAAAAGCGAGAAGAAGAGAAGCAAGAAGTAAGCGTGGAGGATGTTTACTTAGAGCTTAATTATCCTATAGAGGATATAAAGAATGCTTTGGAAGCTTTAATGGAAGAAGCAAAAATTTATGAACCAAGACCAGGGATATTGAAAACATTCTAAAATTCAAAAATTCAAAAACAAAGTGAAAAAGTAGGGAATAAAAAATAAATGGCAGAGTAAATGGCAGAAGGAAAAATTAAAAAAATTAGTGTGAATTTGGCCTTAAAGCCAAAGTTTTCTAGAGTTTTTTCACGAGAAAACTATATAAATTTGGAGGAAATAAAAAAACTGAGAAATCTCTTGAGCGAGCAGAAAGTAAAGCTAATTTTTGCTATAAAAACAAAATCCCCGGCTTCGATTTATCAATTGGCAAAAATTGTTGGTAGAGATTATAAAGCTGTAAAAAAAGATATAAAAGCGCTGGAAGAGTTCGGCATTGTTGGTTTTGAAAGAAAAAGAAAAAGCAAAAAAGCAAAGCCAATATTGTTGGTTAATGAGATAATCGCAGAATTCATTTTGTAACATTGATTTTGTAACTTGCGCCATGCACTATGCGCTCACTTATATTTCTGGAACTTTTTTGTAAAATCTTATTTTTTCACTTATGTCATTTCTTTTTTTTGTTAAGCTATAGACAATATAAGCTAGGCCTATGAAAGCTAGAAAGATTATAGCAGGTAACCACGCTTTTTTCAAAACTCCAATAGCTCCAGCTGTTATGCTAATACCTTCAGTCATGCTTTCATTGCTTTCAGGCTGTTCAGGCTGCTTATCTTTTTCTTCAAGTTGTTCTTTTTCTTTAGGCTCTGAAATTTTTTCTGTTTTGCAGCTTTTTTCTGTTAAAGGTTTTTCTGTTGAAGTTGATAAGCAATTGTTTGCATCATAACAAGATCTTTTTTGCGTTCCATTAACGCACTCGCTCCACTCGCTGCATACCCATCTTGGATTGCATTTAGGCATTGCAATACTTCTCGCTCCTCCACCACCACCTCCACCAGCTCCACCTCCACTTCCACCACCTCCACCACTGCCGCTCGATGCTATTTGCAATGAAAAATTAAAAGCATTAGTGCCAACATTTCCAGCTTCATCATAACAATTAACTTCAAAAGTGTAATTGCCAGAAGAGCTAAAAGAATAATTAAAACTATAATATGTGCCATTCTCAAGCATTGTTGAGTTTTGTATTATTATGCTGTTATTTATGCTGTTTTCTTTCTTAATTTTATAATTACATGTTAAATTTGTTGTTTTATCATCTACTGATGTGAAATTGAACAAAATATTAAGCTGAGAAGTACCAGCATAAGATGTTTGATTTGGCTCGATTATTGTTGTGTTAGGAGGCATTACATCAACAATAAACAACCAGACATCACTTTCATTTTCTTGCCCTAAAGCATCACTACAATTTACACTCCAACTATGCAGGCCTTCTGAAAGATAATTAGCATT